>Ga0209834_10000028_pt1 | contig 73160 bp, 50 predicted proteins | sample Mar14236cmmetaG_FD_184134 | JGI IMG/M metagenome (GOLD analysis project Ga0209834, IMG submission 184134) | Marine hydrothermal vent microbial communities from Guaymas Basin, Gulf of California to study Microbial Dark Matter (Phase II) - Marker... ... | reverse complement strand
GTGTTTATACATGTCAATGTCCATTGCCGGAGCAATAAATACAGGGCAGCGAGCTGACAGGTATGTGGTCAGAAGCAGATTGTCTGCAATTCCTCCGGCCATTTTTGCCAGGGTATTCGCTGTGGCCGGGGCAATTATAAAAAGGTCAGCCCAGGTTCCAAGATCAATATGACTGTTCCACCTTCCGCTTTCAGGATCGAAGGACTCAATCACCACGGGATTCCTTGAAAGGGTGGCCATTGTGAGAGGTGTTATAAAATCCCTTGCTGCAGGAGTCATAACAACCTTTACCTCTGCCCCTTCTTTGATAAGTAAACGGACAATCACGGCTGACTTATATGCAGCTATGCCTCCGCTTATTCCCAGTAATATGTTTTTTCCTTTAAGCATGAAAGCTATTCTGCTTTGCTGATATCCTGGTCTGGTTTACGGTAATATATCTTATCTTCCTCAAATTCCTGCAAAGCTATCAGTGTTGGCTTGGGAAGCCGTTCATAGAACTTGGATATTTCTATCTGCTCCCTGTTTTCGAAGACCTCTTCAAGGTTATCAGTATATGAAGCGAATTCTTCGAGCTTCTGGTTTAGTTCCTGCTTTATTTCAACGGATATCTGATTAGCTCTCTTGCTACATATCATAACCGTTTCGTAAATATTGCCCGTTTTTGCCTCCAGATCAGCCTTGTCACGGGTGATTGTGGTAGTCGGTGCTTTTGTCTTCCTGTAATCCATTTATCTATTATTTACCATTGTTTCGTCGATTTTCAAATACTCCGCTGTTGTATCATATATTTTTTGTACCTCCTTTGAGAAAACAGAATCGGGAAATTCTTCAACAAACGAATAGTATTCATCAAGGGTTGCCTGGAAACGTTCCTGTTGTTTTTCAACAACACTGTTAAGGGCATAAAGGTAACTCGATTCGAGTTTCAAAAACATCAGCTCTTCCCTGTGTTTTGTCTCAGGATAGTCTTTCAGGCTGTTATCAAGTGCCACAACTGCAGCCCTGTATTCTTCCATATCATAATACAACCTTGCATTTATATATGATTTTTCAACAAGCTTATCCTCAAGTTCCTTTATCAGTTCCTGCGCATCATCCGCCTTATCACTCGAAGGATATCGCCTCTGGAAATAGGTGAATGCCTCTATTGCACTATTTGTATATGACTGGTCAAGCTCTGGCCTTGGTGATAACATATAATCGCAATAGGCTGTCATAAATGTTGCCTCCTCCGCATGCTCATTGTAGGGGTACATCTCAGCAAAATTTTTATATGCAGCACCCGCCATAATATAATCTCTCATATTATAATAGCACCTGGCATTCAGCCAGTTAAGCTCTTCGGCCTCAGCGGTTGCACGGTATCGTGGCAGGATTTGGCCCAATAGTTCAGATGTACGTACATATTTGCCGGCCTCAAAGTACTCATAGGCCTTTTCCTTCTTAAGTTCGAAGTCAGTACTTTTAAGCAACTTCTCATACTCTCCGCAGGAAGAAGCTAAAACTGCCAGTATCAATAATATAAAACCCTTAATCTTCATACTTTAAAATGTTGTGCAAAAATAGTGATTTTTTTAGAATTACATACATTATCCATTTGAATAGTCAGGTGCTGCAAATCCCTGAACGAAAATTAGGTATAAATAGGTATGTAACAATCAGACCAATTACCTACTTTTGTGACCAGTTTTAACTTAAAAACCCATAGTTGTGGATATATTTGATAAGATAAGTGTGAACAAAGGTTCACTGGGCCAGTATCAGGAGGCGGGACATGGTTATTTTACCTTTCCGAAACTTGAAGGAGAGATTGCTCCAAGAATGAAATTTATGGGACGTGAAGTCCTGACATGGAGTCTTAACAATTACCTGGGACTGGCAAATAACCCGGAAGTAAGAAAAACTGACAGGGAAGCGGCCGAAAAATACGGTCTTGCCTACCCCATGGGTGCAAGGATGATGTCAGGTCAGACTTCCATGCATGAGAAATATGAGGCCATGGCGGCTGAATTTGTAGGAAAGGATGCAGCTTACCTTCTCAACTACGGATATATGGGAATGGTATCCATCATTGATGCCCTGACAGACAGAAGGGATATAATAGTATATGATTCTGAATCACATGCCTGCATACTTGACGGTCTGCGTATGCACATGGGTAAACGTTTTGTCTACCCTCATAATGACATTGCCAGCTGTGAGAAGCAGCTCCAGAGAGCTGAAAAGCTGGCCAAAGAAACAGGCGGCGGCATACTGGTCATTACCGAAGGAGTCTTTGGGATGGCAGGCGATCTGGGCAAACTTGATGAGATAACTGCCCTTAAAAAGAAATATAATTTCAGGTTACTGGTTGATGATGCCCACGGTTTCGGAACCATGGGACAAACAGGTGCGGGAACAGGTGAACATTTTGGCGTACAGGATGAAATTGACGTGTATTTTGCAACTTTCGCCAAATCGATGGCCGGCATAGGTGGATTCGTGGCCAGCACCAGGGAAGTGGTTAATTATCTGATGTATAATATGAGGTCACAGATATTTGCTAAATCCCTGCCAATGGCGATGACTGTCGGAGCAATCAAAAGGCTGGAAATGCTCAAATCAATGCCGGAACTGAAAGAAAACCTCTGGAAAATAGTCAACGCTCTGCAATCAGGATTAAAAGAAGCTGGGCTGGATCTTGGGAAAACACAGTCACCTGTAACCCCTGTCTTTCTCAAGGGAGGAGTAACCGAAGCATCACAGGTAACTCACGACCTGAGACAGAATTATAATATATTCTGCTCAATAGTTATCTATCCTGTGGTACCAAAGGGAGTTATCATGCTAAGACTGATCCCGACAGCCGCACATACACTTGAAGATGTTGAGTATACGGTGAAAGCTTTCAAGGAGGTTGCCAGGAAACTGGAAACTAACGCCTATCCGAAGGAGATTCCCGATTTCAGAGCGGCTGCCGTGGAAGCTAATTAACCATGGTCTTAAGAGTAATTCTAACAATATTCGCATGGCTGCTGCTTGCAGCTCATTATTCAAGAGTTGATAATGTGCCTTTCATGATATTATCATTGCTCATCCCCTTGCTGTTTTTCATCAGGAGGAAATGGGCTCTCTTATCATTACAGATGCTTACTTATGCCGGGGCCCTGGTCTGGATACAGACAACAGTAACTTATGCCCGGCAGAGAGCCATGGCAGGTGAATCATGGCTTCGCCTGGCCTTAATCCTGGGCGCAGTAGCATTATTCACAATTATAACCGGCCTGCTGCTCAACTCAAAAAAAATGGGAAAAAAATACATCTGATCCAACTTCTCTATCACGGGTCTGACTTTCTGCTGGCGCGGTTTTTAGAACCGTGCCGCAGGCTACCCCGAGCTCGTCACCATCGCCCTGAATTCTCGGGGCTCAGGTTCTTTGATTCCATTATTCCTTTTTTTAATTATTTTTACCCCCTGTATGCCGTCCGGAAAACATAAGATGTCAAGCCAGGGTATAGCTATTGACCGACGTAGTTTCATCAAATGGTCATCGCTTGCAACAGGGTCCTTGCTGGGCCCCGGAGTCTTTGTTGCATGCAACAAAGATACACACGGACTAACAGAGCCCGTTACGGAAGAAAGGATCGTCAGGACAAGCTGCCCGGCGCATAACTGCGGGGGGAGATGCCTTCTTAAAGTATATGTGCAGAACGGCATCATAACACGGATAGAAACCGATGACCGCCAGGGGGATAATATCTCCAACCCCCAACTGAGGGCCTGCCTGAGGGGCAGATCATACCGTAAGAGACAGTACCACCCGGACAGGCTTAAATATCCCCTGCTCCGTACAGGCGAAAGAGGTAAGGCAGAATTCAAGCGAATAAACTGGGACGAGGCCTATGATATTATGCACTCAAAAATATCGGCTGTAATAGAAAAATACGGCAACTCGGCCATTCATGTCCCATACGGAACAGGCTCTTATACAAATACTAACGGGAGATGGCCTGCAGCCAGGCTGATGAACCTCCTGGGCGGAAGCCTGGGATATTATAACAGCTACAGCTGGGCATGTATAAATATCGCCACTCCGACAATGTTTGGGACCCTCGAAACCGGGAACCAGCGCCAGGACTGGATGAACAGCCGCTATATCCTTATGTGGGGTTGGAACCCGGCAGAGATGAAAGACGGTACAAATAGTGATTACTTCATAAGGAAAGCAAGGGAAAATGGCGCCAGGGTTGTTTGTATTGACCCCAGGATGAGCCCGAGTGCAATTTCCCTGGCTGATGAATGGATACCGGTAAGACCGGGCACTGATGCTGCCTTTATGAGCGCCATGGCCTGGGTTATAATAACTGAAAACCTTACTGATGATGATTTTATAAAAAGATGCTGCTCTGGCTACGATAAGGAAACAATGCCGAAAGGATACGAGAAGGAAGAATCATACAAAGAATATATCCTTGGGACAAGGGACGGCACACCCAAAACACCTGGATGGGCAGAAAAAATTACTGCTGTCCCGGCCTCTACCATCAGACGCATAGCCCTGGAATATGCACGGACTAAACCTGCCATACTCTACCAGGGATACGGAATGCAAAGAAGGGCATATGGAGAACAGGTGGTAAGGGCGGGAGCCACACTGGCTGCAATAACCGGTAATATTGGCATCCCGGGAGGCTGGGCAAGCGGACTTGCCAACCAGGCAGGAGGAGGGCCTTTCTGGACAGTCTTCCCCCCGGGATCAAACCCTGTGAAAGGGATAATACCAGTCTACCTGTGGACTGAAGCAGTGCTGAGAGGTAAAGAACTCGGACCTGAACATGGGATCAGAGGTGCCGACAAACTGGATAACAATATAAAACTTATTTGGTCAGTGGCCAGTAACATTCTTGTTAACCAGCATGGTAATATAAACCGAACAATTGAAATACTGAAGGACCCTGAACTCCTTGAATTCATTATTGTCCAGGATAATTTTATGACGCCTTCGGCAAAATTTGCTGACCTGGTTCTCCCCGCTTGTACCCAGTTTGAAACATGGGGAGTGTCTGACGGCTGGAAATACGGTGAAGAAGTCTTCCTTGCTCCCAGAATTGTTGACCCTCCATTTGAAACGAAAAGCGATTACCGTATTTGCGCAGACCTGTCGAAAAAATTCGGAGTCTATGATAAATATACAGAAGGGGGACGTGATGAAAAAGACTGGGTGGCCTGGTTTATAGATGAAATTTACAGGAAAACACGCTTTCCCGAAATGCCTGTTTTCAGGAAATTTGAGGCAAGCAACGCCGGGGTATACGTTAAACCCGTTTATAATCCAAAAGTGGCACTTAAAAATTTCACCGGGGATCCGTCAAAATACCCCCTGCGGACACCCTCTGGTAAAATAGAATTATTCTCCATAGAACTCTTCAATGCCGGTGATCCAATTGAAATACCTCCGGTAGCAAAATACATACAGGAATGGGATAATCCCTTTGATAAAAAAGCAGAAAAATATCCCCTCCAGGCTATGGGGCATCATTACGGCCCGAGGGTACATTCAACACATGACAATAACGAATGGACCATGAAGGCCTTACCCCAGAGGGTCTTCATAAACCCTGAAGATGCCTCATCCAGGGGAATCAATGATGGTGACCTGGTAAGAATATGGAACGAAAGGGGAGCCATGAAGCTGAAATGCAGGATAACAAAAAGAATAATGCCGGGGGTGGTTGACATTCCCCAGGGAGCATGGTATGACCCTGATGAAGATGGCGTTGACAGAGGTGGCAATGTAAATATTCTAACTTCTGAAAGATGGACTCCCTTTGCCAGGGGAAATGCCCAGCATACTATTATGGTTGACATTGAAAAAGCCTGATGAAAAATTACGGATTCTATATTGATACTGCTAATTGCTCAGGATGCAAAACCTGCCAGGTGGCCTGCCAGGATAAGAATGACCTGGAGCCGGGACTTATTTGGAGAAAAATAATAGATGTTGAAGGAGGTGAATGGCAGGGCGATGATGGCATATTTTCAGAATATCCCTTTGCTTACCATATATCTCTCGCCTGCAACCATTGCAGTGAACCCCTGTGTGTTTTTTCATGCCCGACACAGGCCATGCATATCACGGATATAGGTACCGTGAATATTGACCGGGATAAATGCATCGGATGCGGCTACTGCACATGGGCCTGCCCCTATGACGCCCCCAGGCTTGACCAAAAAAGCGGCAGGATGTCAAAATGCGACATGTGCTACGATAAAATCAAGAACAATGAAAACCCGGTATGTGTGGATGCCTGTCCGATGAGGGCACTCGACTTCGGTTTTATTGATGAACTCCGTGAAAAATACGGCAATAACAGGCATATATTTCCCCTTGCCTCACCGGAACTAACGGAACCGAATATAGTAATCAGACCTCACAAAGACAGCCCGAAAGCTTCGGCTGTCAATTCAGCAATAGCTAACAGGGAGGAACTCTAATGGAAAAATATAATATTTCACTCGCTCTATTTACATGGCTCACCCAGGCATCAGTCGGACTGCTTATAATGAGAGCCCTGTATATGAGGATCTCACCGGCCGGTGACAGAAGAGAAATCACCGGACAGTATATGCTGTTCACCTCCCTTGTGGCACTCGTTGCCGGACTGCTTTTTTCGTTTGCACATTTAAATTATCCCCGAAACGCCTATAACGCGATGAATAATACAGGCAGCAGCTGGATGAGCAGGGAAATACTGGCAGAAGTAATATTTCTGACGGTACTATTGTTCTGGTATATAATTAACAGGTTCAGAATTAAAAAAATACCACAATCGATCCCTGAAATAATCGCGATAATAACAGGTCTCTTTCTTATTTATTTTATGATAAGAACATACATGCTCCCGGTCCTCCATGAACTTGACAATCCCTCGTTCCCCCTTTCATTCATAATTACCGCATTGCTTGGAGGTACGGCAGCCGTTTACATCTTCACTAAAAAAAATGACCTCATCCCTTCCGTAAAATTTAAGCTGCTATTTACGGTATTGTTTTTCATCTCTCTGGCTAACTATCTTATATTCAGATCATTCAATAATGATCTGAAATTATTTGATTTATATTCCCTTCTTTATCTGGCGGCAATAATTCTTTCTATACCATCCCTTTACGCAACAATTAAGAACAAAAACGGGATTTCAGATGTTATATTCCTGAACCTTGCAATTATTAGTGATTTTCTATACAGGGTTTACTCTTTAACATACACAAACCCGGCTCTATGACAGAAGGATGGAATAAAATTGATGATAATTTTTTCACTGCTTACAATATGCTGCTCTCCTTTGCAGGCAGCTTTATTCTTTATCAACCCCAAAAAGATTGCATCAGTGACCTTGTCTCGATGGATCTTTTTAAAAAATTACCGGTAGACAGTGATAATCCGAAATTTGTTAGAGCCTCATGCCTCCTCAGGAAAATTGACCCTGAACACCCTCTTGATTATGACGAGATAATAAACGATCATCTTGAATTATTTGGAGGCAAGGGTCAGGCTAAGGCCCCTCCTTACAGTTCAGTGTATTTGTCACCCGACCATATTATGAATGATACTGTGAGCATGGAGGCAGGAAAATTATATCATGCCTACGGATGGAAATCCAGATTCGAAGGTAAAATACCGGACGACCATCTGGGTATCGAACTCCAGTTTATAAATCTACTTCTTAATAAATATACTGAGCTGGATGATGAAATTTGCAGGAAGGAAATAAGAAATGACCTTGTCAAATTTATTGATTCATTTATTAATCCATGGATAAATGAGTGGAATACCGCTGTCCAGGAGCATGCAAGAAGTGATTTTTACAAAGGCCTGGGCTTCCTCATCACCTCGGGGATGGAAGATATTTGGTCAACTTTAAGGAAATTTTCCTGATAACAGTTCTTAAATACCGAGTGACTTCTAAAACTAAGATCTCAGAAATTAGGATTGAGAAAGTTTTCAATTGCACCTATTATATAATCATTCCAGCCCGTGCTGATATTCTCATACGCCTCATCAGGTATATTGGCATGTTCAATCATAACCTGTGTCTCTCCAAAATCTCTTATAAGGATAATTGTGGCAATTGATCTTTCTTCCCTGTCACCGAAGAACCACTCCTGCACTATTTCCTTGTTTTCCTGCACCTCAAGAATTACTCCCTCAATATCTCCCTCCCATAATGAAAACAGTGAGCCCGGTCTTGCTTCCATTACTGCCGGGTAACCTGACCATAATTCAATTGTCACAGGGTTTGTTAATGCAGCATATACATCTTCAATACCGGCATTCAGGAAATAAGTTTTCTTAAAAGTCTTCATATTAAAGGGTTATTATATGAACGGACTGCCTCAAAAATACCTATTTTAAAATTAATTACCATCATAAAACAGGATTGAAACTGTGCCATTATAGTTGCCTGATTCATTTTCTCAGTGTTTAAATGTTTTTGAGACAAAACCGGCAGGATATTTTTCTATTTTAAAAGTGCAGTCTCTTTCCTGCGATAATTAGTATATTCATACTGTTTTAAAAGAATAGGAAAGTAAGACAATGGATTTTAAGCTTGTCTCAGGATACGTTCCCACAGGTGACCAGCCTGTAGCAATAAAGCAGCTTGTTGAAGGGCTGGACAGTGGTACGCCCTGCCAGACCTTGCTCGGCGTTACGGGCAGCGGGAAAACTTTCACCATAGCCAATGTAATTGAGCAGGTAAAGAGGCCTGTGCTTGTCCTGAGCCATAACAAAACACTGGCAGCACAGCTCTATGGTGAGTTTCGCCAATTCTTTCCTGATAATGCAGTTGAATATTTTGTTTCCTACTACGATTATTACCAGCCGGAAGCCTATATTCCTGTCACGGATACCTACATCGAAAAGGACCTTTCCATAAATGAAGAAATAGAAAAATTAAGGCTGAGTACCACATCATCACTCCTTTCCGGGCGAAGGGATGTGATAGTCGTTTCATCGGTATCATGCCTTTACGGTATAGGTAATCCTGATGACTTTCACAGCAATACGGTGCATGTCAGTAAGGGAGACAGCATATCCCGGAACCTCTTCCTCCGGAAACTGGTCGACAGCCTTTATGCCAGGAATGAAACGGAATTTAAGAGGGGCACCTTCAGGGTTAAGGGTGATACAGTGGATATTTTTCCGGCATATGCCGATTTTGCTGTCAGAGTGGTATTCTGGGGTGATGATATTGACGAAATAGAACTTTTCGATCCTTTATCGGGAGATACAATTGAAAGGCCTGGAGAATATGTAATATATCCTGCAAATATTTTTGTTACAACAAGGCACAGGATAAACCAGGCCATCCACCAGATACAGGAAGACCTGGTAAAACAATCGGCCTACTACAGGGAGATAGGTAAAATTCCCGAGGCGCAGAGACTTGAACAGCGTGTTTCTTACGACCTCGAGATGATAAAAGAGCTGGGTTATTGCAGCGGTATAGAAAACTATTCACGTTATTTTGACGGGAGGCCGCCCGGAACACGTCCCTTCTGTCTGCTGGATTATTTCCCTGATGATTTTATCACCATTGTGGATGAAAGTCATGTAAGCATGCCCCAGATAAGAGCCATGTACGGGGGCGATCATTCAAGGAAACAAACACTGGTGGATTACGGTTTCAGGCTGCCTGCCGCTCTTGATAACAGGCCGCTTAAACTGTCGGAATTTGAAGCACTGGTTGGACAGATCATCTTTGTTAGCGCCACACCTGCCGATTACGAGCTTGAGAAAAGCGAGGGAGTTTTCGTTGACCAGGTAATAAGACCTACAGGATTGCTGGATCCCCCGGTTGAGGTGAGACCCAGCTTAAACCAGGTGGATAATCTTATGGATGAGATAAGGGACCGTACCGCGAAAAATGAAAGAACACTGGTTACGACTCTTACCAAGAGAATGGCTGAAGAATTAACTGCCTACCTGAGCCGCTTTGAAATAAAATGCAGCTATATACATTCCGATATTGATACACTTGAAAGAATTGATATTATAGAGGGTCTGCGTGCGGGTGAATTCGACGTTCTCGTCGGCGTTAACCTCCTGAGGGAAGGGCTTGACCTGCCCGAAGTATCACTGGTAGCCGTGCTCGATGCCGACAAGGAAGGCTTCCTGAGGTCATCCCGCTCGCTGACACAGACTGCAGGACGGGCTGCCCGTAACCTTAACGGGAAGGTGATTATGTATGCCGATAAAATCACCGGCAGTATGCAGATGACAATAGATGAAACCAACCGCAGAAGGGAAAAGCAGCTTAAGTATAATGAAGAGATGGGGATCACCCCCTCGCAGATAATAAAAGCCACCGGATCAATACTCAAGGAACTCCACAAACAGGGTGTTGAAAGCCGCGCATATGTTGAACCTGAGAAACCGGATATTGCAGCCGATCCTGTTGTTAAGTACATGTCGGCCGAAGCCCTGGAGAAAGCCATTAAAAAAGCACGCAAGTCAATGGAAAAAGCAGCTTCACAGCTGGATTTCATCGAAGCCGCCCGCTACCGCGACGAGGTGGCAGATATGGAAGCGCTACTGAGAAAGAAAAAGTGATATTACTATTCATTTCCCCTCCTTTTCAAAGGATGGGAAAGGTATTTTTAATCCTACTGTTCCGCCAGCCACCTCTCTGCATCAATGGCTGCCATACAGCCGGTGCCGGCTGCTGTTACTGCCTGACGGTAATGTGAGTCCTGTAGGTCGCCACAGGCAAAAACACCCGGAACCCTGGTCTTCGTTGTGCCCGGGCTTGTCCTGACGTATCCTACGTCATCAGTATCAAGGAAAACCTTAAATATATCAGAATTGGGCGTATGCCCTATGGCAAGGAAAAAACCATCGATCCTAATCCTTACTTCTTCCTCGTTCTCTTCCCCTTTATTCTTCACCAGCACAGCACCTTCAACGCCATCCTTACCGAAAAGGTCAACTGCCTGGTGCTTCCAGAGTATCTCAATATTTTTTGTTTTAAAGACCCTTTCCTGCATTGCCTTTGAAGCCCTGAAAACATCTCGCCTCACTATCATATATACCTTGTTTGCCAGACCTGCCAGGTAGGTTGCCTCCTCGCATGCTGTGTCACCACCACCGACAACCGCAACATCCTTGCCCTTATAAAAGAAACCATCGCACGTGGCGCAAGCCGACACCCCCATGCCTGCATATTTCTTCTCAGCCTCCAGGCCAAGGTATTTGGCAGTCGCACCGGTAGCAAGTATAACCGTATCAGCTTCTATTGTTTTCTTATCATCAATGATAACCTTATGTGGCCGGCCGGAAAAATCAACCTTCGTGGCAATACCAAAACGCACGTCTGTACCGAAACGTTCTGCCTGCTTCTTGAAGTCTTCCATCATCTGCGGACCTGTTACACCATCCGGGTAACCGGGATAATTCTCCACCTCTGTCGTGGTGGTCAGCTGACCTCCCATCTCCATACCGGTATACAGGACAGGATTAAGGTTGGCCCTGGAAGCATAAATAGCTGCCGTATAACCCGCAGGACCTGATCCGATTATCAGGCATCTCACTTTCTCGGTCTCCTGTGAGCCACCGTGTGAAGGCTCATCATCATTGATATTCATTGTTTTTATCGGCTCCATAGTTTTAAAAATTTGAATGCAAAATTACAATTTTCAGACAAAAGATATATAAGAGTTTTATCGATACGATCAGCCCTCCTTGCGGCTTATTATCACCCTTTCATTATTAACAACCAAACTTGTATTTTGATCAATGTTAATCTCCTCATTTATCTCCGGATAAGATCTTATTCCATGCTTCTCAAAGAATTTAAGCCTGGCCATATCATCATTGAACCTCAGAACGAGCATTGACTTATCACTTGACTCAAGTACCAGTCCGGTGTAATTATCAACATCCTGAAGTATATCGTTCCAGTCGAATGCCCCGTTAAAAAGGCCCAGTTCACCCTTAATCAGGATCGTTCTTAAAATATCCTCTTCAAACAATGTATCAGGCATAAAATCATTTATCTCAAATGAATTACCAGGGATCAAAGGCAACAGTTTCCTGGCCAGGTTAATGCTCTGGTCTGCTGCCCCGGTTTTGCCCGAATTATTAATAATGCTTATGTAATACTGACCCTTGCATACCTGGAGCTGGTATGTGGTCTGACAGGCATAATCATCCAGATGACCCGATGTGTCGCACCTGAAGACAGATACCGAATAAATACCGTAGGCAGCCTCCGGGTCATTCATCTTATACACTTCAACCTTATACCCGGTGTCATCAATATCAATTTCTGAAACCACCAGCCTTTCGAATCCGTATTCCAGGTACAACTCAGCCCCGCCATTCATATAGCCAAAAAGCGATTCCCTGGTATATGTCCTTTCCGATTTTAAAGAGCCTTTTACATGTTTGTCTCCTGTTAACATGGGGAAATCCACCGTGATCTGGGCAAAGGCCGAGAAGCAGTATAAAGTTAGTAATATTGCAATTATATATTTCATGTTAATTATCAATTAATTATATGTTCAGCAGTCAAGCTGTCGGCTTGTACAGATGTCATTCTCACTGTTTATATCCCTTACATTACTTGTATCTTTAAGACGCAGCATGCTGTGCCTCTACTTATATCTTTATCCTTTTGTCTTTTATCTTTTTTGGCGCGAGGCCTGGCGCCTCTTTATAAATTCTATCAACTTTATCAACCTATATTGATTTCATTAACCTCAATCATTTCCCTCCTGCTGATACCCAGCTCCAGGCTTTCTGCCATATCCAGGAAGGCCGATGCTCCTGGATTATCTTCTTTTTGTATCCCTTCTTCTATCCTTTTTGCCACAACTATCTCATGGGCTATCCTGTCTATTGCTACAGGATCGGTACCTACCAGCATTGTGTTATAATTGCAGAAGAACTGTGGGTTGGCACCGGGACCTCCGTTAAAACAGCCTTTCAGTCCATCTACAATATTTAACACCACCTTGTCCCGCACGGGGGCAAATGCACAGACGTGGGCACATGTCTCATTCCACAGTTGCGCATGCAGGCGTCCGGTATTGCTCACCGAACCAAAGGCAAGATTTTTCATGGCATTGGTAACAGTGGCACCTGCATTTTTCAGTATTGGCACATTGATTATCTTATTAAGCTCCTGTGTCACTATGCGTGTGAAATATGAATATTTGCCGCCATTCACCATAAAAGGCATTGTATACTCATCATATTCACCCTCCACATCAGCCCAGTAATACCAGTCCTTATCTATCATTTTCTCTCCATAAAGCTTTCCATCCGAACCATAATATGACCCCTCCTTATCCTGTTGTTCAGTACCCATTATATTAATGCCCGGGTAGTTCTCCTCCGTATAGCCTGTCTCATGCAACTGCATCAGGCGCCTGTCCCATATAATTATATTCTCCCGTTCCATGCCGCTTTCCTCAAGCTGCTTTATTATTGATTTCGTAACTGCATGGCTTGTCGTGAGTGTCTTTCCCGCAACGGGATTAACCTTCAGGCCAATTCTCTCACCCGGTGAAACAAACTGTCTCCAGGCTTTCTTCAGTTTCTTCTCTCCTGTAAGATCCAGCATTGCTTTTTCAAGCATCAGATAAGCCTGGTCTTCCATTATCTCATTATCAACTATAGCTGCCGGGTGATTCACCCTGCTTACCCTGCCCGGATATTTGCCCGGGAGTGAATTTTCATTGCGAGGCACCCTGGCTGCATCAGCAATATTTGTTTCCGGTTTTTCCTGCTGCTGACCGGGTATATTAACCGGTGCTGCTGCTAACGGGGCACCTGCAACTACAAGACTGCCTGTTCCCAGGACCTTAAAAAACCTGCGACGTGAAAAAGGGATTTTTGACATGATTTGTTACTTAATGGTTCAATTTTAACTGTTCTAAAATAGGAAAATAAATTAAATATTCTGTTGAAGGGTTCAGAAGTTTAGAGGATTATAGGTTTAGAGGTTCGGGGCCATCAGAAGAATAAAAAATTCACTCACAAATGACTTTAAAAATTTGCAACCTATTATTTTTAAATTATGAAAATGCATCAAATCATTTTATAACCAGTCTTTTAGATAAAGGATAACGCATAAGTTTTTATTTTCCGGGACCAATGAAAAATCTGTTGTTAATCATATCCATAACCATTGCTCTGACAAGCTTTGATGAGGCAGATACAATAGACCATCCCCGTTATAAGATAAAGCTGTCAATAGACCCGGCAGAGCAGTATATTGATGTTGATTGTACCTGGGATATCCCAAATGACTCAAGAGGAAATACAATACATTTTTATCTGCACAGGCAGCTTCAGATTCTTGAACTGACCATTAATGGTAATGAATCGTTCACCATCAGCCAGGATACAAGTGATATACGTTATATGCCGTGTGCGATAAAGTATACTCTGACGAACCAGGGTCTGAAAAATAATAAATTAAGCCTTCACCTCAAGTATTCAGGCCGGATAACCGAGTGGCCGGAATGGAGTCCAAATGTAATTGGTGAAGAATGGACCGAAATTGGTTCATATTTTCCCTGGTATCCTTTGAACAGGAATTACGGAACTTTCACATACGAGGTGGAAGTTTTACCCGATGATAATTACCTTACTTTTATGATGGGCATTGAAGCAGTGGATAATAACTGGGCATTTTACGCGAATGAAAGCCCCACAAACGATATAGTGCTATGTGCATCGAAGAACCTTAAAACAATAAAAAAAGAAATATACCAATATAGTTTATGCGTGGCTCATTCCACTTTCTCTGACTCACTTATCAATACTTTAACAGCTGATATCAGGCAAATATTATTCCTGTACAACAGGTGGTTCCCCCCCGGTGGCAATACGATGTGCCTTGTTGAATCGATGAGGGAAAAGGGAGGTGGATATGCCCGTCTGGGTGGTATTTACCTTCCGGGATTTACAGATGCAGATTATTATGATTCTCGCATAGGATATACAAGATATCTTGCCCATGAAATATCACATCTCTGGTGGCACAGGGCTGATGCCAACACCTGGGAGGACTGGCTGAATGAAGGTTTTGCGGAATACACAGCCCTGATGGTCCTGAGAGAGATACACGGACAGGAAGCCTTTGAGGAATGGATTGAAAAAAAGATAAAGCAGTCTGATGGAACTGATCCGGTGTGGCAATATGACCGTAATGGAGAACAGGCATATACAATACTTAATAATAAGACGCCTCTTTTACTCTATGAACTGGAAAAGAGGATAGGCCTTGAACAATTCAGGAGACTAATGTGGGATCTTCTCATAGACTCGGGATCCACTACATATGAATTTAAGCGTATACTCGAGAACATGGAAAGTAAGGAAACGGCGGATTGGTTTTTCGGGATACTTAAAAGTTAGCCTAAGGCTAATTACTTCCTCCCCCCGGCTCTCCCTGCATTCAGCCAGGGTTGTCGCCTGGTACCGGCTTTTTACTTTCGCCTTTTTACTTTTATCGTTTATCTTTTATCTTTCCCTATTCCCTGCATATAGCATTAGCAGGATTTATTACCGCGGCCCTGTAGGATTGGAAACTGACAGTCAGCAGTGAAATTAGCAGTACAGCAAAACCTACAATAATAAATACACCGGCGCCTATATCAATACTGTAAGGAAAGTCCTTCAGCCAGCTGTCGAGATAAAGATATGAGAGGGGGAAACCTATCATTACAGCTATCAATACAAGGTATAAGAATTCCGTGGATAATAATATTACCACCCTTGACACCGTTGATCCCATTATTTTCCTTATCCCAATTTCCCGTGTCCTTCTTTCTGCTATGAATGCTGACAATCCATAAAGTCCCAGGGCTGCAATAAGGGTTGCAAGCATAGTAAAATATTTAAAGAGCCGGCTCATCCTTAACTCGCTACCGTACATATCAGCAAGAACCTCCTCGGCATACTCAAATGTCAGAGGATAATCCGGTATTGTTCTTTCCCATATCTCTCTGACAGCCTCAACAGCTCCTTTCGGGTTAGTTTCTGATAACCTTATAAGGATATAGTTAAACCTTTCAGGCCGGCCAAGGAAAATAGCTATCGGTTCAATCTTATCCCTTGCACTTTTGAAATGAAAGTCTTTCAGCACACCCACTATCTCGCCCCTGAAGCCCATGAACCTGAACCACCTTCCTACCGGGTCATCAACTCCCATAATTCTGACAAGTTCCTCGTTCACAATGAAGTTAGCCATTGTATCGACAGCCATATCACCCGGATAATCCCTTGAAAACGGCCTTCCATCGACTATTTCATATTTCATGGTTTCCAGCATATCGTAATCGGCAGCATTGAATGAAAATAAAACGTCTAAATCAGGATCCTTTCCTTCCCAGTTAACACCCGAGGAGTTACTCCCAATATACACCGGGTTTAACCACGATGCCGAGTAGCTATCTATCAGAGGATTTCTTCCAAGCTCTCCTTTTATGGCATTATATTTTGATTCAAAATCTTCCGTTACAGGGATATAAATAAGACCATCCTGGTCATAGCCCATATCGAGATTACGCATGTGCTGCATCTGCATATAGATTATGATGGCACTTACAGCCAGGAATATGGATAGTACAAACTGTGTTATTACAAGCATCCTTCGTAAACCACCACTCTTCTTCCCTTTTGTCACCTCCCCTTTCAGTATGTTTACGGCCTTAAAGGAAGAAAGGAAGAAAGCGGGGTAAATACCGGCGATGAAACCGGCAAGTACCGAAACAACAAGTGAACCTGTAATGAATCCAGGATTAAATATATGTGCCAGGCTGAATTCCTTACCTGAAATTGTATTAAAGGGCTGAAGTAATAGTCCAATAATTACAAGCGCAAAAACAAGGGCTATAAGAACCTGGAATACAGACTCCAGCATAAACTGGATAACCATATCTCCCTTATGCGCACCAACCACCTTCTTAATCCCGATCTCTTTCCCTCTCAGGGAGGAACGTGCCGTTGTAAGATTAATGAAGTTGATACATGCTATAATTAGCACGAAAAGACCTATAGCACCAAAAATGTAGATATAGACTATTGCACCCGGGGATCTTTCATAACCGAAATAACTGTGAAGATGTATACGTGTAAGATCGGCCACCATAAAATCCGTTAGTGATTCAGGTGCATACTCCCTCTGGATTGATGTCATCTTTTCACCAAGGGCTTCACGATCAAATTCGGGTACACATTTTACATAAGTTATAATGCTGTTACTGCCCCATTGATCATTGGTTAAACCCATCTGGTCAAGGAACCTGAAAGGAATTACGGCATCAAAGCTTACTACGGTATTGTCCGGCATCTTCTCCAGAACCCCCGTTACCATAAAATCGAACTGTTTTTCTATGGTAATGGATTGTCCGAGTGGATTTTCGTCACCGAAATACTTTTCAGTCATTTCTTCAGATAAAACAATAGTGTGGGGTTCTGAAAGTGCTGTATTTGGATCCCCGTATTTAAAACTGAAGGAAAACATCCTGAAGAATGTAGAATCCACACCCCTGAGGTTGTCCTCGAACATTTTCATTTCGTCCTTTTCGAACAGCACCCTTGGCAGGTTGCTGAACCTTGTATACTCAATAATCTCAGGTATCCTCTTTTTCCATTCAGCCCCGCCAGGATAAGGTGTTACATTAACGTGATATATATTTCCGCTATAGTGCTGGTCTTCCTCTACCCTGTATATCTGGTCAGCATCATCGAAGAATTTGTCATAGCTGAGTTCATGCTGGATCCACATAAGTATAAACAGTGCAGCTGCCAGTCCTATGGAAAGCCCAAAAATATTCAGGAAGGAAGTACTTTTATTGCTTAAAAGGTTACGAACAGCAACCTTGAAGAAGTTCCTTATCATCAGTGTCGGTTTTTAAATAAACATATTAATGACGATCAAATTTCTTCATCGTTGCAGGCTTTCTGACATAAGAACATCACCCTTCCCCATGCTCACTGCCTGATAATCCAGATCCTTGGCGGCGCCCTTAAGGCTTGCTAAGAATGTAGAAGGAATCATTTGGTTTTATTCTCGGTAACAACCTGCCCGTCGAAGAGATTTATTATCCTGTGGGCAAAATCGGCATCATGGTGTGAATGAGTAACCATTACTATGGTTGTACCCTCCTTATTGAGTTCTGTCAGCAGGTTCATCACTTCATCCCCGTTCTTTGAATCCAGGTTACCTGTAGGTTCATCGGCAAGGATAAGTTTGGGATTTGCTACCACAGCCCTGGCTATGGCCACTCTTTGCTGCTGTCCTCCTGACAGCTGCTGGGGAAAATGTTTGGCCCTGTGACCGATCTTCATCCTTTCAAGAACTTTGTTTACAAGCTCCTTGCGCTCTGATGATTTCATTTTAAGGTAAATAAGAGGCAGCTCAACGTTTTCATAAACAGTCAGTTCATCTATAAGGTTAAAACTCTGGAACACAAAGCCGATATTACCCTTTCTGAAAATGGTCCTCTGTCTTTCCTTCAGTCTGGCCACTTCACTTCCATTGAAACGGTAATTGCCATCAGTCGGGTTGTCCAGCAGGCCAAGAATATTAAGCAAAGTCGATTTCCCGCACCCGGAAGGTCCCATAACCGCAACAAATTCTCCCTCAACTACCTCAAGGTTGATATCTTTCAATGCCGTTGTTTCAACTTCTTCTGTCCGGAAGACCTTGGACATATCTTCTGTTTTGATAATTAGATTTTCCATTTTTTTGTTTATTGTTAGTTAGTTTATTGCTTGACACCAGCACCGGGCCTGGGGGTTCAACATTATCAGCTAATAATTATTTAAAAACGAGTTTTTCATTATCACCAAAGCTTTCATAGTTAGAGACGATAACTTTTTCCCCGGGCTGCAGCCCTTCAAGAATTTCATAATACATTGGGTTCTGTTCACCGAGTCGTATATTCCTTCTTACCGCAAAATTACCAGATGGATCAACCACATATATCCACTGGCCGCCGGTGGTCTGGAAGAAGCCTCCTTTTTTTATCATGATGGCTTCCTGAGACTCTCCAAGCTGAAGCTCTATATGGTATGTCTGTCCTGTTCGTATATTCTCCGGCACATGGCCGGTAAAGAGCATATCGATCTGAAACTGGTTGTTCCTAACCTGCGGGTATACCCTTCTCACTTTCAGTTCATATTCAACACCATTTCTTTCAAAATGAGCCAGAAGGCCTGTTTTCACCCGGTCGATATAATGTTCATCGATAAGAGCCGTTACACGATGGGAGGTAAGTACATTTATTTGTCCGATTGATTGCCCTCTTGATATTGACTGGCCAATTTCGGCTTCAAGTGTTCCGAGCTGACCGTCAACAGGTGCTTTAATATTAAGGTTTTCCTGCCGTTGGCGGACAAGCTCAAGGTTTCTCCTCATATTTTCAAGGTTATCCTCCATCTGCATAATCTGTATGCTTCTGAATATGCTGTCCTGCTTTTGCCTTTCCATATACAGCTCATATGACCGGCCTGAAAATTCATAGGTCTCCTTTGATGTCAGGTATTCCTCTTCAGATATTAGATTGTCATTAAATAATACCTTATTCCTCTCGTATTCCCTTTTCTTTTTTGTAATATCATATTCCAGATTCAGTAATTCCCTTTTGATCTGTAACCTCTCCTGCTCCATTATAACCATTGTATTACGCAGGAAATTTGATTTCTCAGCCAGTTGTGCTTCACTGTCCAGGATGCTCATACTCAGGTCAGGGTTACTCAGACGTAAAATTACATCTCCTTCTTCCACCATCGAACCTTCTTCAATAAGCCTCTCTTCCACCCTGCCTCCTTCCTGTGCATCAAGATAGATAGTGGCTATTGGTTCAACCTGTCCCGTAATAGTATGATAATCATCAAACTCTCCGTATTTCACCTCTTCAATTACCAGCCTGTCTTTAAACACCCTGTATGTTGATGTTTTATCGGTAAAAAAGGCAAAATAGATTATAGCTACCATGAATATACCCAGTACTATATATCCTATATGCTTCAGTCTCAATCCTTTTTTCTTTTCTATTTTTCGATCCATGCTCATAATGCGCAGTATTTAGTTCGTTTCCCGTTTCCCGTTATTGTTTATTAAAGTCCCAGTATCTCATCTCTCAAAACTCATAATTCATCTCTCCCACCTGCCTGTCAAATAAAAATTCACCGTCGTCTCCTTCAGCTTATATTGCAGTTCTGCGCTGAGCAGGTTTATCTCAGCAGCAAACAGAGCCTTTTTCGCCTCTGCAAATTCAGTAGCACTGGCAAGTCCGGTCTCAAACTTTTTGGAAACTGCTTCAAAAGAGAGTTTGTTAAACTCAAGGTTGTCAACTGCCGACAGGTATTCATCTTTTACAGATACCAGTTCAAAGCATGCCTTACTGACATCATTATAAAGGACATTCTTTTCCTGTTGTAACTGCATTTCGGCATCCTTCAGATCCAGTTTGGCCTGCTTTATATGATTACGATTATACCAGTTACCGAATAAGGGGATATTCAGGCTAAGCCCGATATTCTGGTTGGTATTATTACGCAGCTGCTCGATGAAAGGTGTGGGATTCTCCCCTGCAACCATGGCATCATAGTAACCTGTCCTCCATCCGGCATATAAACTTAATTCAGGTATTGAAAGCCCCTTTGCCGCACTGAGTTCTTTCCGCCTTGCATTTTTTTGTAATTCAAGGACCTTGATCCTGGGTAATCTTCCCAATGAATTGTTATAAACAGAATCCGTATCTGCAAATTCATTTGTCCTGACGATTATACTTTCCTTATTTTCCGCAATGTCAAAAGGGATACCGGGTTCAAGTTGCAGCAATAATCTCAGCTGCTCCAATGCTATTCCTGCATTCTTCCTGGCCTGACTTAGCAAAAGTTTATCACTTGACAGCTGGCTTCGTATTTCAAGTAAAGTGGTCCTGCTCTCTGCTCCTGTTTCAACAAGCACTTCAGTCTTGTGCAATTGTGTCCGGCTCAGTTCCATCTGTTCAACAGCAGACTTAACAGTCCCTTTGGCCATAAGCGCACTGTAATAAGCATTCACTATATCAAGTGCCAGCAGGTTCTTCTGCTCTTCCTCCGCCTGTTTGCTGCTCAAATGCATGTATCTTGCTGCTGATATCCTGTTGAGCTGTGCAAATCCATTAAAAATGGTTATGCCTGTACCCAGATAATAATAATTCGACAGGTTCTGATTAAATGTAATGGTATTGGTCTCAGGGTCAACGGAACGGCCAAAATTCATGGATCCGGAAGACTGCAATCTCAGGTCAGGCAGTAATTCCAGCTTGCGTGTCAGAAGATTCGACTTATTCCTCTCAGTGGATATATCGCTTCTTTTCAGTGCAATATTATTCTCCAGCGCGTAATCAAGACACTCCTCAAGTGTCCATTTTTCCTGGGCCTGTAATAATTGAGTCCCGGAAAAAACCCGGAAAACTACAAAAATGACTATAAGAATATATTTATACATAATTTTCGGATATTTTGCTCCACTATTCCAAAAGCCATGCCTTAATTTATATTACACTATATATCAATAAATTACAGCAAATCTCTTGAATCATCATCAGTAATGTGTACGATTTCTTTACACATTATGTAATATATTGTACATTTTTGTACATTTGTATATGATTTGATCCCAATAAATAAAACTGTGTGACACCGTGTCCTTCAGTGTTCTATGCGGTGAAACTATTATTCGGATTAACAATGCTATCTGTTCCTGTTAAGGAATAGGTTTTCTGCTAAAATAAATGATATTACAAAATCAGGTATAGTTCTATTAAGCATTCAATAATGGAAAAAGGCAGGATAATAATTGTGGATGACAACCGCAGTGTGCTGAGCGCACTTGAACTACTCCTTGAGAATGAATTCTCGGATGTAAAATATCTTTCCGGACCAAAGGAATTACCCGGACTGCTTAAATCAGGTGATATTGATGTTATACTGCTGGACATGAACTTCAGGGCAGGCATTAATACAGGTAATGAAGGTATATTCTGGCTCAGGGAAATCCTTAAGTCCGATCCTGATATAAGTGTGGTTATGATAACAGCCTACGGTGATGTTGAACTGGCTGTTAAAGCTATGCGTGAGGGTGCGGTTGATTTTATCCTCAAACCATGGGAGAACGAAAAATTAGTGGCTACTCTTAAGTCTGCCCTTAAACTAAGGAAGAGCCGGAAGGAAGTCAACAGGTTAAGATCGGAACAGAAAAGCCTCAAAAGCACTATCAGTGGAAGCCATCATAAAAGCATAATAGGATCCTCATCGGAGGTGACAAATATGATGAGGATAGTTGAGAAAGTTGCGGCCACCGATGCAGCAGTTTTGATAACAGGAGAGAACGGTACTGGTAAAGACCTTGTGGCCAATGAGATCCATAGGAGATCAAAACGCAGAAATGAAGTGATGATAAGCGTGGATATGGGTGCCATTACCGAAACACTTTTTGAAAGTGAACTTTTCGGACATGTTAAAGGATCCTTTACCGATGCCAGGGAGGACCGGGCAGGGAAAATTGAAGCAGCAAACGGGGGAACTCTCTGTCTCGACGAGATCGGTAACCTGTCCCTTTCACTGCAGGTAAAACTACTGAATGCCCTGGAGAGTATGCGCATAACAAGGGTTGGATCAAATATGCCTATTCCCGTTAATATAAGATTGATAAGTATTACAAACAGGAACATTGACAAGATGGTGTCGGAGGGTCTTTTCAGGGAAGATCTGTTGTACAGGATAAATACAATTCATATTGAGGTGCCCCCTCTCAGGGACAGAAAATCTGACATTCCTGCTATTTCTGAATTTTACCTTAATAAATACAGGGACAAATATGCAAAGCCGGGCCTGAAGATGAATTCCCAAACACTTGATGCATTGACTGGATACGACTGGCCGGGTAATATCAGAGAACTGCAGCACACTATAGAAAAGGCTGTCATACTATCAGAAGGAAATGTTATAAAACCCGAAGATCTAATGCTCAACTACTCATCCGGGAAAGTTTTTGAACGCTCTCAAATGACGCTTGAGGATATTGAAAAAAACATGATATTAAACACTCTGAAAGAAACCAGGGGAAATAAAAGTGCCACGGCAGAAAAGCTTGGCATTACTCGACAAAAACTTTACAACAGGTTAAAGAAGTATGGTCTTTAAACAATACAACATAAATATAATTATTCGCCTTCTCCTGCTGGCAGCTTTATGCATAGGAGGAACAATATATCTGACTGAAATTGGTTTTGATATTTATTTCTTTCTCATTGCGCTTACGGCAGTTTTTCTCATTTTCAACCTGATAAGATTGTATAACAGGTCGAATGAAGAACTTTCATTTTTCCTCTCTTCCATAAGGAATGAGGATTCATCCCTTGTTTTCAGTGAGAAAACAGGAAACAGAAGTTTTGACTCGCTTCACAAATCATTTAACAGGCTGAATGAGCAAATAAGAGATGCCAGGATGAATGTGATAGTACAGGAAAAGTTTTACCAGACAGTAGTCGAGAAAAGTTCCAGCGGCCTGATAGCCTTTAATGACCGGGGAATAATAAGACTGGCCAACTCCAAAGCCAGGGAGTTGCTGGGAATAAACCATCTACATAATATTAAACAACTACAGAGAGTGAACAGGAGGCTGATCGATGCATTGCAGAATATCAAACCCGGGAATAAACAATCCCTGAATATAATAATAAATGATATAAATGTGCATTTATCACTTACAGCCGCAGAAATCAGGCTAAAGAATGAACTGGTTAAGGTTATTGGTATAAACGACATAAGTCATGAAATAGATAAACAGGAAATTGAATCATGGCAGAAACTTATCAGGATACTGAATCATGAGATAATGAATTCAGTTGCACCGATCACTTCCCTCAGTTCAACCATTTCAAGCTATTATAAGGAAGGTGGAATAAAGAAAAAACCCGGGAACATCGACGACAAAACAATCAGTAATACACTGAAAGGCCTTTCCATAATCGAAGAACATGGAAGGGGACTGATCAATTTCGTCGATTCATACAGGAGTCTCACAAAGTTGCCGGAATTAAAACATGATGAACTGAGAATTAAGGATATTTTTGAAAGTATTATTATTCTTGCAGCTTCACTGAAGGATGAAAAATACCCCGGGTCAAATATTACCCTTTCCACATCTGTTGAATCTGATGATCTTCTTATTTGCGCCGACGAAAGTATGTTAACCCGTGTCCTGTTCAATATGGTCAAAAATTCAATGGAAGCCCTGCAGGAAACGAAAGACCCTTTAATCGAACTAAGGGCAGAAGGTTCGCACACAGGCAGAACCACCATAAGAATCATTGACAATGGCCATGGAATGAATAATGAACTTATCGAAAGGATTTTCATTCCCTTCTTCACTACCAGGGAAAACGGAAGTGGCATAGGCCTCAGTCTTTCCCGACAGATCATTAATATGCATAAGGGCAGCATCACCGTAAAATCAACACCGGGAAGAGGTACGGAGATGATTATTACAATTTGAGGCCAGGGAGAAGGCTAAGGAGCAGAGAGCGGCAAGTAACTCAGTCATCCCTGTACGGTTTTAATACATTATCTTTGATCCCCGCAATATACACACAGTGTTATAAGACTGGTTTACTGATTCTTGAAATCTTTGGCAAAAGAATTGATAAGGCACTGGCAAAGCTGATATAATATGTTTAAATTGATTAGGAACAGTTACCGGTCGTTAATTAATCATCGTTCATATTCATTTATTAATATTTTCGGTCTTACCATAGGGCTTACTTTTGTGATTTTGATCCTGCTATGGATAAAGGCAGAAACGGGCTATGACCGGTTTCATGAAGGACATCAGAATATTTACAGGGTAAATCATTTCATGGTAACTCCAAAAAGGACACAGAACATGGGTGGGATCAATGCTCCTGCCGGACCTGAGTTTAAGGCAAATTTCCCGGCAATCCGGGAATATTTAAGGTACAGGCCTTCATCAGCCAATATCAAATACCGGGATAACTTCTACCATGTTGATATTGTCTGGGCCGACAGTAACTTCTTCAGCATGCTCAGTTTTCCGCTCAGATCAGGAAACAAGTTATCATGTCTCTCAGCTGCGGATAAGATAGTTCTATCAGAATCAGCAGCAAGCCAGATATTCGGAGGGGAAAATCCTATGAATAAATTAATAGAAATCAATAATAAGGAATTTGTTGTTAGTGCGGTGGCGAAGGATGCACCGGCAAACAGTAGTATTAGCTTTGATGCAGTGGCTTTATTCTCGGTCCTCGAGAAAGAATCTTATACAGGCTGGGATGGTGGATTGAGATGCCAGACATTTCTGAAACTGGTACCGGGGGCTTCAACAGAGGTATTGCTTGAAGACATAAAAGGATATCTATACACAGTAATTAATGAACGATTCCTAAAAAGTGGCTATGAGATCATCCCCTATTTGCAAGCTGTAAAAGACATCCGTTTAGGATCAGATACTGATTTTGATTTCAGCAATAACGGGAGTTGGAAACGCATAATTTCTTTTGCCCTGGTAGGATTGCTTATTCTAATGACTGCCTGTTTCAATTTTGTAAATATCAGTACTGCACTTTCAATAAGGAGGGCAAAAGAGGTAAGTATAAGGAAAATATATGGTTCTGGAAGAAAAAGGCTTATCGTTTTGTTTGTAACCGAATCAGGCCTGTCGATATTTATTTCTCTTATTCTTTCTCTTCTTCTTGCAAAAGCACTGGTACCCTATTTCAATACATTAATTGGTTCCGAACTTGTCTTTTCCCTTTTAACTACATTTGAATGGATAGTAATAACAGTATTGCTGTGGACTATATGCGTTTTTCTCGCAAGCTTTTATTCTGCCTGGTATCTTTCTTCCATACCTCCCATATCAATACTAAGGAAATTTACAGGTGGAAGGAGAAGGCAATTATCACGCAACATTCTGGTCACTTTTCAGTTTGCCTTATCTATTGGTCTAATAATAAGCTGCCTGGTCATTTATTCACAAATGAGGTATATCAGGAATTCTGACCCGGGTTTTTCAGATGAGAATGTACTGTATACAGGACTTAGTGACCAGGCTGCCGGCAGAACGGATATTATTAAAGACAAGCTTCTTTCTTTGCCTGGCATCAGGTCGGTGAGTCTTGCTACGGGTGGTATGCCCGGCCTGAATTTCACATCCAACGGGTATGAAGTGGAAGGCATGGAGCAGCCTTTGCTGTCAAATGCGGTATATGCTGATAAAGACTACCTGACAACTTTAGGATTAAGACTGGAAAACGGACGTGATTTTTTGGATGAAACGACAGATCAATATAACGTACTAATCAACAAAACTTTTGTAAACACAGCCGGATGGAAGGAACCGCTTGGAAAGAAGATTCTGAGAAACAGTATTGAATACAGGGTTATAGGTGTAGTGCAGGATTTTCATACTGGTTCGGTACACAACAAGATCCAGCCGGTTTTTATCACCCTGCACAATGAATGGGGCCGGGCTGGTATCATTGTAATCAAGCTTGACAAGCCACCGGATTCGTCAATTATTAAACAGGTTGAAAGTATTTTCTCAAGTGAAGACCCGGTGAGCCCTAATAATCTTGTCGTATTAAATGACTCATTAAGAAGCCGTTACGATGAAGAGCGAAATCTGAACACGATATTCTTTGTTTTATCTGTCCTGGCCATACTTATTTCAGGACTGGGCCTTTTCGGCCTGGCCACTTATTCATCCCAGAGCAGAAAGAAGGAAATAGGAGTCAGGAAAGTCAACGGAGCGATGATTAGTGATATCCTCACCCGGTTTTCTACTGAACTTATGGTATGGATAGCTCTTGCCATAATAGTTGCCACACCAGTTACAATACTTATAATGAACAGCTGGCTAAGCAATTTTGAGTATAAAACAGGTATCAGGGCATGGATAATCATTACCGCCGGGTTAGTTACTCTACTCATAGGCTTAATTGCCGTATCTATTGCCACCTGGCGAGAGGCAAGCCGCAACCCGACAGAGACGCTGAGATTTGAATAAAACGGATTGATCGTATAATAATTTGAAGACCCGGTAAATCGCGTCTCTACATTTTCCTTTTATATTTTGTCTTTTCTTAGTATTTTTGCCGGGCTAACATCGGGATGTAGCTCAGCACGGTTTAGAGTACTCGTCTGGGGGGCGAGGGGTCGCGAGTTCAAATCTCGCCATCCCGACAAAAGGCAAAAAGGCCTGAGAGCCACAAACAAAGGGGGTTTCCGACGATAAGGAAGCCCTTTTTTTATACAACTTTCTGAACTACTTTATACATCCTGCTGTTTACTTTTGCTGATTTTTAATATATCTTGTTGGGTTAGTCGTCAGACATACGTCATACCAAACATTAAATCGGAGAAGTGTACTCAATTACGTCGGTATTTGCATATTAAGCTAAGTAAAGATAAATCGAATATCCTTTTTGATATTATGGATACGGATATTGGAATTCCTTAAGGAGAGATTTCAAATATATTGAATAGATTCTACCGTATCGACAAGTCACGCTCCCGTGAGTTTGGTGGCAGCGGCCTGAGATTATCAATCAATTAGGAAACTATATTGGATTATATGTGTTATACCAATGGGACAATAATTATCATACCTGATCCCTGCATACTCAAAAGAGGGTTTTCAATGCTTTTAATACAATCTTAAACGGATGAAAAATAACTTACCATACAATAAGCCGGGCCTTCATACATCTCCAGATTTATCAAAACTCCAGGAAGTGTTCATCGATTATAGAACTAAAATATATATTCCTCTGGATAGCGACCCGGAACAAGCCAGAAAGCGATACTGGCGAAATATGAAGAATAAGAAATAAGTTAAGGCCATAATAATCCTGAAGTATATTGCGCGGGAGTTATTTTTTCGTTAGCGACTCTTCAAGGGATAAACTTTTATTTCGGTGTTGCTGCAGCAAAGAATAATATTCAGAATCATTAACAAGGTTCATTAACTGGTCCGGATCCATCAAAAGATCATGTAAGAATTCATAAGGCGGTTGCTGTTCATAGTAAGTGGCATATACGTATCTTTCCCCATGAATTCCTACGTATTTTGGAATCATGTAATGTTCCATCCTGTGTTCGATAAGGAAACTCTTGCGCCAATCATCTGCATTTTTACCTGAAATCAATTTTACAAAGCTTTTTCCCTGGTAACCTGAAGGCACCGGGACCCCTGCAAATTCAAGAATAGTTGCCGGAATATCAATATTGAGTACCATATCATCAGAGGTTTTTCCCCGGGACCCGTCCTCTGACCTGGGGTCTGCAATAATCATTGGTACCCGCAGTGATTCTTCGTAGTGGGTCCATTTACCCGCAAAACCCCGGTCTCCCATATAATAGCCATTGTCAGCAGAGTAAATAATAATTGTATTGTCTGCAAGGCCTGCTTCAGCCAGGGCATCAATTACTTCACCAATAACTTTATCACAGGTGCTTATCATTCGCAGGTAAGCCTTCATATTTACCTGGTATTTTTCGTCAGTATCCCATCGCCAGAAATACCTTTCCCTGTTCATAGATGTTTTGAGGAAGTCAGGGTGATTTTCGTAAATGCCGGGATCAGACAATACCGGTGCCGGCATACTTACATTCTCATAAAGGTTTGCAACTGATTTAGAATATGGATAATGGCCTTCCAAACCAGGCTTTAGATTACCATCAACGGCGTGCACGGCATTAAAACTTACCGACAGGCAGAAGGGTTTGTCAGGTGACTGATTCTGTATATATTCAATAGCCTTTTCCCCTTTTATTTCGGCTGAATGCCTGGTACTTTCATCTTCATATGTCTTTATATATGGAACACTGGATGGAGATAAACTGCAATAGTCGAACATTTCTGACAGAATACTGTCCTGTTTCTCAAGGTTAACACCAAGCTTACCAATAAATCCTGTATTATACCCGGCTTTTCTTAATAGCAAGGGATATGATTCTTCTAAGAACCCCATTTGCAGAGGAGGCTTGCCAAAGGTGTAATTATGTTTACATTCATACAGGCCGGTTAAGATGCTTGCCCTGCTGGCTGCACAGATAGATGTTGTAACATACGCCCTGGTAAACATCACTCCTCTTTCCGCAAGCCCGTCAATTACGGGTGTTTCAACAATTGAATGTCCGGCGCATGAAAGGACATCATTTCGTTGATCATCTATAAGAAAGAATAATATGTTCGGCCTTGTAGCATCATCCACTATTGCTGTTTTACAAGAATAAAAGGTACTTAATATGATGAGAAGGATAATACTTATTTTATTCATGGCCTGATCCATTTTCTTTCGATGTTATTCTTACAGTGTAATCACCTTCTGTCAGTGTAAAGTTCCATATTTCTGAGTCCCGGATAATATTGGGTGTTTGTCGTCAGCAAATCCTGGCCAGCCAATAGCTTAAAATTAAAGGATTCTTTCATAAATTCAAAGGAGTGTTCTGCAATTCATACTTATTCCTCCTTTTCTGCAGAGTTCGTTGCTTGATGTAAGCTCTTCGGGCTAAGATTTCTTTCTCTCTTCCAAAGTAAACATCAGCCGGTGTTACATTATTCAAATTTTTATACTTAAGCTATTCTTCTCTATCCATTAGCGGCAACTTATGCATAAAAAACCTGATTTTATTATTTTTCACATATTCTTATTTCATCCGGTCTGCAATCATCAGTCTACAGCCGGCAGTCAGCAGTCTTCTCTCAGTCTCTCAGTCTTTGCCCTTCCTATTCCTGTCGCAGGTTGTCAATTGGATTAACCATTGCTGATTGTCTTTCTTTGAAGAATATTGTTATAAAGACCAGGGCAGTAAGGATCACCATTGCCAGTATAAATGGCAAAGGACTAATGGATATCTTCTGAGAAAAATTTTGAAGCCATTTATAACCAATCAAATATGCCACGGGAGAAGCAACTATAAAGGCGAACATAATCATTAAAAGCATTTCTTTTGCAGATAACTGAATTACTTCGTTTACTGTAGCTCCCATCACCTTTCTTATGCTTATCTGTTTTGCTCTGCGTTCTGTTAAATAACTAACCATAGAGTAAGCACCTATAAGAGAAAGAATGACGGCTACGATACCTGCAATTAAAACTATTTTTGCCTGGTTGGCTTCCTTCCTGTACAAGGTATTACGTGCTTCTGCAAGATGACGGTAATTATATTCAAACTCGGGATCGAACTCAATCATACGATCAGCCACTTCCTTTGCTATGAATGAGGGATTACCGTTATAATGAATGATCAGTTCAGCACATATATTGTAAAACTGTGTATACAGAAATGGCTTTCTCTCACCTTTTCGTGCAATCAGATCAGCATTTTCCACTACTCCAATTATTTCAACTTCCTGTAATGATCCGGTATATATACTCTTTCCTATCGGATCATCCAATCCCAGGATATCAACCGTTGCCACATCAATGATTACACTTTCTGTATCAATACCTGTTGTCTGTGAAAATGACCTGCCCTGCAGCAGATCGATGCCGTAAGCTTTAAAAAAATCATCCTCGACAAAATAACCCATAACAGGTATGCCTTCGCCTGTATCTCTGTCGCGTATTGACATCCCAACAGTTTCTCCGAAGCCTGAGCCATTTCCTGATATAGATATAATACCCGGAATCTTCCTTAATTCTTCTATATAGGCATTATACTTAAACTCCAATGCAGGAGATACTCCGATCAGTATCCGGTTTTCAGGCTCATATCCCGGATCTTTCTCATCAAGGTATCTGAGCTGGAAGAAGAAAATAAAGATGCTTATAAGCAGACCTGCTGATATAATATACTGGAATACTACCAGGATCTTTCTTAAGGTAATTGAACCGCCCATGCTCTGACTGCTTCCTCTTATCATGCCAATAATATCCGGAGAAGAATACCTCAAAGCCGGGAAAATACCTGCTAAAATACCGGTTAACAGAGCTATAATAAAAATCAGTACCTGTATCCACCATAAACCGGGTCCATATTGACTAACATTGATACCTGACAGCTCCCTGAATGCGTCAATGAATATTTCTGAAAGAATTAAGCCCAGGATAGCTGCCAGGAATGTCATCAGGACTGATTTCAATAACATTGATCGTATTAGAACCGGACGCGAGGCACCAAAAACTTTCCTGATACCTGTCTCACGGATTCTCAGTTCATTATTTGCGGCAAAAGTATTTACATAGTTCACAATTGACACAATCAATACCAGCACTGATATGGTAATGAAAAGGATGAAATTATTCGACGTCTTATTATAATATTGATGAATCTCAGTAAATTTCATGAGTTCAACAGAGTACATCTCCTTACTCTTGATATCATAATCATAGTAGAAATCTCCTATCAGTGACCTGATATCGTCAAAACTTTCATAAGTATGAATTGCCTTAATGTAGGTCTCAACACTAAGGAAATTATAAGTATCCGGCAGTGTCCTGAAAAAGTTTGTAAGTGGAATCAAATAATCAAATTGCATACTTGAATTCCCGGGAGGATTGTCTGTAATTCCTATTACCGAATAAACTTCACCTTTGATAGTCAGTATCTTTCCCAGACAGTCTGTGTTTCCAAAAAGTTTTTCTGCCAGTTGCTTGCAAAGTATTATTGTGTTTGGATCTGATATATGTGAGTCATCTCCAACCAGCATCTTAAAATCAAATACTGAGAAAAACTCTTCATCAATAAATAAACCGGTATTATTCTTAAACTTCTGCTCACCGGTATAGATTGGTTCACTTGACTTTCTAATTCTGCATGTAGCTTCAATGCCCGGTATATGATTGTCAATATATTCTTTGAGCTGCTGATGAGTAAGGCTCATAACAACCTCATTATCCGGCTGCAGTTCCATCCTGGTTGAAATTTGGTAAATCCGGTCAGAATCTTTATGAAAACGATCATAAGATGATTCGTAAATAATATAGGTGACAGAATATATTGTTACCATCATACCAATGGATAATCCTGCAAGACTAACAAGATTAGAAACATGATTGGTTCTGAAATCCCTGAAATATTGTTTAAGTTTCATAACATCAGAGTGTTTAAACAAAGATATTACCAAATGTAAATGTTAACAATCAATACCCACGTTAAACGACTGTTAAACAATGGTTAATGTTGATCCAGCCATAACATCCTCCTGAGCACTTTGGCTATAATTTGAGCCAAAGGTAATCCGGAGATAATCCATCATGAAATGAATTATATGAACCGACAGATATTCAATTCAAATTAAGAAATTCAGATTGTGAATATGGAATGATGAACCGATTGGCGGGCAGGAAGAAAGGTACTGCCCTCAGGTCCTTAATTTACATTGAAGTGATTTACACCCCTGTACCACCTGCCTTCGGTATCAAATCCATATACGGAAACAGCATGCCTGCCGGGGTAGTCATTCATTTTTATTGTGACCGAGTTCCCTGAAGATGGATTAAACTTATCCCAGATAACTATATTATCTATCTGGGGATAGCCTTTTATTGTCAGGTTTCCGGTAAAATCATCAGCATCAGGTTTTACAGGAAGCTGAACGTTTGAAATAACTGCAGAACGGGGTATTTTGAGACCTGCAAAATCGCTGTTTCTTGAGATAATATTAACGATACCTGACAGGACAACATTACCATGAACATAGAAATCATTTATACCCTCTATTCTTACTATCCTGTCAGGGGGCAGGTTCAACAGATCATCATATTCATAAAGGGGGATTCCGTCCAGTAATACCAGGGCAGGAAAATCGCCTGCTAACAGGTTATTGCCGGTTGACAGCAGAACACTGCGGCCATCTCTTTGTCTTACTGCAACGAATGGTACTACCTCAAGAAAGACTTCCCTGAGGTTAGGTAGTTTAATATATTCATCAACGTCAATACTATAATCAGGTTTGCCATAAAAAGCATGAGTAAGGAGCCGTGAATCATCTACCATTACAATCTCTGCTGAATCTGTAGCATAATAAATATCCTTAAGTTGCAGAAGGAGGCCCTGGTTTTTAAGGAATTCCCCTTCCTCTGCGGTAAAAGAAGCCCTTCCCTTTTCAGGCAAGTTGCTCAAACCGGTAAAAGTTTCTTCCTGTTCAAGCTTCCAGGACGGGTCATACTCATTATAATAATTGAGAAAGTAGTCCTTACTTCCATGAAGCCCCGGGAAAGTCAAAGCAAAGAAGCCCTGTTCATCAGTTCTTGCAGCAGAAAATAAATTATCATTCAGTATGGTCATCGCCACATTCTTCAAAGGCAGCGGCATCCCCTGCTTATCCCTGATCCATCCCCTTATACTGCCCGTCCTTGTATCCGGATAATAAGTTATTCCCCTGTCACCCTTCGTGTTAAAAGAGGGTGCAGACGGAAATTCAGGATCGTCTCTGAAAAAGGCAGCAGCGGTCCCTGGGGCATAAGTGTTTGAGTTCAGCCAGGCCCTGAAAGCTTCATCACCGGCCGGAATTCCGGACAGAGCAGGCCAACCGGGCAAGCCCGGCAAATAACTGTAAATATCCGACCCCGGCACATCTGCATGAACGATAAGCTTAAACCTGTTACTTGCATCCCTTCCTGAAATTACAGGTGAAATAAAATCAAATGATTGTTCTGAACCGATTTTAAAATTGCTGCCACCCGCCTCAATTCTTATTGATGCAGGTAACTCTGAGTAATCGGACCATAAGCTTCGGAATATCTCGTTATTCGCTTCGTCCAGTACTGCTACCTGTGAAATACCACCCGGGAAATCCTTTAAGGGAATACGGAAAGTAAGCTGTCCATTGTCAGGCTTCCCGCGGTCAAACCACGACCAGGAATAAAATCTGTGAACAAGTACTTTATATTCCGCATCGTCTTTTGAGTTCCGGATATTAACATTGAGATAGCCATATTTCTCTGTGAGGCTAATCTCCGCATCGCCCTGGCTTATTTTTTTATCCTGAATTATAAACCTGATATTTTCTTTGGGAAAATTCTCAGCGAAAGCCTGGTATCGATCCGGATGGGCGGCATTATAGTATGAGCTTGCCCAACCCGTGGGATCAGTCTTAAAGCAGAGCACCGTATCACGGGGTCCACTCAGGATGAAACCATGTGCTTCAATACCGGTACCGTAAGTATCAGTTGCATGAACAGAGCACATTTGTCTTCCGCTAACAGGATCAGCATAGGGAGTGATCTCAAGTTCCAGTTTATTTCTTTCGGCAGCAGGTTGAACATTAACATCATCAGGGTTAATAATCCTTATTGCACGGCTCGTAAAATACTTTTCATCAAAGTTCCTCATCCAGTTTGTATATGCACAAAGGAAATACCATCCTGTGGATAGATTCTGAGGTATCTCAATTTTCCCTGTCACTTCTGATTCTTCGAGAGCAAGGTTAAAACGCTTAATATTCTTGCCCTGCGAATCGATGAGTTCCAGGCGCAGGCTATTGCTCAGTACAGATGGCTTATATGTATCGTTTTCCAGCAGCTCAGCCCTGAAATAAATTTCTTCACCAGCCAGGAATAACTCTCTTTCCGTTTGCAACCACACTGTTTCCATTAACTGAACCTGTGAACAAACATTACTGGATGCAATTAATAAAACCGGAATGATATATGTTATGAGCCTCTTCTTCATCTATGCAGCTTTTTAAAAATCCCAGAACGGTGGTCTCTCAGTTGTCCCTCCCCGTAAGGTGCAGTCAAAACACAGGGCGTCAGAAGTAAAATACTGGTTTTCCTTTTCATCATAAATGATAATTGTACCGGCATCTATCGCTATCCAGGGATTTTCTTCTGTGCCCACCTCTATCTTCGTGCAATTATATCCTGATACAGGGAACTCTTCAGGCTTATTAAAATACTTTACCTCTTCGCTTACACCTGCCACCTCAAATATCCCTGTTACATTGGATGATGGATCGGAAGAGCAAATTATATTACCCATAAGCCTGAAAGGCTGTGTTTCATAAAGACCTCCCGTTTTATTAATTATCTTGTCCATGTCTTTCCAGAAATAATAACATTCAGAAGTTATTTTAAGCTGCCTTACATGGAGTCTGTATCGGACTGTCAATTCATCCCCGTACTGCGATTCAAAATGCAGGGGAGCTTCCACGATGCTGTTCTCAACCAGACCTTCAGTCCCTGCAACAAAGATCCCCGGTATGTTCTTTGACCCCCAGCATTCTTTCAAATCAGAATTATCATATGGTATCATCCCGTAGGGAGGATGGTATATAAAGTCGGCATCGTAGGAGAGATAATAATAGTAGGTGGCGTCTAAAATCCACCTGTAATATGACTGGTCCGGGGAATCATCATGGGTACTTACAAGGAAATTATAGCCCCTTACAGTGACACCATCATCAGATATTTTTCGTTCGTCGACTTCATAACTGATACTGTCAATTGCAGGAGAAGATACGAGCTTTTCAAAACCTGACTCATAAACTTCCCCCTGGTGGCAGATCATTATCTTATATGATTTTCCTTCCTCCCCTGTAAATACGGGATCAATAGCTTCATATACGCCAGGTCTCAGGTTAGTTAGCTGGTATTCATTCCCGTCATCGCAGATTATGTACACCTCTGCCCCGTCAACCGGCTTATCTCCTGGTGTAGTGTTATCCTCTGCCCTGGTCATTAAGGGTATATTACGGGCAATCTTCACAATTGGCGGCAAATCCGGATCATTGGTAACCAGGGCTTCTATTGAGATGCTGTTCTCATATTTGGCCGTGTCGGGCATAAATGGCTCTATGCATGATGATAAAGCAATGATAAATGATATGTATAGTATGAATTTATTCAGTTGCATAGTTACCCAGTTTGAAATTATAGCTTACAGTGAAAATCGGGACACCATAGATAGATTGTTTATATCCTTTTATCCTGCCTTCCTGGTTTTTAAAATATACCGAATATGCATTATTTCTACCGGTGAGGTTATACACTGAAAAGGACCATGATCCATGTATTAATTTCTCCTTCTTCAGGTTACCTTCTATATTTACCGACACATCGAGTCTGAAATAATCAGGGATCCGGTATTCATTCCTTAATGAATAGTTAACTACCTGTACTCCGGAAAAATAGGATATGCCTGTGGGATATGTTATTGATCTGCCTGAACTGAAAACCATGTTCGAAGCCAGGCTTATCCTGCGTGAAATACTTATATTACCCACGAAATTGAAAGAATGCGGTTTATCATAGTTGGCAGGATAGGTCAGGCCCTTGTTGATCTTTTGCCACTCCTGTTCACCATCGACTGTGATCAGCGAGCGCGACCATGTATAGCTTATCCATCCTGTGAATCTCCCTTCATTACGTTTCAACATGAGTTCCAGTCCATAGGAATCATTTCTGCCCTGGAGTATAAGTGTTTCAAAGTCGGGACTGCTGGTTAGATCGGCACCATCTTTATACTCAACAATATTCTTGCCTTTCTTATAATAGACTTCCGCGGAGCTTTCCAGGGATGCGCTTCTGATATCCCGGTATATCCCAAAGCTCAGCTGGTCTGATACAGGAGGAGTAATATAGGGATCGGCAAGCTTCCACCTGTCGGTTGGTGCCACAGAAACAGTATTTGATAACATAAAGAGATACTGTCGCATCCTGTTATAGCTGAATTTAAGTGACAGATCCGGATTTATCCTGTAATTCAATGATAAGCGATACTCAGGTCCTGAATAGTTATCAATAAATTCTCCTGCACCGTAGTTAAGGGTATCTGTTATATTCTCCTGCTCGTAGGGTAAGTTTTCACCATACCGGTATAACTGATTAGGCCCCAGATAACTATAAAAACTATATCTCAGTCCGCCGTAGACAGTGAGTTTATCGGTAAGCGAAGCTTCATCAAAGGTATAAACAGCATATTCAAGTCCCTTCTCCTGACCAAAATCATTTGGTTCAAGTAATGACTCGGTACCATAGGGGTCGTAGCTCCCCTGGTCCAGGTGATGCAGTATTCCGCTCAGTCCGAAACCCATCCTGTGCTTGAGCCATGGGAAGCCGGTAAAGTTAATTTTCAGTTCCTGTGACTTTACCTCAAACCTGTGTTCAAAAGCCTCCGAAAGTTGCTCCTTACTGTTATGATAATTGCTATAATCACTCATGACTGCTGCAACTTTCATTTTCCATTTTTCGTGCAGATTCTTATCATAAACAACTGAAAAGCCCAGGTTCTCATACATATAATCATTTGTGCGTGCAAGGGTAAAACGGTCTTTACTGTGATAACCGAACAGTTGCCACGACGAGTTATTTTGGTTAACCACATGTACCGATCCCATGAGGTCATAGAAGGAAGCATCACTGCTGCTGATGTCAGGATCATTAATCCGTTTGAGTATCCAGTCTGAATAGGTTGACCTGGCGCCCAGAATCACCGATGCCTTATCCCTGATCAGGGGTGCCTCAAAAAGAAGGGATCCTGTTACCGGGCTTATCCCTCCCCGGGCACCAAAATTTTTCTTATTACCCTTCCGTGTTGACACATCGAAAACCGAAGCCAGGCGACCACCGAATTCAACGGGAAAATTGCTTTTGTACAGGTTAAAATCGCTTACCATATCAGGATTAAAGGCAGAGAAAAAACCGAAAAGATGACCGGTATTGAGAACAGGCACCTCATTAATCAGGAAGAGGTTCTGATCAGAAGATGATCCCCTTACGTTAAAACCTGCAGAACCTTCTCCCACCGTTTGTACACCGGGCATCATATTGGCTATCTTGAGTATATCTCTTTCACCCAGCACAACGGGGATACTCTTTATGTGTTTCATCTCAATCTTCTGAAATCCCATTTGCATACCCTGCACATTATCATGCCTTCCTGATCTCACAATGACTTCCTGGATATCTATCAGTTTTTCAATCATCTCAATATTAAGTATACCTGAACCATTCATATTGACAAGGTAAGTTTCAGGTTCCATACCCATACATGAAATATTAAGATTGAAAACTGAGCCAGTTTCAACAGGCAGGGAATACTCTCCATCAGCATTGGTAATTACTCCCTTGCTGGTGCCTTCAACCACTATGGTTACTCCGGCAACAGGCTCGCCACTGGTTCCCGACATGATTCTTCCCGAGAGGACACTCATGCCGGAATTATCAGCATTATTGCCGTTACCAATTGTAACTACCTTAACAGCCTGTTCATAAGAAACATTAGCGAAATACTGTTCGGCAATTGATCTCTCAAGGCTGTCAGACTGCATTATGTCTGTTTCATAAGATGCAATATGACTTTCACTTATTTCTTTTTCCCCGGTAAGGAAGAACTGCTTACTGCCTATCTGTACAAAGTTAACAGAGCCGGGAGAAAGAGCATTTTCAAGGATGGATAATACTTTCAGGGAATCACCCCGGGCATTTATTCTGATATTACTGATCCATTCCGGTTTATAATAGATAAAGATTCCATAGTCTTTTTTCATTATGCCCGCAAACTCCTCAAAAGTCAAATTACTAAAATCACCTGTAATTACAATCTGTTTGTAATCCTGTGCTGATAACTTGTATAAAAACAGGAAAGACAAGATTATTATAATGATATTCCTTTTCATTCCTGTCCGCTTATGATTTTGTTGCAATAATCAATGAGCATTGCCCTGTCATCAGTGTTTTTCCTGCCCAGGACCAGTGCCTGTTGGAATATATATTTTCTCAGTTCCTTTCTATACTCCGGAAACAGTTTAAAAAGGCTTCCTCTTCCCCTGAACCTGGTAAGTTCTCCATTTTTAACCAGGTAATTATTATAGTACTCCTTATATTCAAAGTCGGTAGCCGCCGAGCTGTTTATCCTCATTTCCTTTTTTCTGAGCAGCAAATAATTTACCGGCCCACTGCTAACCAGTTCACAGAATACTGGTTTTTCTTCATTTTCACTACCCGGAAAACTTATAAATTGTCTGTCGCCCAAACTGAAAGATGAGATATTAGCTGTTTTAAGACTGATCTGTAATGAAGTATTATTCAGGTTCAGAGTATTAAGAACCAACTCGTTATTCACTATGTCATATTTAAGCAGCAGGTTCCCGTATAATTTACCATCCAGTTCTACCCGACCCTCCTTCCATTCATCGCTAAGGCAGAAGGGATGGCCGCTGACTGAACCATAGGGTGCCTTATGATAGATTGTGCCACTTACCAGTTCCTGGTCGGCACCATAGATCCTGTTCAACTCTTCTCTTAACTCATATGATGAAACCGGTGTTCCTGATTCCTGTGAGAACAATAACAGCGTTCCCGGAAGTATTAATAAAACCAGTATAAATATCTTCGATAATTTAGTCTTCATTATAAAAAAAAAGAAACAGCATCCTAATGACGGGTCATTTTCCCAAATGAGGCCTAAAAGTAAAATTAAATATTAAATGAGTTTAAGATTTAAGTTTTATTAACACTGATGATGCTCTAAGCATACGTATTAAACCAGGTAAACCGAATGATAGATTTGTCGGAACCAGACAGGCAATTAGAATATAAATCAGTTTTTTATTCGTTCGGATTTCCCCTTTAGCCGGATATATCCCTGTAATTTAATATCCGAACCGGCTTTAAAATCAGCACTAAGTCTTATATTATTGTGTCCTTTTTTCAGCATTATACTGTCCTCATCAAAATCCACCCTTGTTTTCAGTCTTCCCACATCATCATATACAAGTATTTTATCATCCCCCCTGTAAGTTATTGACCAGTTAGGTTTAAGTTCAACATTTACCGCATGGGTGGTGTAGCCGTTAAAATCAAGGATGATGTTGCTTATTGTCCCGGAATCACCAACAGCCCCGACCACCAAATAGAAGGGCTGTTCCTCCCCTGCCTCAAAATCCATGCTGACATCATTGGGCTGACCAGGTTGTACCGGCATGTCATGAAGTTCAAAGTGTTCTTTCTCGTAGTACTGCAATAAGTACTCATTTGCTGAGGGCCTGGTCAGTGAAAAATCATTATTTACATCCCGGAGCTGTTCCATCTGTTCTTCATTGAAGATCTTCTTCAGACGAGCTTCCTCCCAGATTTTTATTGCCTCTGCAACAGACTCAAATTCCGTATTCTTCTTCATATCATTCAGCATGGAATAAAGTGCATATCCGGCATCATATCCTGCTGATCTGGCAAGCATATATTCAACTTCCTGCAATGTGGTTGACTCATTCAGCAGGAACCAGCCTAACATATTTGGGATATAATTTCTCCTGAGCAGCTCCTGGTTCCTGTACCTGTAATGCCCCTGGCTCTTGGTAAATCCACCGTACCACGGTTCACCCCAGTTGATATATGATACAGTATGCCAGTAATAATGATTGGAGCGACTTGATCCATTTCGCAATTCATGATTCACCTGTTTTTGAAGCTGCTCACTGAAATAATCCATGCCGAATTCACCTTCCCCGGTTCCCCAACCACCTTCATGACCATCAAAATCGAGCTGGCCAACACCGGTATAATTAAAAAAGTCAGCCAGGTTACTGATCATCTCTTTTTGCAGTTCCCAGTTCGGGAAAAAAACTTTATAATCATGGTCTGCAAGCCTTGCTATTTCATCCCCGGCATTATAAGAACTGACAGTTGTCCCGTATTGACCCCTTTTACAATCAAGCAGTTTGTATGGTTCTGTCTCTGACACTCCTGAGAATCTGATTATTTCCTCCCCGAGTATTAATGCCTGGTTGGCATTCTGATAATCATATCCCGCCGGATTAGCAATATATATTTCAGTATCAGAATCTGAAACATCTCTGGTCAATACTGTTCTGCAGAAGATCATCAGGTCTTTATCAGGAACAGGAGTAACGAAAGGATCATTCGTAGTTATGAAATTCGTGAGGGTATGAGCACCAAGCCTTATACCCTCTGCCCTGGCCTTCTCAACACATACCTTCATGCCATCCCATCCATTCGGGAACTGATCTTCAATGAGGTCAAAATGACCCCAGGTCGAAAAGGGATGACTATGATAAATTGTATTATAGCCGAGCCTCTTTGTGAATTCAATCATCTCATCAATATTATCCTCGGTGAAGGTTGTTATCAGGTATGGCTTATTTGCATCGGGGCTCGTTTTTGACCACTTCCCGTTAAGTGTCGAATGAGGCAGTCCCTGTTCAATCTCTATCTTTTCAACAATGTTCAGAACATCCTTTTCTGTACATCCAAAAAGGGCTATTGCACTGCCTTCAAGATTACCATCAGGATTGGCAGGGATAAAGGCATCAGGTATTCTGTTATTCCAGATCGCATATTCCCTGTCCTTATCCCTGTTTATACAGTATGCCTGGAGGCTGCTGCCATATTCTTCAACTGTTGCAGCGGTTCCCCTTGCTTCATCACTGCCATCCGGGTTTATATATTTGCCCCCCGTGGTTTTAGCATTCAGGCTCTGGATACCAACAGCATAGCCATCTTCCCTGACCACGCCAACTATTTCACCAACAGTTTCATTAATAGTCGTCGGGAATGGGCCATAAAATAATATATCGATTCTTTCATCATTATTCGTCTCAATTACTTCAATCCTGAGATATTCATCAAACTCACTCATTGAAAGTATTATTTCAATATCCTTATCAAATGAGACTCTTATATTATTATTTTTCCATTCCGCAGATTGGGGAAAAAGTTCGTTTTCCCCTGATTGTAGTCTCAGCAAGTAGCTATCCACACCTTCAGGAAGGTATTCTTTACTGCCATATATGGAGTTTATCCTGAGATTTTCATCAATGGAAAGTTTCAGACTGCCTGCAGAGATTATTTTTTGTGCAGACAGGTTTAAGCTTAATAATGCAAGGCAAATGATAAATGTTTTTTTCATAGGGATTTATCTCAAAAGGCGAATAATGTAATTTATACCGAACCGAAAATAACTTTTTGGGAGTTAATTGCAAAATATATATTCTTCAAGCCCTGAACTCCTAAACCATAACTTTATAAATCCTCATACAATTCCTGAACACTACATTCTCTGCCTCCTCCTTGCTGAAAGTATTTCGAATGAGATCAACAAGCGGCATATACTTCGCATATGTATCAATACCATTAACTACAGCATCCGTTCCAAACAGTATTTTTTCAGAACCACATTTTATTATTGCTTCTATTACCTTTTCGCTTTTTACCTCGCAGGTATCGCCATAAATATTATCCGTATCCTTTATGATATTGATTGCTTCATCATTATCTGTGTTAAGACCCATATGCACCATGATAAAACTGATACCGGGGAAGCGGACTGCCATCTCTGCAATATAGACAGGATCAGCCAGGCCGTCATTTTCGGTATGAACCTGCACAGGCAATTTAAACTTCGATGCCATTTCCAGGCAGGTACAGAAACGATCATCAATAAATTTAATATTCGACAGCGAGGGATGCATTTTAAGACCGGCGATATATTCCCTGTTTTCTGTTATGAACTGTTCAAGTTCAGGGGTAACTTTTTCGGTATAGGGTTTGATCCAGAGAAGGGCCTTCAATGATATCCCCCCATCGGTTTGAACAAATTGAACCAGTCTTCGGAAAGATTCTAGCTGAGGTATTTGTTTCTCCGGCGGGGCAAGCTGACCCTCAGAATCAAATTCAGCACTTTCAATGCTGGAAACCAGCGCAAAATCAATTGAATATTTTTGCAGGGCAGCCAGCAGGTCTTCACCGGGAAGGTCTGAAACCCTGTTCTTACCTACCGGATATAAGATAGTACCAATGTGTGTATGAGAATCAATCAGCATTTTGTTGTTTTATCATTGTTATAAAAATAACAAATTTTAGTTGGGAAGAATTGCCAGACAATCAGCAATATGATAAAAACATTTAACAGGAGAATAATTCCTCCAAGGTATTATCACCGGGCCGGTATAAATGAGTTAAACGATAGTATCCTTACAATAATTGTCATAGTTATACTTTTTGATCCTGTATGGAGGAAAAGATATAATACTGAATAATCCACAGGAATACTCTGATATAATATCTTTGCCAATTATCATTACCTTTGTGCAAATTTTAGCTCATGAAAATAAAATTCCTGGGAGCTGCCAGGGAAGTAACGGGCAGCAAACATCTCATAACTACAGAAAACGGGAATAAGATAATCCTGGACTGCGGTATGTTCCAGGGCAAGGGCCTTGAAACGGATGCCATGAACCGTGACCTGGGCTTTGATCCGGCTGAAATTGATCATATTATCCTTACACATGCCCACATTGACCATTCAGGCCTGATACCCTATCTGTATAAGCAGGGTTTCAGGGGATCAGTTGTATGTACCAGCGCCACCCGCGACCTGTGTTCAATAATGCTGGCGGATTCAGGTCATATACAGGAGAATGATGCCTGTTACTTCAACAAAAAACAGGAACGAAAAGGGCTGCCTCCTATTGAGCCAATATATACAAGGATGGATGCCGTGAGATGCATGAGCCTCTTTATAGGAGTCTCCTACGACCGTAAATTCAGGATTGATGACAATATAAAAGTAAAGTTTACACATACAGGCCATATGCTGGGAGGCGGTGTTGCCAACATTGAAATAAAAGAAGGTGAGAAAATACATAAACTGGCTTATACCGGAGACATAGGAAGACCGGTTAACCGCATACTGATCACACCAAAACCCTTCCCCCAGGCTGATATCCTGATCACTGAATCGACCTATGGCGACCGGCTTCATGAAGACCACGTAGATGCTGAAAAGGAACTTCTCAGTATTATTAATAATACCTGCGTTAAAAAGAAAGGTAAACTTATTATCCCCTCTTTCAGCATAGGAAGAACACAGGATATTGTCTATACACTGAATAATTTCTATAATGAAGAAAAGCTGCCCAGAATCGATATTTATGTCGACAGCCCGCTGGCCATAAACGCCACTGAGATCTTCAGACTGCACCCGGAATGCTTTAACGGGGATATTATCGAAGTGATGGAAAATGACCCAGATCCCTTTGGATTCAACAGTCTTCACTATGTAAAAAAGGCAGACGATTCAAAGAAGCTCAACAGTATGAACGAACCGATGATAATTATATCAGCTTCAGGAATGATGGAAGCAGGCAGGGTTAAGCACCATCTCGCCAATAATATCTCAGATCCTGCAAATACTGTCCTGGCAGTTGGTTATTGTGCACCGCGCACACTAGGTGCAAGATTGCTGAATGGGGAGAAGGATATTTCAATACATGGAAACAGGTACTATGTCAAAGCGGATATAGAACGCATAGACTCATACAGCGGTCACGGCGATTATAAAGAAATGGCTGACTTCCTTTCCTGCCAGGATCCCTCAAAAATAAAACAAAGCTTCCTTGTCCACGGAGAAATACAGGTACAGGAAAAATACAAGTCTTACCTGGAAGGAAGGGGATTCAGAAATGTAAGCATACCGGACCACGGGGATGAATATGAATTTTAATCTCATAATGAAGAATAACAATAGTATTGCAGAAGTAATTTATTATGCATCAGGAAAAACAAAATACCACCCGACATATATCCCTGGCCTTTTTTCTAAACCTGGGCTTCACCATAATAGAGATTATTGGGGGTATCTATACCAACAGTGTTGCTATAATATCCGATGCTTTACATGATTTCGGTGATTCTGTATCACTGGCTGTAGCCTGGTACCTGCAAAAAATATCCAGTCGGGGCAGGGACAGATATTACACCTACGGTTACAGGAGGTTCTCACTGCTTGGTGCAGTCTTTATTTCCGTAATGCTCATTGTAGGCGCTGTTTTCATAATAAAGGAAAGCATCACAAGACTTTTGTCGCCGGATGAAGTCAACGCCCGGGGTATGATGTACCTGGCTTTTCTGGGCATTATCGTAAACGGGATAGCTGTACTAAGGCTGCGTAAGGGAAGGTCAATGAATGAAAAGGCAGTCTACCTGCATATACTTGAGGATGTACTTGGCTGGACGGCAGTCCTTGTTGTGAGTATCGTAATGATGTTTGTAGATGCTCCCATCCTTGACCCGTTACTATCAATAGGAATAACTATCTGGGTGCTGTACAATGTTTATAAAAACCTGAAGAAAACTTTCAGGATACTTTTGCAGGAAGTCCCGGAAAACGTTAATATAGAAAGAGTCCAAAAAGAATTAAGTAAGATCGCAGGGATAAGCTCTATCCATGACCTTCACATCTGGTCACTCGACGGGGAAAACAATATCATCACCCTGCATGCGGTTATACCTGATAACTCATCCGACGGAGATCAGCAGAAGTTAAAAAGAGCGATCAGGAATATCTGCGAGCGTTTAAATATCCAACATGCTACCATAGAGTTTGAAACTGAGGGGGAGGAATGTATATTTGAAGAATGCTAATTTTATGCGAACTGCATGTGCGAAACTGATGCGAATATCGCAGCCTCAGCCTTATATTCCTTTTTTCCTCTTTCCCCCGGCTCTCATTTCATCCGGCAGGGGTTTCCGCCTCGCTCTAACTTTTTCCTTTTTCCTTTTTCCTTTGTACCTTTATCTTTTATCTTAAAACAAATGCTATGTCAACCAACCAGTTAAGAACAATCACCCTGCTCACACTCATCATGCTTGTCTTTCTCTCCGTGGCATCTTTCTTCGGAGCTTTTGTGGATATAACATATGCCCGTGAAGCAGCATCAATGGCCGCCCAGGGGATGGGTCAGGATATTGTGGATCTCTTCCTCGTGGTACCGGCTGTCATTATCTCCCTTTTTCTGATGAGGAAGGATAAGAGGGTTGCCACCCTGATATTCGGCGGCCTCGTTTTTTATGTACTTTACTCTTTCATCATATACAGCATGGGTGTGCATTTCAACCTGATGTTCCTGGTTTACTGCTTCACACTGGGAACAGCATCCTATGTCTTCATTTCCTACTTTTATGCCCTGAGCCGTGTAGATGTCAAGGGCTGGTTTGAAGAGGGGACGCCAAACCAGGGTATTGCCATTTTCTTTATTATTGTTGCTGCACTTTTCTACCTGTTGTGGTTGCGGGATGTCCTTCCCGCCTTAGTGGAAAATAAGGTTCCAAAATCGGTAAGCGATTACGGTCTGCCCGTCAATCCCGTGCACGTAATTGACATATCTTTTGCCCTGCCGGGTTTGATAATTACAGCTGTATTATTATTCAGGAAACATAATCTGGCCTATATACTGGCTCCGGCAGGGCTGGTATTTATGATTGTCCTTACAATAGCCCTTGCCGCCATGGTTATCATGACCCGTATCAGGGGAATAAGTGAAGATGCTTCTTTAGCATATATTTTTATTATTTTATCAGTCATAAGTGTTATATTTCTGTTGGGATTTTTAAAAAGGATAAAACCTTCGGGCAATTATTCAGATAACAACTGAATACTATACCCCGGGTACACCGGCATTTCTTACTTCGTCAGGCTCATGACAGGCCTTTCAAAAAGGAGGATAAATGTCTGATTTATCAAAATGAAACGAGCATGAATAAATTTATCTCTTACTTCACAATAGAAGATGATTAAATTTTTCATGCGGGAGCGAACCGGGCACAGCGAGCTCACGAACGGTTTAACGATCCAGCAATTCAATAATTCAATACAATATGTCACCTATTTTTAACAAGAAGAAATACAAATACGGCATTGCCCTGGGCGGTGGAGGTGCCCGTGGCTATGCTCACCTGGGTGTTCTCCAGGCCCTTGAAGAAAAGGGAATAAAACCCGATGTTCTGGCCGGTACAAGTGCAGGGGCTATAGCAGGTGCATTCATCGCTGCCGGGAAAACACCCCGGGAAGCCTTTGAACTCTTCAAAAAACACAAAATTACTGATTTTGTAAAAGTGAAGATGCCAAAGACCGGTCTTTTAAACCTTGACAGGCTAAGGGATAATCTTGCCAGGCACATTCAGGCTGATGACCTTGAGGATCTTGAAATCCCTTTCTATGTCGCCGTAAGTGACATTATAGAGGGTAAGATTGAATATTTTAACAAGGGGCCCCTGGTCAAACTTGTACAGGCCTCGGCATCAATACCTGTCTTATTTGCCCCGGTTGAAATAGACGGAAAACTGTATTCGGACGGTGGTTTGTTTGACAATGTACCGGTGGAACCCCTCCAGGGAAAATGCAGGAAAATTATTGCTATTAATATCAGTCCCATAAATAAAATTGACAAATTGAAAAACCTCATCCAGATAGCCGCAAGAACATTTCACCTCAGCGTTGACTCCACCATCAAAGGTCTCAAGGATAAATGCGACCTGGTAATAGAACCCTCGGATCTTGATAAATTTGAAATTCTTGATACCAGCAAGGCTGATGAGATTTACAATGTGGGCTATGAGTACTGTAAAGGTCTGGATATTGATCTCCAGAATGATATAAGATAACCTTGCGGAGAGCTCAAACTACCCGCCTGTCTCCAGCAAACTAGTAATTCCCGGTTGAAGATCAACAATTTAATATTCTTACCCCTTTAATCTACAATCTCAGATCAAGAAGGTAGGGTGCTATAACATCATTCTTGCTCTCCGTTGTACCGTCATAGGTTATCGTTACAATAGGAATGCCGGTATTTTTTCGTATCTCATTCTTCATGGCCTCTGTTATCAGTGAAGGGCAACAGAAGGCAGGATTGGTCTGGACAAAGAGTGAAACACCGTGATAGGATTTTAAGATATGATAGATCTTGAGAATATTATCAAAGGATTCGCCTGAATGATACTTATCAATTTTATACTTCACCAGGTTCTTTTCCAGCTCTTTTGAACTTGATTCCTTTGCCTCTCCAAGGAAGGGTTCAAAATGCCTGTAATATTTTCTTTCCAGTATTTTGAGTAATTGCAGTATAGCCTTGTACCCGGCAATTGTAAGTCTCCCGGAGTCTACTGACCTCCTTCTCATAACATTACCTGCGATCAACTTGTAAAATTCACTATATGGTATGCTGAGAGCTTCTCCTCCGTATTTCTCTATGGCATGAATAATATCCTGGTTCATTATGTCATTATCCCTCACGAAAAAGTCACCAAAGATAGCCACAAGGGGTTTCTCTATTTTTTCAATCCTGATAGCCTTAAAATCAGGCATGATCCTTGTTAATGCCTTATCAATACTTTCGAGTCCTTCGAAGGCTTTCTCAAGTATTCCGGTGGCTTTCTCTAAAACGGTATCTGTCTCGCCCTTGTTGATTTCGTAGGGTCTGATTGTGCATCCCGTTCTTCTCAGCAGACCTGAAAGCATATAAGCAAAATAGGCGTACCTGGTGACATCCACTGATATTTCCGTATGTGCAACCTCACCCGAATATACTGCTGCCTTTTCAAGTCCGTTGCCATAATTTTCCAGTATGGTTTTTATATACTGCGGATACATCCTAATATTGCATGAAAGTACTGTTTCAGTCATCCACAGTATTGTCCTGGAGGGATCAAATCCATTTTTCCCGATATAGTCTATATAATCGTGTGCTATTATATTAAGAGGCAAACATTGTCCTGTATTGGTTGCCATGGCTTTCTGTATACCCATCCGGGTATGATCCAGTAAATGAGTCTCAAATCCGTGCCGCCTGAGGTTAGCCGCCAGAAAACGGCCGGCTGTCTGGTCCCAGTTGGGAAAAAGAACAATCCTGTCTTTTCCGAGTTTATACTCAGGCCTCACAATGTTGAAATTCTTTTTAACACTCATTCCATTCTCTGCCCGGTAATGATTCCTGAATGACCTCACTGCAGCTTCAACCCTTGTTTCGTAGCCAACACTTGAGTCGTGTTCATCCACCTGCAATATCAGGTAAGGTTTGGCCGCAGTATCCATAACCTTCTGAAAATAGTCAATTATAAATGAGTCGGGGGCACATTTAAAAGCCGTTATAAATACAGGGTAGAGACCCCTGGTTTCTATGATATAACGTGATGCTCTCATAATCCTTGATGCGAAATGCCAGGGCATGGATTTTAAAAGATCATCCAGGCCCTCATCAACAGGATAATCATCAAAAGGTAACATATCCTGGAAGAAGGTTTTTATACCCAGGCCGCCAAAAATACCGGGTATATTATTATTCATGTGTTCGCTGAGAATCATATAAGGCCGGCCTAGCAGGACAACTGATAATTCATTTTCCGGTTCATAATTCTTTTTATACAGGTCCTGCAATTGTTCTTTCTGTTTTTTGTCTTCTATAGTGGCAAGATTCCAGGCAGATTTTATTTTGCTGATATTTATCTTCTTACCCCCTATTCCATCCAGGACGTCCCGGAGTTTATCAAGGACAAAAGGAAGGCCTTTCTCAAACCTCAGCAGGGGGACTATTGCTTTTTCTTTTATCCTGTCGCTCAGCAGGGAAGTAACGGAAGGGCTGAACTGGGTATAATAACAGTATAATTCTTTTGAAGGTTCACCGGCCAACCTGTCCTCCAGCATGGCTGGCATAAATATATAATCAGCCTTATCTTCAAGCCACTTCACATGGGCATGCATTGCATGCATGGGAGCACAGAACTCCGCACCTGCAAGCCTTTTACCCTCAGCCACGGGATCCGTCATTTTTTCACTGCTTACGGTCGCGAAACCCAGTTCCCTGAAAAAGAATTTCCAGAAACTCATTTCCCCGAACATATTCAGTGCGTAAGGTAAGCCAATTTTTATTTTTTCAGTCTTACCGGTATGTTGGGGAACCTTCTGTATTTTCTTCCTCTCCCTTAAGAGGTCGAATCCGGATATATTCCTGTCAACATATTTATCACTCCCATAATCCCTGCCACAGAGGAAACCATATGCAACAGTCTCCCCGTGTACTTCAGCAACTGTTATGGTGCAATTATTATTACATAATTTACAGACCTCATTTTGCACTCTGATCTCGTCCTCAATAATACCAAAGCCCCTGAAATTACTTTCTCCGGAATGTTCGTCGGCAAGCATGAGGGCAGAGCCCAGTGCTCCTGTAAGGTGGCAGTAACGTGACACAAAAATGTTTTTGCCCAGTTTCATCTCGAATGCAGCAACCAGGGCTTTATTTTTTGCCGTTGCCCCCTGGAAACAAATATTATCTCCGATTGACGATTCAACCGCCACTTTTTTAAGATAGTTATCACGAACGGAATGCAAGACTGCAGCAAGTATTTCATTTCTGCCATAATTCCGGTTGATATAATAGTTTATATCCCGCTCCATAAAAACTGTACACCTGTCGCTGGCCAGAGGTGCCCGGGCGTTTTGTGCCAGTGATGAATAATCACGCAGGCTGACATCCATCTTGAGTGCCTGCTCTTCTATGAAGCTGCCCGTACCTGCCGCACATACGGAATTCATTTTTGAGAAGACCACACGTCTGTTTTTCAGGATGGTGAATTTAGCATCCTGACCTCCTATTTCGATTATGGTGTCAGTCCTGGAATTAAGCTCAAAAGCAGCACGGGCATGAGTGGTGATTTCATCGATTATCATATCAGCCCCGATAATCGCACCTATGAATTTCCTGCCCGATCCCGTTGTGGCCACACCCTTTACAGACAAAGCCAGGTTCCTGTTCTCCGAAAAATAGAGTATGGATTCCAATATTGCCCTTGTTGCATTTAGTGGCTGACCATTTGTATAGGTATAAAATCCGGCAATGGGCTTGCCATTAATATCAGTAAGCACCCCTTTCGTACTGGTCGAACCTATATCCATTCCAATATAAGATTCAAGAGGATCGGATATCAGGGAATCCATATAAATATCAACCTGAACCTTTGAAGGATGCTTAACTTTTTGTGGAGTATAGAGCATATCATTATCCTTCATTTCATCAGGATAAGATGATAGTTTTATTTCGAGAGGTTCATAAACATATTCCAGGTCTTCATTACTTGTTGACAGAATGTCCTTAAGTTCGGCTCTTCTTCCATCATAAAGCTTTTTATTATCAGACAAATGTATAAGGGCCGCTCCTATGGCCGGAAAGAATGTGGAAAGATCATTAACCAACAGCTTTACTCCGGTAATTGACTCCAGGTGTCGCCTGACAGCCCTGTTCTTTGACACACCTCCCACAAAAACTATTTCTTCTTCGATATCTGTGCTGTCAAAAAGTGTATCAGCCAGGTTGCGTGCCAGTCCCCTGCACAGGCTGTCGCATATTGACTCAAGTGAATATCCTGCCTGCTGCGCATGTATCAGGTCGGTCTTGGCAAAAACTGAGCACCTTGAGGCAATATCGGGTATTGAACTCCTGTTTTTATCCGCGAGGTCTGACAATTCAGAAGCAGAGTGTATATCAAGCCGGCGGGCCTGCTGATCAAGAAAGCTGCCGGTACCGGCCGCACAGGACGTATTGGTAGCCGACCAGGCAAAACTGCCGTCATCATTGAAATGCAATAACTGGAAGCGTCCCGCTCCTACGAGCAATAACGCTTTATGATCTTTATAAAAACTTCGGAAGCATTTTATCAGGGATGCTTGTGCATCATACCTGTGAACCTTATCTGAAAGGATATATGCAGCTGACGGGCTGACTACCGACCCTATATCCTTAAAATTAAAAACTCCGGGCAGCTCGGATATTATATCGGCAGCCTGCCCGTGGTGATACCTGTAAAAAATATTAATTACTTCACCCTTGCTGCCAAGCTCAACTGCAGAAACAGCAACCGATCCAACATCTATGCTTAAAACATTACCTGACTGATCTCTCATATTGTATGGCTATTCTCCTTATCATAGTATTTTATAAACATAATGATTTAAATATAGAAATTCTCTGAAAAAGAAAACTAATCAGACTTAACTCGTAAGTAATGCCGGCAGAATGTATTCTTTAACCAGATCGGCAATCACCGCTTCCATCATTTCCCTGTATTTGCCTTCATCGAGTCCATGGTCGGATAAGGAACCGACTTCAAGTCCTTCACCAATATCCTCAGGGGCTGAATACTTATATAGAATATCCTGATTTTTCCCACATGAATAAAGAAGGATTATTGCAGTAGAAACTAAGGTTAAGTATTGTTTTTCCATTACTGGTTTAGGCTGCCCCTTTTAATAAAGACCGTTCAAATGGACATTACCTTATCAAAAACTGAACTTTTTCAACTTTATCCATAAAAAAAGCTGCTATAAAAAGCAGCTTTTTTTATGGATAATCGTTATCTATCCAAGATAAGTTCTGAGTAATTTGCTCCGTGACGCATGTCTTAGTCGTCTGATAGCTTTTTCCTTTATCTGTCTGACTCTTTCTCGAGTCAGCCCAAATTTCTCACCTATCTCCTCAAGCGTCATTTCCTGACAACCGATCCCGAAGAAAAATCTTATTATATCCCTCTCCCTTTCAGTAAGGGTAGTCAGGGCCCTGTCTATCTCACGGGCTAAAGATTCGTTTATCAAGGATTTATCTGCAACAGGAGAGTCATTATTGGGCAGTACATCCAGCAGACTATTGTCCTCACCTTCAACGAAGGGAGCGTCGACCGACACGTGGCGACCCGATACTTTAAGGGTATCCGTCACTTTTTCTTTGGGAAGTTCAAGTACATCCGCCAGCTCTTCCGGCGATGGAGTACGTTCATTTTCCTGCTCGAACCTGGAGAATGCCTTATTGATCTTGTTAAGTGAACCTACCTGGTTCAAAGGTAATCTGACAATTCTGGATTGTTCGGCAAGGGCCTGCAGTATACTCTGACGTATCCACCAAACAGCATAGGAAATAAATTTGAAGCCCCTTGTTTCATCAAATTTCTCAGCTGCCTTTATCAAACCCAGGTTGCCTTCATTAATAAGGTCGGGCAGACTTAATCCCTGGTTTTGATATTGCTTTGCCACAGAAACTACAAAACGAAGGTTTGCCTTGGTCAGTTTTTCCAAAGCATCCCTGTCTCCTTTTTTTATTCTCTGTGCTAATTCAACTTCCTCCTCCACAGTGATCAACTCTTCCTTACCAATTTCCTGAAGGTACTTGTCCAAAGATGCACTTTCCCGATTGGTGATGGATTTGGTAATTTTAAGTTGCCTCATTTATGCCTCCTGAAAATTTTCGCAAAGATACTTCTTTTATAATTAGTAAACAAAATTTATAATCTCACTTCGGAACTGGAATACTGGATTCATAAGATAAAAAATCCCAAGCCATCAATACACTATACCATTATTTCCTGAACTGGTAACTAAAATAGGTCCCGTTAGATTGCAGGCCTTTTAGAGATTCCAGTTCGGCACCATCCCTTGTTGCGTTTTTAATATCTTTGTAACTGTTTATTTCTTCCCCGTTAACTTCAAGAATGATGTAACCTTCCCTGATACCGAGATCCTGAAACCTGCCATCCTGAACTCCGGTTACTTTCATTCCTGTATTTACCCTGTATTCACTTTTGTCCGCCAGGGTAAGGGGTTCAAGTCTCACGCCAAAAATCACACCGCTGTCCTCACCTGCTACCACAACATCGGTCCCGCCGGCCAGGTTCCTGAGCACTATGTCATATTCATGCCTTTTGTTGTTTCTCATAACCACAACTCTCACCCTGTCACCCGGTCTTTTCCTGCTTACCCGTTCCTGGAGCTCAGCAGCAGTATCGGTCTTTTTACCGTCGAAATTAATGATTATGTCCCCTGTCTTCATACCTGCTTCTTCCGCTGCACCACCAGACACTATATCAGTTACATAAACGCCTTTCAGATTATCGATATTTTCCTGCTCGGCCAGTTCTGAAGTAACATCAATAATATTTACACCAATAATAGCTCGCTGTACTTCACCATATTCCTGCAAATCCTCCACTACTTTCCTAACTATATTAATGGGTATTGCAAAAGAATTCCCTGCATAGGCTCCGCTGGGTGATATAATGGCAGTGGTGATACCCACCAGTTCTCCGCTTGTATTAACGAGGGCTCCCCCGCTGTTACCCACATTTAAAGCAGCATCAGTCTGAATGAATGACTCAATCCTGTATTGTGAATCAAGTATCCCAAGGCTTCGTCCCTTTGCACTTACTATTCCCGCCGTCACTGTTGAGGTAAGATTAAATGGATTACCAATGGCAATTACCCACTGTCCGAGCTTTAATTCATCACTGTCGCCATACCTCACATAAGGCAAGCCTTTCGAATCAATCTTCAGAACAGCAATATCAGTGCTTGGATCACGTCCTATGACGTTTGCATGAAAAGTCCTGTTATCGTTTAAAGTAACATCCACTTCATCAGCTCCTTCAATGACATGATTATTTGTAATTATATATCCGTCTGAACTAACTATAACACCTGATCCATAACCTTTAACTTCCCTTGGCCGGCTATACTGTTCCCCATAGAAAAATTCCATTATGGGATTACGGTATGAATAGTTCTGGATTGTTTTGGTTTTTACATGGACTACCGTATGCACAATGTTTTCTGCCACCTCTGAAAAATCAACAAGTCCTTCCTGCGGCACAGAAAAAACATTTGTAAAATGTGCCGGTACCTGCTCCTCCATACCTGCATTTCCTGTTTTAAACGGCTCATCAAGAAACCTTGTATATACAAACAGGGCTACCAAAGCACTCAGGATAGCTATTGCAGCTATTCCTGCTATCTTTCTTCCGCTCATAATATTTTTATTTTTATTATATTAAACAATATGTTTACTGAAATCCAAAAACCATACCTTTGTACATGTTTATTATATTTATAACATGTATCCGGTATAATTTGTTACTTAAATGTCAGTCTTTTTTACAAACCTGACAATTTTTCATGTGGCTTTAACAAGTATTTAACGAAATGCAAATTATTTTTAACAAATATCACGGAACCGGCAACGATTTTATAATTATTGACAACCGCACTAACTGCATCAGTCCCGGTAATGATAAACTTATAAAATTTTTTTGTGACAGGCATAAGGGAGTGGGATCTGATGGTCTTATACTTATAGATGAACATGAAAAGTATGATTTCGAAATGAAATATTTTAATGCAGATGGCAGGGAGGGAACTATGTGTGGGAACGGGGGCAGATGTGCTGCGGCCTTTGCAGAAAAAACAGGCATAGGGAAGGGAAAAGGCTCTTTCATGGCCAGCGATGGAGAACACCGATATGAAATCAAAGGAAATGTAATATCAGTAAGCCTTTGCGATACCAGGCCTCCCGTCAATGTAGGAGGGAACAGCTTCATTGATACCGGATCCCCACATTATATAATCAATGTGCCTGATTGTGAAAAAGTGAATGTTTATGAAAAAGGTAAATCAATACGATGGTCTGACAGCTTTGCTCCCGGGGGGACAAATGTCGATTTTGTAGAGCATAAAGATGATGGCATTTTCGTGCGTACCTACGAGAGGGGTGTTGAAAATGAAACCCTCTCCTGCGGAACAGGAGTGGCGGCAGCAGCAATATCAAGCAGGTGGGGAAAAGAACCCGGCAAATTTGATGTAAGGGTTGAGACCCTGGGGGGCATTCTTTCTGTAAGCTTTCTGACCGGAAAAGAAATTATTAGCAATATCTGCCTTAGTGGTCCCGCTGAATTTGTGTTTGCAGGTATTATAGATATTTGATTAAGCTTTTACAAACCCATAAAATATTTCTATGATATGAAAAGAATAAGCAGAGTATTTTTCCTTGCAGTACTTGGAATTTTCCTTGCTGCCGGATTCACCTTTTCACAACCCGGCATGACCGATATTTATGAGAAAATAGAAAGGGTGGAAAATAATTTTGAGAACCTGGGACACCGGCTTGATGTCCTGGAAAAACAGATTGATGACATTTACTGGTACAATAAGGTGGGTGATGTAGCCTTTATTGACAAAGTTTATATGACAGGCCCTCCCCTTGCACATGAACCAAACCCCACGGCACAGGGCGCAGGTAATCCGGTTAAATTCTGGTCATACATTTTTATTCCCAGAACGGCTGGGAACGGAAAGAAATACCCGCTGCTAGTTTTTCCTCATGGGGGTGTCCATTCTAACCTAAGCACTTATTACACTCACATTATAAGGGAGTTAGTGACACAGGGCTATATTATTGTTGCAGCTGAATACAGGGGATCAACCGGTTACGGGACCTCACATTACAGGAAAATTGATTATGGAGGGCTGGAAACAGAAGATGTTGATGCCAGCAGGCAGTATATGATTGATAATTACAGTATTGTTGATAAAAACAGGGTAGGAATCCTCGGCTGGAGCCATGGCGGTCTTATTACCCTCCTAAACATATTTGACCATCCTGAAAATTACAAAGTTGCTTTTGCCGGTGTGCCGGTAAGCGATGTGATAGCAAGGATGGGATACAAAACACAGAGTTACCGCGATCTTTACTCGGCTGATTATCATATTGGTAAAACAGCATATGAAGATGTGGAGGAATATCGCAGGAGGTCACCTGCCTGGCAGGCACACAGATACCAGGGTACGCCATTGTTAATCCATACCAATACGAATGATGCCGATGTCAATGTCCTTGAAGTGGAACACCTTATTAAATCATTGAAAGCCGAAGGTAAAAAGAACTTTGAGTATGAGATCTTCCGGGACATACCGGGGGGTCACTCCTTTGACAGGATGGATCATATGACAGCCAAAAATATCAGGATGAAGATATACAGGCACCTCAATACTGTGCTGAAACCCGATAATCCGTTTAAGACAGTTAAGGACCTGCAAAGGGCGGGCTACGTTTATGAGTAAAGACAAAAATAGCTACGTAAGACCTTTCACAACAATAATACTGTTTCTGATCCTTGCATTTAATCCCGTTAATGCAATATCACAGAATAGCAGCGATGCTACATTATGCATTGCTCCTCATATAAATGATTTTGTAAATGACCAGGTCTTCAGGCATGCAGGTATATCAATATGTTTCAGGGATGCGGAGTCCGGATATATAATAGCCGGGTATAACGAGGCTCTGTCCCTGGGCAGCGCCTCCGTGATGAAACTGGTGACTACTGCAGTAGCCCTGGAAACACTGGGTCCTGATTTCAGGTTTACCACCAGGGTGGGATATGCCGGTAATTTTAACCCGGCTGATTCAAGCCTTAAGGGTTATATTGTAATCAAAGGAGGCGGAGACCCAAGCATCATCTCAGAGTACTTTCCCGACCATAATAAAGATATTATTGATGAATGGGCCGATGCCTTATATCATGCCGGCATAAGGAAAGTGAGCGGATGCGTAGTATCCGATGCAATGATCTTTGACTACCATCCGGCACCGGGCGGATGGAACTGGTCAGACCTGGGAAACTACTACGGAGCAGGAGCTCATGGTATATGCATATATGATAATATGTACCGGATACATTTTAAAACAGGAAATGAAGGGAGCATACCTGAGATTACAAAAATAGAGCCTGAAATACCAGGACTGATAATTGAAAACAGGCTTATTTCATCTGGTAACAGGGACAATGGATATATTTACCTTGAACCCTATGGAGACTATGCCGTAATAAGGGGAGAAATACCTCCCGGAAGGGAAGATTTTATACTGAAAGCCTCAATACCAGACCCTCCCTTTCTCACTGCCAGGTTATTACAGCAGGCACTGACCGACAGGGGTGTAACTTTTGAAAATCCGGCCACAAGCCTCAGGCTTTCCCCTGGCATTGCCGGTGAATACCGGCTCTCCCGTAAAGTGGTGGTCCATACAAGCTACTCACCGGCCCTGTATGAAATAATCACGGCTACCAATACGGAAAGCCTCAATATGTTTGCTGAACAGCTGTTGAAATATATAGGCTTGCTTTATTCAAATATGGAACTTGCCACAAGCGAATCAGGCATCATTGCGGTCAGGGAGTCCCTGGATTATTTTCTTGATGACACAGGAGGTCTTTATATGACTGATGGCAGTGGTCTGTCAAGGTCAAATGCAATAAGTTCTTCCTTTATTACCTCCCTGCTTCACTATATGAATAGTAAAAGCAGGTATGCAGATTATTTTTTAAGGTCCTTGCCTCAGGCAGCTACTAAGGGAACACTTGAGCATTATTTTAAAGATCCTGTTTTTCACAATAACCTGAAGGCAAAAAGCGGTACATCAACAAGGATCCGGAACTATGCAGGCTATTTCAGAACCTCATCCGGTAAGGAAATGACCTTTGCTGTCCTGGTAAATAATTTTGATTGCAGCAGCAGCGAAGTTACCATGCGGGTGGAAGGACTGTTGAAAAAAATGATTAATGGTTTATAGAAAGGTGACGGGGACTTGCCTTCGTTGATCCTTGCTTTTACAGGGACTCCGGCTTCGGCGGGCAGGGCCGGGGACAGTTACCTGCTGCTCCTGGCCTGTCACCGGTCTCCAATCCCGGGTCAACAAGCTCTAAAACCTTAACCTCCTAAAGATCATACAGATCAATAAGGTATATCAGTGATGCTATTGCAGCGCTGCCCAGTTGCATTTCACGGATATTAACCTGTTCAAAGGTATCATTCGCTGAGTGATGAAACCAGAAATAGCGCTGTGTATCGGGTATATAACCTATCTGCAGGGTATTGAACCGTATCAGAGGAGAAATATCCGAACCACCCCCGCCACGGGCGAAGTAGCGAATACCATAGGGTCTGAAATATTTTTCCAGTTCGAATAGCTTATCAAGCCTATTATCCCCGGCATTACCGAATCCGAAGCCAAGAGGGCTCATCACTCCCCTGTCTGATTCAAGAGCGGCATAATGTTTTTCACCATTCTTTTCCGCCTCACTGGCATATACCTGCCCTCCGGTTGAAGTCATTTCTTCATTCATAAACATAACAGCTCTAATGTTCCTTTTTGGTTTTATGCCCAGCTCTTGAAACATCCTGATAGTTTCTATTGCCTGTACACAACCACCACCATCATCATGGGCTCCTTCACTGATATCCCATGCGTCGAGGTGTCCTCCAACGGTTATGTATTCACCGGGATTCTTCGATCCCCTTATCTCTCCAATGACATTGTAAGATATTGTATCAGGATAATTCCTGCATTCTGACACCAGCTGGAGCATTGAATCAGGATCCTTCATAATCCATCTCGACAGTATTTCCGCATCATGAGGGGATACACTTACAGCGGGTATTTCAGGAATATTTTCCTGGTACCTGACAACACCGGTATGGGAGAAATCATGCATTGCCTGGGTCGGTGACCTCACTATAACTGCCAGTGCACCGTATTTAGCAGCCTCCGAAGCACCGGATACTCTTTGGTTAACGGCTCCGCCATATCCTGCGAAAGTGTTTATCAGGGTATTATCAACAGGCCTGTTAAAGAAGACTATTTTACCTTCAATCCCTTTTCTGCCAATTTCCCTGAGTTCATCAAAATTGTGTACTTCAACGAGACGGGCATTGACACCTCCTGTTGACGTAGCCACCGACAGGCCAAGAGCTGAAATGGTCAGTTCCAGTGTACCCAGTTCCGATCTGAGTATTGCACTCTCTTCTCCCCTTTCCCAGTGAGGCACCGGTACTTCCTGTAACCATACTGTATCGGCACCGGCATCAATAAGTGCCTGCATTGTATATCGCACCGCGTGCAGCGCCTGCCCTGACCCGGGGATCCTCCCCTTTGTATTCTTGCACAGGTACAGGAGATGCTCTTCTGCCGTATTATCGGTAAGGGCATTGTCGAAGATTGATTTCACAACTTCTTCAGGGGTTTGGGAACTGGTATTGAAGAAGAATGACAGAGAAATAAATACAGTAATAATATACTTCATTTTAAAACCAGGTATTTATATAAGATTGCCTTACGGCGAGCTCATACTACCCGCCTGACTTCGGTAAATTCGTAATTCTCGGTTAACGATTTAACCTTTAGATTCAACAATAAAAAAATCCTGAACTGCTAAACCCTCAATACCTTCCCTTCAAAGGGTTATCAGGCATCTATGTTAGCATATTTTGCATGCTTCTCGATAAACTCCCTTCTTGGCGGCACCTCATCACCCATCAGCATACTGAATATACGATCAGCCTCCGCAGCACTGTCTATGGTCACCTGCCTGAGTGTTCTGTTTTCCGGGTTCATGGTTGTATCCCACAACTGTTCGGCATTCATCTCACCAAGACCCTTATAACGTTGCAAACTCACATTTGAATCTTTGCCGTGTCCGAATTCTTCAATAAAATTACGAAGTTCTTCTTCTGTCCAGCAATACCGGCTGTTTTTACCTTTTTTCACCAGGTAGAGTGGTGGTGTTGCAATATAAAGGTATCCCCTTTTTATAAGTTCCTGCATATACCTGAAAAAGAAAGTCATAATCAGTGTAGCAATATGAGATCCGTCAACATCGGCATCAGTCATTATAACTATTTTATGATACCTGAGTTTTTCCAGGTTCAGTTCCTTACTGTCCTCGGCTGTTCCGATATTCACACCCAGGGCTGTAAAAATATTTTTAATCTCTTCGTTATCGAAAATTTTATGTTGCATTGCTTTTTCCACGTTAAGGATTTTTCCTCTCAGTGGCATTATAGCCTGGAATTTTCTGTCACGTCCTGCTTTTGCCGTACCCCCGGCCGAATCACCTTCAACAAGAAATATTTCACAATTTACCGGATCGCGGTCGGCACAATCTGCAAGTTTCCCCGGCAGGCCGGATCCAGAGAGTACATTTTTCCGCTGCACCAGTTCACGCGCTTTACGGGCAGCATGTCTGGCAGTGGCTGCAAGGATAACTTTCTGTACTATGGCTTTCGCATCCCGGGGATTTTCCTCAAGATAATTTGAAAGCATGGTACTTACCGCCTGGTCAACTGCACCCATAACATCGGAGTTTCCCAGTTTTGTTTTTGTCTGACCTTCAAACTGAGGCTCAGCGACTTTGATTGATATGATTGCAGTCAGCCCTTCCCTGAAATCATCGCCATTTATATCGAACTTGAGTTTTGCCGTTAAACCTGAATCCTCGGCATATTTCTTAAGGGTGCGGGTAAGTCCCCTCCTGAAACCTGCCAGGTGTGTACCCCCTTCTATGGTGTTGATATTATTTACATATGAATGCACATTTTCCGAAAATGATGTATTGTACTGCAGGGCTATCTCTACAGGTATGTCATTTTTTTCAGTATTGATGGAAATGGGATTTTCAATCAGTTTTTCCCTCGTGTTATCGAGGTAATCGACAAACTCCTGCAGGCCTGTTTCTGAATAAAACACATCCTGCCTGTAAGAATTGCCGTTTCCATTCTCCTGTATTTCCCTCCTGTCAAGAATGGTAAGCCTTATGCCTTTATTCAGAAATGAAAGTTCACGTAACCTGGCTGCCAGTATTTCATACCTGAATTCAGTCTCCGCAAAAATTTCTGCATCCGGCTTGAATGATATTACCGTACCCGATTTTTCGGTAGTTCCCTGCTCCTGAACATCAGACCGGGGCTTCCCTTTTCTGTATTCCTGGTAATATATTTTCCCGTTCCGGTGAATTTCAGCCCTGAGTGAATCCGAGAGCGCATTTACAACAGATACTCCTACCCCATGCAAGCCCCCTGAGACTTTATAAGATTCTTTGTCGAATTTCCCTCCGGCATGCAGTACTGTCATAACTACCTCGAGTGCGGATTTCTTTTCTTTTTCGTGATAATCAATAGGTATTCCCCTGCCATTGTCTATGACTGTTATTGAACCGTCCTCATTCAGTATTACATTAATTTCAGTACAATAACCTACCAGAGCTTCATCGATTGAATTATCAACAACCTCATATACAAGATGGTGCAATCCTTTTATACTTACATCACCGATATACATTGCCGGCCTTTTCCTGACGGCCTCAAGCCCTTCCAGTACCTGGATACTACCGGCTGAATAATCTCCATTCCCCTTTTGCCTCTTATCCTTTTTACTCATATTTCTGGTATTAGTTATTCGTTTCGTTATATTATAATTATTACATAGGCTTTAAAACCTAAAGCCGTCATTCAATCAAATAAATTACAGCTTAATCTTCCGTTTTGGATTTACCTTAAAACATTTTTTCATCCAATTAACATATGCCTTCTCCGGAAATATCTTAAAACACTTTTAAGTTCCTGATTAAACAATACTTAAGCAATGTCACAAAGATAGCTAAAATATAGCATTCCCCCTCCTGCCCAGGGCAAAAAACGAAGTGATTTTTTAACAAAAAATCAACAGGTACAAGATTGACTGCCAATCAATTAGGCAAATAGCATAAAATTCAGAGGCTGTAAGTGAAGCCGGCCATGAAAAGGAAGCCCTGGGAGGGGTAATAATTCCACTCGTAATACCTGTCAAGAGCGATATTATTTAGCCTTGTCCAGAACGAGAGTATCTTTGTATACCTGTATTCCAATCCTATACTCAGGCTCACGTTCATGGGCAATTCAGTCAGGGTGTAAGGATCAGGCCCCAAACCTGCATATCTCTTTGAAATGGCATGAATATCAGCCTGTGCAATAAGTTTATTACGCAGGTTATAATTTATTAACATGGTTCCGTCCCAGGAAGGTTTATGCCAGGGTTCATCCAGGTACTCCAGTGTATAATTATAATATCCTGCCTGCACTGATACTGAAAGTTCCTCATTTATTCTGCCAGTAAACCCACCTTTTAGCTCAAGTAATTCCCCGGTATCATAAACAGGAACCAGTCCCCGTCCCTGTATTGTATCATTTTTATAGAATACCATATTTTCAAACATGGAGTATGCGACGCTGAGCCTGTAACTGGTATTCAGGCTGGCATGTCCCGTTATACCTCCCTTCACCCTTAGTTTGGTGTCGGTTGGTAATATTGAATAAAGGCTAAGGGATGGCTCAACAGGGCTTCCCGTGACATGTTTTACAATAAAGGGATTGATATATATTATTTCACCTGCATTATTATTTTTATATTCACCGTCAAGACCAACATACATGTTCAGAATTGTTGGTATTATGCTGAATTGCAACTTCAGATCGGGATAAAAGAAGACTCTTGTCCTGTAGTCGACAAACTGCTCGTAATAATACCTGGCATCAGCTATAAATTTTACGCCAAGCCTGTATTCCCAGTTAGTGCTCTTTTTACTGATAGACGGAAGAATACTTACTTTATGCCTGAATTTATCCTCGATATCAGGGATTGTTATAAATTCATATCCCAGACCCAGGTTTGCATAGAAGATATTAACATCATAGCCCAGTTCCGCACTTGCTCCTGCCAAGTGTTGAGAATACTCACCATTCTGATAAAGGAGCTTGTAGTGCAGGCCGATATCGTAGTATAGTTTTGAAGAATCGAGCCTAGTTGAGTAATATTTAATCTCTGCCCTGGGATTCAGATATTCTATTTTCAGATTCTCCTTTTCTATCTCTGCCAGGGCAAGAGAATCAGGCACTCCGCCATAGGCGTATCTCCTGATATGGTTAAAATCGATATTTGCGTCCAGAGATGATCTTCTGAAAAACCTGGTGGTATAAAGCCTGGCCATATTGTCCATATAGCCACCATAGACTTTTGTAGTCTCATCAATCTTCAATTTACCATGGCTGGACTCGTGTCCTATATAAATACCTGACCTGCTTTTGCGTGAGCGATCGCTGGTGATGCTTAATTCCGCCAAGGGTGAGAAATAGTTACCAAAGCCCAGGTTAATGAAACCCTTATACAATTTTGGCAATGGATCCGGCTGCAAGCGGGCAGCGCTTATAGTTGTAATTTCATATTCAGGCATGAAAGGCCTGGCACTTATTATATAGTTAAATTCCGGCACTGTAACGCTGGTATCGCTTATCTCAGGCAGGAAATTTATTTTGTTAGCTTTATTAAGGGATGGTTTGAAAGGGTTATACAGGGTAACCTCCCGGCGAATATCTTCCTCTCCCTGGGCCTTCATAACTGCCGGGAACATCAGCGGCACGAAAAATATATAAACTAACAACCTAATATTCATATTCAATATATTGATTTAATTGTTCATAAAACGATTAGCAGTTGCAGGGTCATGATCTGTTCTTATACTATCGGCATTCATCTGGCTGTCACGATTTATCTCGTCAAGTTTTGCATTTACTTCATCGATAATACCATCGTCTTCAGCCTGGTAGTAGTCTTTCAGGCTTTGAAGGGTTGCCCTTGCCTGGAATTCATCTCCTTTTTCAAGGCTTATATCAGCCAGCAGTATAAACATGCGTGCCATCCAGTACTGGTGAGGTGTATTCTGGTCAATGAATTCGTAGATCAGAGTCTCAGCACCATCATAATCACCCTTCATAAACAATATTTGCGCAACACGGTATTTTGATTCAGCGCCTTCACTGCTTGTAACCTCTACCGCCACTCTCCTGAAATAATTCAGGGCACGTTCATAATTACCCAGGGCATAGTGTGATTTGGCCGATTTAAAGTTGGCTTCACGTGCCAGTTCTTCCGTAACAAGTTCGGAACTCAACAAGCTTTCGGATGAGTTTATAGTTTTTTGTGCATCACCCATATTATAGGCTGAACGCAATTTCCCTACGAGAGCTTTGAGTTCATTGTCCGGCAATTCAGCCACTCTTTCCAATTCATCATAATAATAATAAGCACTGTCGTATGTCTCTTTCAGGTAATAAATACCAGATAATGACTGATAGGTTTTCTCAAGGAAAGGATTATTAGGTGTTTCGGAGACTTCGGAATAATATTTAAGAGCTTCATCTGTCTTGCCTGATTCTATAAGACATTCAGCAAGATAGAAGCAGGCATTCAACCTGAAGCTCCCCTGTGAAAACTCATTCAGGTAGTTACGGAATATCTGGCTGGCTCTTTCGCAATTTCCCTGGATATAAAGGTTCTCACCGGAGACATAAAGGAGGCTGTCTCTTTCACTGGAGCTGACATCTGCATAGCCCTCAAGGGTCCTGACATATGCAAAGTAAGCTTCCACTTCATTCATATCAACATAGGTATTCCTGAGGCCGGTCAGTGCATTGCGTGCTTCAGGTGTTGACTGGTATTTTTCTATTACCTCCTTGAACCGGGCAATTGCTCTCTCATTTTCACCCCTGTTGTAATAAAGTAATCCAAGCTGAACCATAGCTCTCGGGACGAAAACGGAACTTGGATATGAATTTATAATTTCAAGGAAATCCCTTTCACTTTCAACGTCCTTATTAAGACCAGTGTAAGCCCTGCCCCGCTCGAAAATAGCATTCGGGACAAGTGTAGAATTCGGGTGTTCACTTAGCATTCGGCTGAGTACCCTTGTCTTGGCTTCCTGATCATGCATAAGCCCAAGAGCAAAACCTTTCTGGAACAAGGCATAATCACTCCCGGTGACCGGGTTTTCTATTACTTTATCATAATAGCTTATCGCCTGCCTGTAGTCGGTACCTATATAGTAACAATCTGCAATACGGTTATAAACATCTGTAATAATTCTGCTCCTGTTGTTTCTTTCAGCCGATTCAAAATTCTTAAACCACCTCAGGGCTTCAGAATAATCGCCCTTATTATAATATATATAGCCCATATTATATGCAACCATGTTGTGCTCATCAAGTGTTGATGAACCAGGAATACCCATAAAAGCCTGGTATTCTTCCATGGCTCTGTCAGTTTCATTCAGGCGATAGAGCGATTCACCTTTCCAGTAATGGGCCCTTGCCCTTAAGGAACGGTCATATTGTCCGTATTGCAGGGATTTGTCAAACATTCCCACGGCAGCATTAAGGTCAAGGTTTTGATATAACTCCAATCCTCTCAAAAAAGCTACTTTCTGGCAGGCTCTCTCCAGCCTTTCATCCTTGTATGTAATACGGTCGAGTGACTGTATTGCAGCCCTGTAGTTCTTCACCTTCATATAGGCAGATACGAGGTACTCATAGGCTTCTTCAATATTCTCTGATGCAGGGAATTGTTCAATATATTCCTGGAAAGCCCTAATTACTTCACCGAAGGGTGAATATACAGTTTCATAAGTCAGCTTGGCAAAATTGAAAAGTGCTTCCTCCTTAATATTCCTGTCAAAGTCCATTCTTGCGGCAGAGGAAAAGGCAGCCCTTGCCATGTTTTTCTGATTTTTCTTCAGATAACAATCAGCCAGGAGGAAGTAAGCATGTTGACCCAGTTCGTCATGTCTCCGGGTAAGCTCCTGGAAAAGATCAATTGCCCTGTCATAGTCCTCAGTCATATAGTAACAGTAGGCGAGCTGATAGCTTCCGTCACGGCCGGTCCTTACGGCTCTCTTAAGATGTTCTTCAAGATTACGTGCTGCCGACTGGTAGTCTCCTTTTTTAAAATAAGCGTCACCGATAAGCCTGTAGAGCTCTGACTTCCTTTCTTCTCCTGCAGCATCGATAAGCTGTGGGGCCATCTCAAGTATGCCATCATAATCTTCAAGAATATACTTAATCTGCACTATGTAGAAAGGAACAACATGCCCGAAGGATTCATCACCTTTTAATCGAATAAAGCCGTCATAGGCTGTCAGGTACATCTTTTCATCATATGCTATGTATGAGAAATAATATATAGCAGGCTTGCTGTATTCAGTGTCAATATCCATCAGCTCAGAAAAGAAAAGCATCGCCTTCTTTCTGTCACCATACATGAAATGGGAATATCCTGATTTAAAATAATAAGACGGCAACTGTTCTTCTTTCAATTCAAGCCTGTCCACCAGGTCATAATACCTGATTGCACCCCGGTAGTTTCTTGCCTGGTAAAAATTATCGGCAAGCTCAAGCCATGCCTCATTTCCAAGGGGGTTATCCGGATGGCTTGCAACAAATTTTTTCATCCTGTATTCAGCATCCCCATTATATAACCTTGTGGCACAGATGGCTGCAAGGTATTCGGCTTCAACAGTTTCACCTGTTATGCGGTCCCCCGCATCTCTTACATAATTATCAAAAAGATCCAGGGCTATGGCATATTTCTCCTTGCCAAACAGATCTTTAGCCCGTTCATAATCGGTCAACTCCCTGACATAGGATTCTGCCTTTTGGGCAAGAATAACTGAAGGGCAGCTTATCATCACTGACAAAATGATAATCAGACTTTTAAAATGCAATTTATATTCAGAGTATATAATCATAATACCAGCTTTTTCTGTCTTGGTACAGAAACTTAATTACTTGTGATTGAAAATCTTACACCAATCAAATCGATTTATGCAGTTTCTGCTAATTTACAACTATAAAACGCTTGTTACGGGGCTTTAGTATTGATTTTATCAACATTGATGTGTTAATATTTAAAGCAGTCAGCCGTAAGCAGGTTTTTTCCTTTTTCCTTTGTACTTTTGTATTTTACCTCAAAAAAAAATTCATGCAGGAAAACAACATGCCCCTTGATACCATAATTTCATTTAAGGACTGTAATATATACCAGCAGGATCATCTTGTGCTGAGTGATGTAAATTTTGAAATTAAGAAAGGTGAGTTTGTATATCTCATTGGTAAAGTTGGAAGCGGGAAGACCAGTGTAATTAAAACAATTAATGCACAATTGCCACTTGAAGAAGGAGAAGGAAGGGTCGCCGGTTTTGATCTGACCGGCATGCGTAAAAAGGATATTCCCATTTTAAGGAGGAAACTGGGCATTGTTTTCCAGGATTTTCAGCTTCTTACCGACAGGTCGGTTTATTCAAATCTTGAGTTCGTTCTGCGGGCAACAGGATGGAAGAATAAAACAGAAATTGATGAGAGAATTGGTCAGGTGCTCGAAAAGGTGGGACTCGGGACAAAAGGCTATAAGATCCCTCACCAGCTTTCGGGTGGGGAACAGCAAAGGGTAGTGATTGCCAGGGCCCTGCTTAATGACCCTGATATCATCCTGGCAGATGAACCAACGGGAAATCTTGACCCTGAAACATCGGAGGATATAATTAAGATACTAAGGGATATAAGCAGGAATGGAAGGGCTGTTGTATTTGCCACACACAATTATACACTTCTTAAAAAGTATATTGCACGGACGCTCAAATGTGAAAAAGGGAAGATCACTGAAACAGACCACGACGAGGAGCTCGAATTTATCTGATTGATGCCTGCTCCTTCAGGGCATACTCAAAAACTTTACGCCACCCCTCCCATGCACCTTCATCGGTAAGGGATGTGTTATGCCAGACACTTACAAAAAGCCCACCCGCTTCTTTAGTTCTTTTAATCAAATTATTGATTGACTTAATGGCTTCCTGCTGATCATATCTTTTGTATTTCATGTATGTAAGTTCCATAAACTGGTAAGGAACGAAAGTTACCCGACTGGTTTCCTCCCTTAAAAGGTCATAAAATTTAAAGGGTCTTGCCAGGCCTGCCCTGAAACCAGCTTCTCTTATATAGCCCATGGTAAAATCCTCATGAATTCCGAGCGACTCAATAAGCTTGTATGTATCAGGAATTGTGAGCAGGAGATAATGTTTTCTTAATTTGGTTATTTCCCGGCCTGTAACATTTTCGAGCATCTTTTTCTCCCTGCCGATCAACTTTGTAAAATTATCAGACCCGTGAGAAGTGCGCAGGCCAATTATATATTTCCTGGCAAGTCGCCTGAGCAGCTTCCTGTAACATTTTCGCCCGGGATTTATGCTTCTATTGATACGATTCCTGTGTCCGGCAGTAAAAAAATACAAAATCTCACAATCATACTTTTCTGCTCTTGCATTTATATAGCTATAAGTGTCATATTTATCCTTCATCCTGCCTGTCATGCAGCCAAAGCGTTTGCCCGGATCATTGCCCTTTATCATATCGCCCGCCAGGCCGGCAATGTTACGCCATATTCCCTTTCCTTTATATGCAAAAGGCTCATCTATATCAATAGTAAGGAGACAATTATATTTTTTTTCAGGAATCAGCAGGCCGGGATAGAGAAGTTTCAGGGTAACACCAAGACGGTGCGACCAGATATCCACAACCGGTATATCAAGAAAATCATGCTTATAGGCAAGGCTGGACTCAACAGCAAACCTTCCATGCTCATCACGGGAAAGAGGAAGATACTCTTCATATCTTGAAACCATGTAAAAAGCAAAAGAGAAAATATCCAGTTGAAATCCGGCTTCAGGAGGCTGCTGAAAAAATAGCGGTATCCCGTTAAAATGAGCTACCCATATCTCCTGGGATCGTATCCCATTTTCAAAAAGCAAGCCTTCAGGTTGAATGAAAAGTCCCCCGACCGACCGGTCATAAGAGTAATTAATCAGTGGTAGCCCTTCAACAGGAGAATCAGTGATAATATATGACAGTCCAATTATATTGCCCAGCACCAGGTCAACAGCATATTCCAGGCGGGGCGATTTTTCAGCAGTATATACCTGGACATCAAATTTCATACAGTAAATATAACTTAATTAAAAATTTGAGAACGAATGCAAGCGCTTACTCACAGTAAGACTGTTCGTGAACTCGCTGTGCCCGGTTCGCTCCCGCATGAAAAATTTAATTATCTTCTATTGTGAAGTAAGAGATTAAATCTATTCATACCCGTTTCATTAGATCAGAAAAACATACTTATTCAGGTCACAGACCCGGTATCTGTATCATATAACTCGTAGATACGGTTTTTTACAATATTCTCAATTTCCAGTATAACTTCCAGTACTTCTTCAAAGCGGTTGTAAAGAGGAGCGAGTCCCATTCTTATATTATCGGGTGGCCGGAAATCAGGTATAATAACATATTTTCCCCTGCTATCATCAATAAGCGCTTTGCAAATCCTGTAGCCTTCCTTATGCTTTAAGGAGATATGTGATCCCCTTTCATCATCTTTTTCCGGTGATCCAAGTCCAAATCCCAGTGGCTCCAGGTAAGCATGATATAATTCAAGCATAAACCGGGTTAACTTCAGGCTCTTCTTTCGTAGATTATCTATTCCCGCTTCCAGTATTATGTCGAGTGATGGTTCCAATGTGCATAATGAAAGGATGTTGGGCGAACCCGTCATATACCGGCGTACACCTTCTGAGGGGCGGTAATCAAGGCTGAACTCAAATGGATCCTTTTCTCCCAGCCAGGCCCATATGGGAGATACCACTTTATCCTGTAGCTTCCTGTTAACATACATAAATGCAGGTGATCCGGGTCCTCCGTTAAGATACTTGTAGGTGCAGCCAACAGCCATATCCGCACCTGCAGAATTCAAATCTATTTTAACAGCTCCGGTGGCATGACTGATATCCCATATTATAAGTGCACCCTTTTTATGAACATAGTCTGTAACTTTCTTCATATCATACATAAATGCACTCCTGAAAGAAACATAACTCAGAACTGTAACAGCCGTATTATCATCGATACTGTCATAGAGCCTTCCGTAATCAATGTCTATTCCATTGGCACTCCGGACCATCTCCAGAATATGGCCATCATTTATACTTTCCATTACGCCCTGAATAATGTATAAATCGGAAGGGAAGTTAAGATTATCGCTTACTATCTTTTTTCTGCCCTTTTGCATTTTTACAGCCGCACTTACCAGCTTATAAAGGTTAACAGAGGTTGAATCACAAGCAATTATTTCATCTCTTGTGCATCCTGTTAATTGTGCTAATTTCCCTGAAACTCTTAAGGGCATATCCCACCATCCCTCATTCCATCCTCTGATCAAACGTTCACCCCAGGCTCTTGAAATAAGCTGCCTGGCAGCCTCCTCAGAAGCCAGGGGCAGCATACCCAAAGAATTTCCGTCAAAATAAATTAAGCTCTCCTGTGTTTTAAAATAAGATCTGAATTCGCGAAGTGCATCTTCCCGGTCAGCTTTAACTGCCTGCTCCCTGTACTCCTGTAGATTTTTCATGATGCTATAATAAGCATTTAAAGTATAAATACGAATTTAATCTTTTTTCATGTATCTCTCTTCATGGAAATTGAAGAATGGTCTTCTATATTTTTATTACCTTTATGCATCTTTATTCTGAAAATAATTTTTAAACCCTAATATCTTAAAACATGGGAAAAGGAGATAAAAAAACCAAGAGAGGAAAAATAGTAAGAGGAACATTTGGAGTACGCAGGAGGAGTAAAAAGAATAAAGAAACACTGCGGGATGTAAAGGCTAAACGTATGAAGACAGAGGCTGAGGAAGTCGTGAAAGAGGAGGCTTCCTCCTCCGTTAAAGCCAGGGAGGAAAGAAAGGCTGAGGAGAAGGCTGAGATTAAGGCAGAAGCTATGGTGAAGGAAAAGGCGGAGGCCAAAACTAAGGCTAAGGAGAAAGTTGAGGAGAAGGCGAAAAAGGAAGAGGCGAAGAAACCTGTTGCAAAGAAACCTACAACGAAGGCCAAAAAGCCGGCTGCTAAAACTACAGCCAAAAGCAAGGAGGATAAGGAAGAAAAGGCCAAGTAACCTACTTATTATCAGGTTATTATCAAATCATTATATTCTGACGGATCAATATTGATCTCGATGATCACCGGGCCTTCAAGAGGGTAAATACCGGATAGAATCCTCCTTAACGATTCTTCATTATCACTTGTTCTTACCGGAACACCCAGGAAGGTTTTTTCTCCTATAAGGCTTCCATCGTACAGGTCGACACCGATTTTTTCAATTCCCTTACGCTCCTCCTTAATTTTGATAAGGTTAAGTTCCCTGTCACACAAAACAATAAACAGTACTCCAAGGTTCAGCCTGCGGGCTGTAACCACTTCTCCGCACATCATCAGGAAGCCCCCATCGCCCGTAACACATGCAACGGGAGCATCAGGTTCATTCAGGGCTGCTGCAATAGCTGCAGGTATACCAAAACCCATCGAAGACCAGCCATTGGTCATCAGAATTCTGCCCTCTTTGCCTGTCCTCCAGTACTGACCGAAGAGATGAATATGAGAACCTACATCCAGGCACATTATAATATTAGCGGGGAGCGTCTCCCGGAGAATATTCATTGCTTTTACCGGTCCAAATTTTTTATAATCCTTTCTTACCAGGCTTTGAATATTCTCCCTGCATTCACTTATGAATATAGGATCCCATTCCCCGGGGGATTTAATTACCGGATCAATCATTGAAAGCAGGCCCTGCAGGGAACCAATAATCTGCCTGACCATTAGCTTTTCGGGCATATCGGTAAAAACTGTATTGAAATGAATTAAAGGCACATCAGGAAGCCATGATTCATAATTATATTCAACCGGATCATATCCCAGTCCAATAACCAGGTCAGCTTCGTTAATGACAGGAGATAAGCGGTCAGAGGCAGCATGGAACAATACCCCGCAATAGCAATCGTGGTTCTCATCGACAAGGCCTTTGGCCATGGGTGTTACGATAAGGGGAATTCTGTGTTTGGCCAGGAAATCATTTATTTCATCCTTTATCCCGGATCTAACTGCTGTTAGACCCAGAACCAACAAGGGTTTACTGGAATATTCCAGCAATTCTATAAGTTCATCATCTATAAGAAGTTCCCGGTTATTTACCCTCCCGTCAGGCCTCCTGATCTTTTCCTGTGTCTTTAATAATGCCTGGTCTGATGGGAGTCCGATATGTACAGGACCAGGATATTCATCTGTTGCAAGTTCAAAAGCGTCTGTAAGAACTTCGCTTATATTTTTGTTATCAACTATGACAGTAGCTTTTGTTACCGGCTCAAAAACCAACTGGTGATCGATATTCATCTGGGCGGTGCGCTTCCTCATTGTTTCAGGTAATACTGAAGTAAGGGCAATCACAGGTGAACGATCGAGCATTGCTCCCCCGATACCGGTGCTAAGATTTGTAGCTCCCGGTCCGAATGTCGCATGACATATACCGGGTATGCCGGTCAATCTCCCGGTAATATCAGCCATTACGCCTGCAGCTGTCTCATTTGTTGTGAGGATAAATTCAATACCATGCTTATTGAATTCCTCCATATAGGGGATGGAGGGTCCGCCTGGTATCCCGAAAACATACCTTACACCTCTTTCCTTAAATTTTTTCGCTATGTATTCTGCTACAGTCATGTCGCTAATGTACCATAAATCTACGATATTTCTTTTAATTGGAATAATGGAACCGGGCAGGGTGAGATTGCTGAAATCAAGTGAGTCCTGCTATCTTGTGGGCGGCCGGTGATTGTGGCCGGGGGATGCCGGCAATATTGGAGTCTATATTGAAGGTTAAAGATTTGATAAGGAAAGTTTTCCGGGTAACTCAACGGCTCAACGGCTCAACAAAAAAAGCTCAGGAATTATCCTGAGCTTTTTTATTTAAAGTCGGCGGCGACCTACTCTCCCGCTTTCGCAGTACCATCGG
>Ga0209834_10000027_pt1 | contig 74068 bp, 63 predicted proteins | sample Mar14236cmmetaG_FD_184134 | JGI IMG/M metagenome (GOLD analysis project Ga0209834, IMG submission 184134) | Marine hydrothermal vent microbial communities from Guaymas Basin, Gulf of California to study Microbial Dark Matter (Phase II) - Marker... ... | reverse complement strand
ATCAGAGGATGGATCTACGAGGAAAAAAATATGAAAAAAGCGATCATAACAGGTATCACCGGTCAGGACGGCTCTTACCTGGCAGAAATGCTGCTCCATAAAGGGTATGAAGTTCATGGTGTGATCCGCCGGGCAAGCACGTTCAACACCCGGCGGTTGGATCATCTTTACCGCGATCCTCACAACGGAGAACAGGTTAAGCTTTTCCTTCACTACGGGGATCTCTCCAGTTCAGACAGCTTGGAGAAAGTGATCCATCAAGTTCATCCTGATGAGGTGTACCATCTGGCTGCCCAAAGTCACGTTAGAGTCAGTTTTGACATGCCGGAATATACCGGGGATGTCACCGGATTAGGAACTATCCGGATCCTGGAATCCATTCGCCGGTCTGGCATTCAAACGCGTTTTTATCAGGCTTCTACCAGCGAATTATTCGGCAGTGCTCCCCCTCCTCAGAGCGAAACCACTCCCTTCCAACCCCAGAGTCCCTATGCGGCCGCGAAGTTATATGCATTCTGGGTCACCCGGAATTACTCCCAGGGTTATGGGCTGTTTGCCTGTAATGGAATCCTGTTTAATCATGAGTCTCCCCGCCGTGGTGAGACATTTGTCACTCGCAAGATCACCAGGGCAGTGGCACGCATCAAGGCCGGGATGCAGGAAAAACTTTATTTGGGGAACCTGGAATCCAGGCGTGACTGGGGCTATGCTCCTGAATACGTGGAAGCGATGTGGGCCATGCTCCAGCAGGACGAGCCCTTTGATATTGTGATAGGGACCGGTGAGGCTCATACTGTGCGCGAGTTTGTGGCAGAGGCTTTTGGTTATGTAGACCTGGATTACAACGATTATGTGGAAATTGATCCCCGCTATTTCCGTCCCACCGAGGTGGATTACCTGGAAGCTGATCCCAAGAAAGCCGAGCGGATCTTGAACTGGAATCCGAAGGTCCGCTATCATGATCTCGTCCGGATCATGATGGATGCTGATCTCGAGCTGGTAGGGCTTGAGGCACCGGGAGAGGGCAAGAAGATCGTGGAAGACAAATTTGATGACTGGCATAATTGGGATGACCAGGTTATCAGCATGGGGAGATAAACATGAAGAATAATCAAGATTACCCCGATCCAGGCGAGTTCTGGACAAATAAACGCGTCTGTGTGACCGGCGGGGACGGTTTCCTGGGCTCCTATGTCCAGGAAGTCCTGGCAAAGCGGGGTGCCAGGGATGTGTTTATCCCCTTAATCGAGGATTATGATTTAACTGATAAAGAGTGCATCAAGCGCATGCTGGCAGATGCCAGCCCGGATGTGATCATCCATCTGGCAGCTCTGGCTGGGGGCATCGGCGCAAACCGAGCTCGACCGGCAGAATTCTTTTACAAAAATTTAATGATGGGTGTGCCCCTGATGCATGAAGCCTGGGCAGCGGGAGTAGGCAAATTTGTAGCCATTGGCACGATCTGCGCCTATCCCAAGTTTACCCCGGTGCCTTTCCAGGAGGAAAATTTATGGGAAGGATACCCGGAGGAAACTAACGCCCCTTACGGCTTAGCGAAGAAGATGCTCCTGGTACAGGCCCAGGCTTACCGGCAGCAATACGGATTCAACGCGATCTACTTATTGCCGGTCAACCTGTATGGCCCGAGGGATAATTTCAGCCTTGAGACGTCCCACGTTATTCCGGCGCTGATCCGGAAAATGATTGATGCCAGGGAGCGGAAAGAAAGTGAAGTGGTCTTGTGGGGGGACGGCTCACCTACCCGGGAATTCTTCTATGCTGGCGACGCCGCCAGGGGCATTGTGCTGGCTGCTGAGCGCTACAATGGGAGCGAACCGGTGAACCTGGGTGCCGGGATGGAGATCAGCATCAAAGACCTGGCTGATTTGATAGCGGAATTGGTTGGTTTCGAGGGCAACATTGTCTGGGATACCAGCAAACCCAACGGTCAACCAAGGCGCGCCCTGGATACGAGGAGAGCTAAGGCGTATTTTGGATTCGAAGCCCAGATGCCATTTCGGGAAGGCTTGCAGAAAACCATCCAATGGTATTTGGAGAATAAAGACCTGGTCAAGTAGTGAATTTTCTTTCTGAGATTGATAGTTATAAATATCATCTACAGAAACTGGAGCTTTATCCACAGGCCGTAAGGCGGCGGCAGTGTCTGGAAAGAGAGTGCATATCACTACCCCTCGCATGAATCTCTATTCTCCCGGGAGAGATCAGGTTTATGGCCATACAGTGGGTTATTTATTTGAAGGGTATCTCAGTGTCGGTTCAGTGGATTGACAAGAGTATTTAATTACCAGTTTTAGTTCCTTCTGGACACAAGAGGTTGAACCATGAAGAAAATGGAACCCCGCAAGTTATTCAGAAACTTGATTGTTGAGATCATCATTTACAGCCTGCTGATTTTCGGTTACTACCTGCTGGTTTTACGCTGGCTGGGGGAGTGGATTGCTTCCATCTTTAATTCTAATTTGATTCTTTATGCCTGGGCCGGTTTGGGTTTGATCTTTGTCCAGGCTGTACTTTTGGATTTTGCCACCTCATTCTTGATGAAATTTATCAAACTGGACCAGTTTGGTATCAGGAGGATCCTGGATGTATTTTCCGATCGCTGATGTCACAGTAAACCCTATTTTGCTGATGAGTGTGGGCTTCCTGGTAGGGATCCTGGGCGGTTTCTTTGGCGTGGGAGGTGGGTTTCTGGCTGGTCCAATGATGTTCTGGACCGGCGTCCCGATGAATTTTGTGGTGGGAACCGATCTGGCCCATATGACTGGAAAATCTATTGTCGCGGCTCGTCGCCATCGAACCCTGGGCCATGTTGACCTCAAGCTTGGCGCGTTCATGATTCTGGCGACCGTAGTCGGCGTGGAAATCGGAGCACGCATCATTGAAGCCCTGCAGGACACCGGTGCACTCGAGGTTAGCATTGGGGTTGCTTATATTGTCATCCTGGTGATCATCAGCGGGTTCACGGCCTGGGAAAGCGTCCGCGCTATCCAGATGGTTCGGACCGACCAGATAGCAGTGGAGGATGCGGTAGGGTTTAAGGGATTAGCCAAACGCATCCAGGCTGTGAGAATTCCTCCCATGATTTCCTTCCCTGTTTCAGGGATTGAAAGCATATCAATCTGGATAGTGCTGGGCGTTGGTTTCTTGACCGGGGTGTTGGCCGGTTGTTTGGGAGTGGGTGGGGGATTCATCCGGATGCCTATGCTGGTCTATGTATTGGGAGTGCCTACGCATGTGGCGGTAGGGACGGACTTGTTTGAGATCGTTTTTTCCTCTGGGTTTGGCACGATTACCCATGCCCTCAAAGGGAATGTTGATATATTGATGGCTCTTGTCATGCAGACTGGAGCGGCTATTGGTGCCCAGATTGGAGCATCGGCAACACGTTTTTTTGCTGGGCCGAGGATCCGACTGGCGTTTTCAGCCTTACCGCTGGTAGGGGCTGTGTTGGTTCTGGTGCGCTTGTTCAGCAGCGGAGCCCTTCATTAAGGAGGTTGATTTCATTGATGAAGATTCTAATTATTCTTGATAGTGAGAGTTATAACCATCCCCCGGTGTTGATGGGGAAGATCATTTCCAAGGCGGTTTCTGGCTCAGTCGATATCTTGGTAGTGGTGCCCAGGGGCGGACATCTTGAAAACGGTCAAGCGGTAGCGCAGCAGGCCTCCCTGGATCTGGGCGCGATTTCATCCCGGGTTTTGATCGAGGAAGGGGAAAACACGGTTGTGATCAAGCGGGTGCTTGAAAATCAAACCTACCAGTTGGTAATCGTCAACGCGGATCGGATCTTGCGCCTGCGCAAAACTGTGGAAATAGACCCTCTCCTCATCAAGCAATCAGAAGTTTCGCTGCTGATCACCCAGAATGCCAAACCGAAAATTGACCACATCCTGCTTTGCACCGCCTGCGGCGAAGATAATTATTCCATAGTTCATCAGGCTGCAGGTCTGGCAGCTGCTCTCGGCGCAGCTGTCACCATGCTGCATGTATGTGCGGGTGCTGTGCCAGCCATGTATACCGGTCTGGATCAGATCGACGAAACAGTGAAAGAACTGCTGCAAACGGATACATCCTACGCTCAATATTTGAGGAAAGGGGTGGAGATATTAAATGAAAACCAGACTGAGTCCGAAGTGAAAATCCGCCGGGGCATCCCAATTGAGGAAGTCGTTAGAGAAACCCAAATCGGGAATTATGACCTGGTGGTGATTGGCTCCTCGGCCGTCACCCGGGGATTAAAGGAAATGCTGTTGGGAAATCTGACCATCAAGATCATTGATCGCGTGGAACTGCCGATCCTAATTGTTGGCAGCAGGAAAATCGAGGGGTAAATCTATCAAGACCCCTCAGAGCTTGTTGTGGTATGATGAGTGTCGTTTTTATCAAAGCTGTCCTTGCCTGGCGAATGGATCTCCAGGTAGAAACCAGAAGGGAAAAATCCGATTATGACAAAAAACGGAACGATTATTGAGCCTTACGGCGGTGAGTTGGTCAACCTGCTTGTTCCTGAGGTGGAAAAAGAGGATTGGCTGGAAAAAGCCAATCATTACCCCTCACTCCAGCTGAGCGACCGCTCGCTGCATGACCTTGAGCTGCTGGCGGTGGGTGGTTTTTCACCGTTGACCTCATTTATGGGTGAGGATGACTACAGCCGCGTGCTGACTGAAATGCGCCTGGCAGATGGTGTGCTCTTCCCCATACCGATCACCCTGACCATTGAGAAGGAAGACCTTCCCACCCGCGGCGAGTGGATCACCTTGCGTGATTCCCGAAATTACATTATCGCTGTCATGCGCATTGAGGAAGTGTATCGTTGGGATCCCATTCGGGAAGCCCGGCTGGTGCTGGGATCCACGGATCACCGCCATCCCTTGGTATCCGAGATGGAGCAGTGGGGGGATCTGTGCATTTCCGGTGAACTGAAAGTGATCAACCCGCCGATTTACTATGATTTTATGGATATACGTAAATCTCCCAGGGAGGTTCGTCAGATCCTGGAAAAGATTGGCAATCAAGATGTGACAGCCTTCCAGACCAGGAACCCTATGCACAGGGTTCATGAGGATCTCACCAAACGGGCCTTGGAAAGGGTTGGTGGCAGCCTGTTGATCCATCCCGTGGTGGGTCTAACCAAACCTGGTGATGTGGACCATTTTACCCGCGTGCGGGTCTACAAAGCTTTGGTCGAGAATTATTATGAAGAAAATACCGTTTTAAGTCTGCTGCCGTTGGCCATGCGTATGGCAGGACCCCGAGAAGGGCTATGGCATGCCATCATCCGCCGCAACTACGGCGCCAACCATTTCATTGTTGGGCGGGATCATGCTGGACCTGGAAAGGACAGCAACGGCAAACCCTTCTACGGCCCCTATGAAGCCCAGGAGATGGTGCAGCAGTATCAGGATGAGACCGGTGTCACCGGGGTCTTTTTCAATGAACTGGTCTATATCGAAAAAGAGGATAAGTATGTTGCTCGCGAGGATGCCCCGGAAGGCGGGGAAGCCAAGTTCATTTCCGGCACGCAGGTCAGGGAAGAATACTTGAACAAAGGGAAAGAGCTGCCTGGCTGGTTCACCCGGAAAGAAACGGCGGAAATCCTTCGGGATTCTTATCCACCACTTCACAAGCAGGGCTTATGTATCTGGTTTACAGGCCTGAGCGGTTCTGGAAAATCCACTATTGCTAATGCTTTGAGTCCCATGCTGCTGGAGCACGGCAGGGAGGCTACCACCCTGGACGGGGATGTGGTCCGCACTCATCTGTCAAAAGGACTGGGTTTCAGCAAGGAAGACCGCGATACCAATATCCTGCGGATCGGTTTTGTAGCGGGAGAAATTACCCGCCATACCGGGACTGTGATCTGTGCAGCCATCAGCCCCTACAAAAAAACCCGCAACGAAGCCCGCAAAATGGTTGGCAAAGACCAATTTATCGAGGTATTTGTGAATACCCCCCTGGAAGTATGTGAACAACGGGATGTCAAAGGTCTCTATGCCAAAGCTCGCAGCGGGGAGATCAAAGGATTTACGGGAATCGATGATCCCTACGAGGTACCGGTGAACCCCGAAATTACGGTCACAACAGAGGATATGACACCGGAAGAGTGCGCCAGAGAGATCATCAATTACCTGGAGGAGAGGGGTTTTTTGAAGCCAAATGGAATTCAGAATCATCTCTCATAGAGCAGGACCGGGGTCCATGAGGTCAGCCGCCAATTAATGGCAGCTGCCCTGTTCAGAGGAGTTACCAAGTTGAAAAACAAGTCCTTGTTTATCGTACTGATCGGCCTGGGGGTGGTAGTCCTGGGCTTATCCTGCTTTGCTTGCGGTATCACAGCCTACGGTATCAACCTCTGGATTCAGGAAGACGTGATTTTGGATGAGCTCCTGGTTAACGAACCTGTTGATGTGGAGGTTATCGTACCCACGCAGCTGTCTGGCAACCCGCCGGGATCGTCAGGTTATGTTCCTTCTTCAACTAATCCAACCTTGACCACGCTGTTGAACACAATTATCCCCATCAATGATCCCATTGATATCGCCCGCCGGCTGGAAGGCAAGGAAAATATCCAGCTTACTTTACCCGTGGAGAATTTGAATCGTCAAGCGGGTGAACAGGAAACCTTCTGGGTGACCAACACCGATACAGCTGAGAACTTCCAGATCGAAACCACACTCTCCGCGGTCACAGACCACCTGTATTTTTGGGTTGAGAATGGAGTGTTCTTCTCTCAGAAAGCACTTGATAATCTGGCAGCGGATTTTGAGAGTAATATTTATCCCACAAACCAGGAGTTCTTTGGCACAGAATGGTTCCCCGGTGTGGATGAGGACCCGCATATCTACGTGATCTACGCTGGTGGCCTGGGAGGGAATGTCGCCGGGTATTACAGCTCTGTGGATGAGTACATTCCCGAAGTGCACGAATTTTCGAACTCTCACGAAACCTTCATGCTCAATGCGGACAATACTAGCTTATTGGACCCATATACTTATGGAGTTCTGGCGCATGAATTCCAGCATATGATCCACTGGTACCGGGATAAAAATGAAACTTCCTGGCTCAACGAGGGTTTTTCTGAACTGGCGACCTTGTTGACCGGGCATCGGGAAGGCCCTATACACGATTATTATTTTGCGGATGATCCGGATACCCAATTGAATGATTGGCCCAATGACCCCAGCATGACCGTGCCGCATTATGGCAATGCTTTCCTGTTTGTCACTTATTTTATGGACCGGTTTGGAAGCGAAGCCACCAAGGCATTGGTCGCGGAAGATCTGAATGGAATGCCAAGTGTGGACAAAGTACTAGCGGATCTATCCATCACTGATCCCGTGACGGGAAACCAGATCACAGCGAATGATGTTTTCCTGGATTGGGTGGTGACCAATATCCTCAATGATGCATACAACGTTACTGAAAGGTTCAAATACATCAGCTATCCGAACGCCCCTTACTTCGACGTTACAGAGATCATTCACAATTGCTCCACCCGCGAAATGGCCCGGGATGTGCATCAATACGCGGCCGATTATGTTAAACTGGATTGCGACGGAAATTTCATCCTGCATTTTTCAGGGCAGGATTCGGTGAAACTGCTGCCGGAAGATCCTATCGAGGGCAGCCACGCCTTCTGGTCCAATAAAGGGGACCATTCGAATATGCGCCTGACCCGTGGATTTGATTTCCGGGACGTTAGCGGCCCTATCACCTTCAATTACCAGACCTGGTATGACCTGGAAGAAGATTATGATTACGTTTTCCTGGAAATATCCACCAATGGGGGCGATTGGCGGATCATCAGGACTCCGTCCAGCACGTCAGAAAACCCCTCCGGCAACAGTTATGGTTGGGGATACAACGGTCTGTCTGGCGGAAGCGGAGTCTGGATCGAGGAATCTGTAGACCTTTCCGGTTATGCTGGAGAGCAAATCCAGATTCGCTTCGAATACATAACCGATGCGGCAGTCCATGGGGAAGGGTTGCTGTTGGATTCAGTTAGTATTCCGGAAATCGGTTATTCTACCGGATTTGAAGAGGGTGACGGGGGCTGGTTCGCAGAGGGATTTGTCCGGGTTGAAAATTCTCTTCCCCAAACCTACCGCCTGGCATTGATTCACCTGGGACCTGAACCGCGGGTAGAATATCTGGCTTTGTCTGAGGGAAACGAACTGGAAATGGCGATCAATTCCGGAGATAACGGGAACCATCCAGTTGTCCTGGTCGTAACAGGCACTACCCGCTTTACCAGACAAAAAGCGAATTACTGGTTCCAGCTGAGTCAGTAATAATGAAAAATGACACCCCCCGCCTGTGCGGGGAGTGTCATTGATGAGCCTGTCTTGAGTGGCGTTCCTGCGTTCTCAGGATTCCTGGGGATTGATGAAATCCTGCAGTTGACCTTCTAATTCGGATCTTTTTTGCTGGGCTGCTTCTTTGATCTCGATCTGGATATTCTCAACACCTTTCCGGATCACAGAACGCATTTCATCGCCTGAATACGGGGCCAGTAACAGTGCGCCCAATCCGCCCAGCACACCTCCCAGGACGGCGCCAAATATAAAAGCCATTGCCTTTCTCATCCAACCCTCTCCTTTCAGTATTCTTATTATACAGGGTCTTTGATAAAATGGGTACAGGATAAAAAAAAGAGAGATCGATATGATAGATCCGAAACTTCCCCTGGTAGATCTGCATCGGCACCTTGACGGAAGCATAAGGCTGGAAACCATCCTTAATCTAGCTGCCAAACATGATATCCGGCTACCGGCGGATACACTCGAAGAGCTGCGGCCATACGTCCAGATCACTGAACCCCGGCCAGGCGTGATGGCATTCATCGAAAAATTCAAGTATATGGTCGGCATACTGGCTGATTATGACGCCTGCCGGCAGGTCGCTTATGAAAATGTGGAAGATGCTTATCAGGAGGGGATAGATTATATAGAGCTGCGCTTCAGCCCCTATTTTATGGCGGAGTCCCATCAGCTGGACCCCGCTGGCGTTGTGGAATCCGTCCTGCAGGGCCTGCAGGACGGCCGCGAGGCATTTGATATTGGGGTGAATGCCATTGGCATAATCAGCCGAACATACGGCCCGGACCAGGGCTGGGCTGAGCTGGAAGCCCTGCTGGCCTATCAAGACCAGATTACAGCCCTCGATCTGGCCGGTGATGAGGTCAATTACCCTGGAAGACTATTTGTGGATCATTTCCGGGAAGGACAGAAAGCCGGCTGGCATATCACGGTACATGCTGGCGAGGAGGATGGGCCAGACAGTATCTGGCAGGCGATAGAGGAGCTTGGCGCTGAGCGGATTGGCCACGGTGTGAGTGCGATCCAGGACCCTCTGTTAATGGATTATCTGGTCGAACACAGGATTGGCGTGGAATCGAATTTAACCAGCAATCTGCAGACCAGGGTTGTTGATAGTTATCAGGATCACCCCCTCCGTAAATTCCTTGAGGCTGGGATTCTGGCAACGATTAATACAGATGATCCAGGGATCAGTGCTATCGATCTGCATTTCGAATATGAACAGGCTGCCCCGGCCGCGGGGCTCAGCGAGGAGCTGATCACACGGGCGCAGCGGAATGCGCTGGAGGTGGCTTTTATCAGCCCGGAAGAGAGGGCTGGTTTGCTAGATAAGTAAGATCGTTAAGGCCATTCAAGTGTAATAAACATTCGCATAGAGGGAAATGTGACGTTTCAAGACCCGCCAAGGGATCTTCAGCTGGAACACCAAGCATCCTTCGGCATCGCCCAAATTCCCAGATCCGAGTGCGTTTTACCACCAGGGGGCGTCTTGTGGGGAAAATTGAAAAGGAAACGATCCCATGGCAAAATTCAATCAATTGAGTGATCGTGAGTGGGAAATTATCCGACAGCTGCTGCAGGGTAAAAGCAATAAGCTAATTGCTTTGGCGCTTGGTGTTTCTATCAGCACAGTAGAATTCCATTTGAATAATATCTATGCAAAGTTGGAAGTAAGCTCCCGGCTGGAGCTGATCTTAGTACTATGGAAAGCCACAGGTAAAGTCGAAGTCGATGAACTAAGGTATTCCACAGTTGACAGGCTGGAAGATTTTGTTGAAAATGAAGATCAGTTCACTATCGACCAGTTGCGGGGACTGCGGGGTACTATGCGTTTATATCGATTAGTTCTTATAATCTGTTTGCTAGCGACACTTTTGCCGCTTGGGATCCTGTTCTATACTGCCAGTTTCGTGCCAGGATCCATAATCATGTGGCGATCAATATTCCTCTGGCTGCTCCCGTCAGCCGCAATCATATTTCTGCTTCTGCTTTTTCCCAGAACGGGTTTTCGAACACTTATTTTCATCGCTTACTTAATTTTTCTGCCCTTCCTCGCCATAACATTCTTTTTTAGATTAATAGGGCCATTGTGGCTCATCCCATACCTGGTTGGAGCAGGGGGAGTTCTTATTGCGGCAAGATCCAGGAAAAGAGACCAGGATGCTAGCACGCTTGATGCCGATTAAGCTGATAGTTCTCCGCTGGCTAGCATAATTAATGATCTGAACCTCAGTAAATTACATCATCTCTTGAAATTTCTATCGGCCCTGTTGAATTTTAACTGAAAGATATCTATGCCCTGGAACAGCCATGTTCCAGGATTGGGTTTGTTTTAGCGACCACAGTTACAGTTGCTGTATACACATACTTTCTGTTTCTATCACTTTCCGGCATAGCTATTGACCCAATCCTTTGGTATTTTTCCTGTCACCTCCCCACGGGGGTTTGTATCATAAACATAAATTTGTGTTTCATGCTTTATTTCTAAAAGTTCAGGGATTTTTTCCGGGGCAGGATAAGAACCGCAGGCATAAACTCACTATTCCTATCCAATTTTAATAACGTAATATTTCCATACCACTCCGCGAACATAGAGTGGTATGGAACCTTGTCAAAACAAGAAAATTCACAGCTTACAACACGGGTAATTATTTCTTTGAGGAAACTGAGCCAACCTCAAGTAGTCAAGCTTGATAGGGTTAATTGCAGTACACTATATAAAGAGTAAAATTGCTCCACTCATTGGCAACCCGTTTCTGTTACTGCGCATTAACTTCCTCCTTGGTTTATTGAGGGAAACCATTATAGGAGTCCAGCTTTCAATTGCAAAGAGTCCACTTTTCAATTTCAAATGACAATCTCCTGCCTATTCCTTGAAATTCTTGCTTGTTTAAGTGATAATATCCCAATAGTAGGATCAAACTAAATTTTATGGCCCCTACCCCTGAGGAGGGTACCATGGCAAAATCCCCCATTTCTACCACGAAAGTGACCACGGCTGTCTTCCGCTTGAAAAAGGAGCGCGAAGAAGCGCTTACCATGTTAACTGCCTATGATTATTTGACAGCCAGGGCGGTCGACCAATCAGGAATTGACTCAATCCTGGTGGGTGATTCCCTGGGGATGGTCATGTTGGGCTACGAGAACACCCTCCCGGTGACCATGGAGGATATGCTCCATCACTGCCGGGCAGTATCGAGGGGCGCCTCCCGGGCCCTGCTGATCGGTGATATGCCTTTTATGTCCTACCAGGCCAGCATCCCGGATGCGGTCCGCAATGCCGGCCGATTTCTGCAGGAAGCTGGTATGGACGCTGTGAAGCTGGAAGGCGGGGAAGAGCGCCTGGATGCTGTCAAAGCCATCATCGGTTCCGGGATCCCGGTCCTGGGTCATCTGGGTCTGACACCCCAGAGCGTGCACCAGCTGGGCGGATTTAAAACCCAGGGCACAAGCGCAGAAGCAGCCAGGAAGCTGCTCCAAGATGCCAAACTGCTTGAGGGAGCAGGTTGTTTTGGTATCGTCCTTGAATCTGTGCCAGATCGAGTGGCTGAATTGATTTCAACTCAGATCTCCATTCCTACTATCGGCATTGGGGCAGGAGGGGGGTGCGACGGCCAGGTGCTGGTTACCCATGACCTGTTGGGATTGTTCGATAAATTCACACCCAAGTTTGTCAAGCAATATGCTCTTCTGCACAAAGAAATTGATTCGGCCCTTCGATCTTATAAGGAAGAAGTGGAGTCGGGAGAATTTCCGGGAGAAGAGCACAGCTTTTCCATCTCTGAGGAAGAATGGAAGCTGTTCCTGGACCTGACATCGGAGCCCTGAGTGATGACAGAGATCACGATCATGGGAACAGGCGCCATGGCGATGTTGATGGGAGGGCGACTGGCGAAAAGGGGGGTCAAGGTTCACTTCCTGGGCACATGGAAGGAGAGCATCGCGGCGGTTAATAAAGAGGGGATATGTGTGATTGAGGATGGATCTCCCCGGTACTATCCCGCTGAGGCTTTTCTTGATCCGGCTCAACTCAGGGGAACAAGCCTGGCCCTGGTTTTGGTGAAATCCTGGCAAACAGAACGGGCTGCCCGCCAGCTGAGCGAGGTGTTAGCTGAGGATGGCGTCGCTCTCACACTGCAGAATGGATTGGGCAATGGGGAAACCCTGGGTGCTGTGCTCGGCCAGGACCGCACTGCTTTGGGCGTGACTACCTACGGGGCGACTTCCCTGGGACCCGGTAAGGTCCGTCCGGGGGGGGAAGGGATTATATCAGTGGGTGAGCATCCCAAGATCTCCGCTCTGATTAACCTGCTTCAGCTGGGCGGGTTTACTGTACAGCAGACCGAGGATTTATCTGGATTGATCTGGGGAAAGCTGGTGATCAATGTGGCCATCAATCCCCTGACCGGGCTTCTGGGGGTGAAGAATGGAGAACTGCTGGAAAGCCCTGCTGTCACCCGATTGATGGGAATGGCAGCCCGGGAAGCTGCAGAAGTGGCCCGGAAACTTGGAGTCCCAATAAGTTTCAGCGATCCTGCCCAGGCCGCGGAAACGGTAGCGGCAGCGACGAGGGAAAACCTTTCTTCCATGCTGCAGGATATCAGGCGCGGCGCGCCAACCGAAATTGATGCTTTGTGTGGGGCGGTGGTCAGGCAGGGGAAAAAACTCGGTGTACCAACCCCAGTTAACGAAATCCTGGCATTGTTGATTCAAGGTAAAGTGGATTTATCAAGGAAAGAAGAATGAAAATTGTAGAAAGTATTCCAGAGTTAAGAAAAGAGCTGAGTAAACTGGCGCATCCAATTGGTTTTGTGCCCACAATGGGGTACCTGCACGAAGGGCATCTCTCGCTGGTTCGCAAAGCCAGGGAGGGGAATCCCTCAGTTGTTGTGTCCATCTTTGCCAATCCAACTCAATTCGCTCCAGAGGAAGATCTGGAAAATTATCCCCGGGATATCAAACGGGACCTGGAATTGCTGACAACCGAAGGAGCGGACGTGGTATGGATTCCCACTGTAGAGGTTATGTACCCGGAAGGATATCAGACCTGGGTAGAGGTTGAAAGCCTCTCAACCATGCTGGAGGGATCTTTCCGCCCCACACATTTCCGGGGAGTAACCACAGTCGTAGCCAAACTTTTCAACGCTGTGGGTCCGGACAGGGCCTATTTCGGGCAAAAAGATGCCCAGCAGGCGGTAGTGATCCAGCAGATGGTACGAGATTTGAATTACCCAATTGAAATTGTGGTTTGTTCAATTATTCGTGAGGATGATGGATTGGCGATGTCGAGCCGTAACACCTATCTGAATGAGAACGAGCGGGTTGCAGCCAGGTGCCTTTCCCGGGGGCTGTTTCAGGCCCGTGACGCTTTTCTGTCTGGCGAACGAAGAGCTGAAACCTTGACTCAAATTGTCAGCGATGAAGTCAAGGCTGAGGAGTTAGCGGACCTGCAGTATGTCTCCTGCGCTGATCCAGAGACGCTGGTTGAGTTGGACGGGGAAGTTAAATCCTGCCTGATCTCCATGGCAGTTTACATAGGTAAAACACGATTGATCGATAATATCATACTGGGAGTCTCTTGACATTCGGGAGAATATTAGGTTCAGTGATCCTCTGGGCCAGGCTGATTGATTCCAACCTGGCCTTTGAGAAAGACCTACTGAATCGAAATCCGGTCAGCGTCCTGGAGGACTGGCAAAATCAAGGAAAGGAAATCCTATGCTGATGACAATCGATATTGGCAATACCAATATCTCCCTGGGGGTTTACCAGGGAGAGAAATTGGGTCCCAGGTGGAGAGTATCCACTGACCACCAGCGCATGCCAGATGAATATGGCTTGCAGATAGATGGATTGTTGAAACACGGGGGACTGCTTCCAGGGGATATCACTGCTGTTTGCCTGGCCAGTGTCGTCCCCCAACTAACCGGGGTTTTTCTCCAAGCCTGCCAGGATTATCTCAACCTGGATCCGCTGGTCGTGGATGCTGGGGTAAAAACCGGGGTGCGGATATTGTACGAAACCCCCAAATCTGTCGGGGCAGATCGGATCGTGGACGCAGCGGCTGTCCAGCATCTTTTCGGTGGTCCAGCCTGCGTGGTGGATTTTGGCACCGGAACCACATTCGATGCTATCTCCGCGGAAGGGGACTATCTGGGTGGCGCAATTGCTCCTGGAATTGGCATCGCGGCGGACGCCCTGTTCCGCAGGGCTGCCAAACTCCCCAAAGTGGATCTAAATACACCCCCATCCGCAATTGCCAAGAACACACCCCATGCCATGCAGTCTGGATTGATCTTTGGGTATGTTGGCCTGGTCGAAGGTATGGTGGCCCGTTTTAAACGAGAGCTGGGTCCGGAAATGAAAGTTATCGCGACTGGCGGCTTGACCGATATCATCGCCCGGGAAACCGATGTGATCGACATCGTGGCTCCCTGGTTGACCCTTGATGGTTTGCGGATCATCTGGAATATGAACCAGTAGAGGATCTGGAACTCTAGTGATCACCTTCTGTTACCGAAAAATTGGAGAAAGGGGTATTTGATGGATATTTTTTCAGGCAAACGAATCGTTCTTGGTGTGACCGGATCGATCGCGGCATATAAATCAGCAGCCCTGGCGTCTTTACTGGCCAAATCCGGGGCGCAGGTGGATACCATCCTCACAGAAGCGGCTTCAAAACTGATCTCGCCCATGACGTTTTCGTCGGTAACAGGCAGGAAAGCCTACTTGGATGAGGACTTGTGGAAGCAGGATGACCACGTTCTGCATATCCATCTGGGAGAGAACAATCAGGCTTTCTTGATCGCTCCGGCTTCTGCCAACACCATCGCCAAGCTGGCCCAGGGACTGGCCGATAACCTGCTCACCCTGACAGCCCTGGCTTCTCGAACCCAGATCGCCATTGCACCAGCCATGGATGGCGGCATGTATTCCCATCCGGCAATCCAGGCTAATCTGGCGCTCCTGCGTGAAAGAGGAGTGCACATCTGGGGGCCTGCTGCCGGACACCTGGCTTCAGGGCTCTCCGGGAAAGGGCGCATGCTTGAACCAGAACTGCTGGCAGGCCATCTGCGCCAGCTCTTGGGGAGAGAGGGGATGTTAAAGGGTAAAAAAGTGGTCGTCACAGCTGGCGGCACACAGGAACCGATTGACCCGGTCCGTGTTATAAGCAATAGGTCATCAGGAAAACAAGGGTACGCGATCGCCCAAGCAGCCCTCGACGCAGGCGCGGATGTGGTTTTGATCTCCGGTCCGGTAAGCTTGCTTTCACCGGTAGGGGCCAATATAGTGCAGGTGACCACCGCTGCTGAAATGGCGGACGCCGTTCTTGCGGAAACAGAAGCTGCTGACCTGTTGATCATGGCCGCTGCTGTGGCGGATTATCGGCCTCTTCAACCAGCGGATCAGAAAATCAAAAAGGATCGGGAAGGATTACAGACTCTCAAACTGGAGAGGACCGAGGATATTCTCCTGCACGTGGCTGCCCGGAAAGAAGAATCAGGTGTTGGTCCCGCTTTTGTGGTAGGCTTTGCCGCCGAAACTGAAAACTTGCTGGAGAATGCCCGCGCAAAATTGGAAAAGAAAGGCCTTGATCTGATTGCCGCCAATGATGTCAGTGGACAGGATACTGGCATTGGCGCGGATCTCAATCAGGTCCTGCTGATCTGGCGGGACGGCCAGACAAAGGATTTGGGGTCCCTGCCAAAATTCGAGATAGCGAGAGCCCTGATCAAGGAAGCTGCCAGTCTGTTTACTTAGGTTGAGTTGATTGTGCGATTGTCCAGTCATCTGCCTTGCCTTAAGGAGAGGATTTATGAGCCGGGAGGTATATCAAAAACTAGCCCAGAAGTTGGATAGTCTGCCCAATCGTTTCCCCGCTACGGAAAGTGGTGTGGAGATCCGTCTGCTGGAAAAGATATTCACACCCCAGGAAGCAGCCCTGGCCGCTGAGATGGAGCTCAAGAAAGAACCCGCCAGTGTGATTGCCGGCAGAGCGAATGTCCCTGAGAAAGAAGCCCGGCGGACCTTGAAGGATATGGTCAGGAAACGGGTCATTCTCTTTTCCAAAGGGGAAAGAGGGTTGGTATTTGGCTTGATGCCCTTCGTTGTCGGGATCTATGAAGAGCTTTTACCCAGGATGAATGAGGAAATTGCCGGGTTGTTCGAAGCGTATTTTCAAGAGACCCAGGGGGGTATCACAGGCAAGGGCCTGTCGGTTCATCGGGTTATTCCGGTCCAGGAATCGATAGATTTTGAAATGGAAGTATTCCCTTATGAAAAAGCATCCGATCTCCTGGGAAATGCTAAATCCTGGGGCGTCAGGGATTGTGTTTGCAGGGTGCAGAAAAGGCTGATCGGTGATCCCTGCATTCATCCCGTAGAAAATTGCCTGGTATTCGCACCTATTGAGGGAGCATTCGAGAATAGTGAGGTTGACCGGGCGATCAGCAAAGAGGAGGCCCTGGAAATTTTACACCAGGCAGAAGATGCTGGCCTGGTGCACACGACTGGAAATTACCGCGATCATAATTCCTACATCTGCAATTGCTGCACTTGCAGCTGCGGCATTTTAAGAAGTGTGGCCGAATTCAGCAACTCATCCGTGATTGCCAGATCTGATTTCCTTGCAGTTGTCAATGAGGAGATTTGTATCGCTTGCGGCGATTGCCTCTCCCGCTGTCAATTTGGAGCCCTGGATCTGGATGGGGATAGCTGCCTGGTTGATCCAGCCAATTGTGTCGGTTGCGGCCTGTGCATCCCCGTTTGCGATGAAGGCGCACTGGTCCTTGTCCGCCGGCCTGAGGGGGAAGTGCCGCCGCCGCCAGAAAATATCAAGGTGTGGGGAAAGTTGCGGTCCAATAATTGATATTTTTCTGTCCGGCTGAACAGCGCAGGCGATGAAACTTCTTTTTCGATTGACCCTCTGAAGGGTCTTCCCGAAAGTGTATTTTTTGTTTACGCAACTCCGCTAGAATGGTAGAATGGGCGGGATTTTCGTTGTCGAAGCATCCTGTTATCTGTAGTTGGGAGGAATTCATTCGTGATAGAAGAGCAGCAGGAGATCACCCCGAATCATTTCAGTCTGCCCCGGCAGATTAGAAGGCTGGGAGAGCTGGCCTACAACTTGTGGTGGACCTGGAATCCGGATGTGCAGCGGCTTTTCAGTCGTATTGATAGTGATCTGTGGGAGGATACTTCCCACAATCCAATCATGTTTTTGGGTAAGGTGGAGCGGGCTAAATTGAATGCTGTTACTCAAGACAGCTATTTTCTGGAATTCTATGATCGCTTGATTATGGCTTTTGACCAGTATATGGACCGGGAAGATACCTGGTATGCGAAGAATCACGGCCATATTACCAAAGAGGTCATTGCCTATTTTTCAACTGAATTTGGCCTTCATGAAACCCTGCCCATCTATGCAGGCGGATTGGGAGTGCTTTCTGGCGATCACCTCAAAGAAGCAAGCGATCTGGGATTACCTCTGGTAGCAATGGGATTCCTCTACACCAAGGGATATTTTACCCAGATTATCAGCGAAGACGGTTGGCAGGAAGCTCAATATATCAGATTGAAATTTGAGGAACTGCCGGTTTTGCCTTTACTAACTGAACAGAAAAAACCACTGACCGTTACAGTTATACTGGCAGGCAGGGATATCTTGGTTCGTATCTGGAAGGTCCAGGTGGGCAGGGTTCCCCTGTATTTGCTGGATTCCAAGGTGGATGGCAACTCACCTGAGGATCGTGAGCTGACATCTCGCCTCTACAGTAGCGACCTTGATCTGCGCATTTCCCAGGAAATAATTCTTGGCATTGGGGGAGTGAGGGCACTCCGGAAGCTAGGCTATTCCCCGGCGGTCTGGCATATGAATGAGGGTCATTCGGCATTCCTTTCCCTGGAACGGATCCGGGAGCTGGTTGAAAAAGGTTCCAGCCTGGATGATGCGGTTGCTGCTGTGCAGGGAAAGACTGTATTCACAACCCACACTCCGGTTCCAGCTGGTAGCGATGAATTTCCTGATTGGCTGATCGATAAGTATTTTGGAGGATTCCGCGACAAGCTGGGAATGACGCGAGATGAATTTTTCGATCTCGCCCGGCATAAAATGTCCTGGGGGGAGACCTTCAGTATGCCAGTACTGGCGATGCGCATGTCCAGTTTGAGGAATGGTGTCTCAGAACTGCATGGTGAAGTCGCCCGGGAAATGTGGGGCTATCTGTGGCCTGACTTAAAGACCGAGGATGTTCCCATCTCTCATATCACAAACGGCATTCATACTGGAACCTGGCTCGCACGGCGCCTGCGGCTTCTCTATGACGAATATTTAGGGCCAGATTGGCTGGAAAACCTGGACGATCCTGAAATCTGGAATGCCGTGAATCAAATTCCTGACCAGGAGCTCTGGACAGTCCGCCGGCACCTGAAGCGCAAGCTGGTATTTTATATGCGGGAGCGAGCTCGGGCGCAGTGGGCCAGGGATGCGGTCCATCCAATTCAGGTGATTGCCTCAGGGGCATTATTGAACCCCTACGCATTAACAATAGGTTTCGCCAGGCGTTTCGCCACGTACAAACGAGCAGACTTGATCCTGCGTGATTTTGAACGCTTGCTGCGGATACTCAATCAACCCAATATGCCGGTTCAGATCATTTTTGCGGGGAAAGCCCATCCTGCCGATGAACCTGGCAAACAGTTGATCCAGGAAGTCTACCGGAAAGTTAAACTGGCTGAGAGTGGGGGCAAGCTGGTTTTCCTGGAAGATTATGACATGAATCTGGCTCGCTACTTGATCCAGGGTGTGGATGTCTGGTTGAATACCCCCAGACGACCTATGGAAGCCTCCGGTACATCAGGACAGAAGGCAGCCCTGAATGGGGTGTTGAATTTCTCGATTCTGGATGGTTGGTGGCGGGAGGGCTATAACGGGGCGAACGGCTGGGCCATCGGCACGGACGACAGCCATCCCGATCGGAAGTTCCAGGATGACATGGATGCTGAAGATCTCTACGATACCCTGGAAAATGAGATCGTACCTTTGTTTTATGCGCGCTCTTCTGGAGACCTGCCGCTGGAATGGATCAGCCGCATGAAGGAATCCATCCGCACTCTGGCTCCGGAATTCAGCATGCGCAGGATGGTGAAAGACTACGCCAATGACCTTTATTTTGAGTTGATAGACAAGAACAGCGCGTAAGCTACGCTTATAGATAACACCGGTATCATCCGGGAAGGAAAAGATCATGTTCACTTTTGATTTTACAACGCAATCTATTTTGATCGCCCTGCTGATTTTTCTCGTCAGGGTTGTCGCCACCAGCCTGGATACCCTGCGCGTGATCTTTACCATGCGAAGTAATAAAATTTGGGTCTGGATACTGGGTTTTATCAATTCCATGATTTGGGTATTGACCTTTGCGTTTGTGCTCTCAGATATCAATAATTTTGTCAATGTGCTGGTCTATGCGGGTGGATTCGCTACCGGCAACGTGGTAGGGATGTGGATCGAGGACAAATTGGCAATTGGTTTCACAGAAATCAGGATTATCAGCCCGCATTGGGGAGCGGCTATTTTGGATGCTCTTCGAGAGAATAACTATGCGGTAACTGAGATCCCCGCCCGGGGCAAGGACGGCGTGGTCTCTGTGATCACCAGCAGCATCCGCCGCAGCCAGGTCCTGGAATTTGAAAAGCTGGTCCTGGATATCGATAAGAATGCCTTTATCACCAAAGAGGATGTGACTTCAGTCAGGAGAGGTTTCTGGCGGGCGAAATAGAACGATCTGCGTGAATATTTTTTGTCGGGGAGATCCCTACGGCAGATCCTCTTCAGGGATGGACTTCTCTTCCAGTGTGAACTGCCAGGCGCAGTAGTAGCTGTCTGGATGTGGATCGGGGGGACAGCTGATCACTTCTGTGCGGATCCTGGGGTCGATCGTGTGGGCAAAATAGGCATATTCCGCGATGCCAACCGGCTTGCAGGGAAAATCATTCAGGCCCTTGCGTTTCCGGGCGCTCTGGACCCGGCAGTCATTCATCTCGAATCGAAGGCTCTTGGGATCCTCATCGATCAGAGACTGTTCGTTGATCCGGGCGTAGAGCCGGAATTGGAGGGCTTTTTTCAAGGCAGGCAACCCCCCTCCCGGTTCTATTTCGTGACGGCGCATAATCCTTTTGGCTTCGATCTGGGTAAAGGTGATCCAGGCTTCCTTGTCCAGCTGGATAGCTTCCTCCAGGCCGAAGCGATTCTCCACTGCCTGGAACCAGAGTCCATCATGTGCCAGCCAATTCTTGGCCTGATCCTCGAGCATACCGATTAACATTTCTTTGGGCAAAGAGAGAAGAAGATCCCGTTCTGGCATATTGCCTCCCTGATTGTTATAGTATGGAAATCAGAATATAAACTTCCCGTCCTGGTAAACCAGAATGCCGTCTACGGTGATGGAGGAATCGGTCCGCATATCACAGATCATGTCCCAGTGGATGGCGCTTTTGTTGCGGCTTCCTGTTTCTGGATAACCAGAGCCCAGGGCGATATGGATGGTGCCGCCGATCTTTTCATCAAAGAGGATATTTCCAGTAAACTGCTGGATGCTGGAGTTGGTCCCAACCGCGAATTCACCTGCATAGCGGGCGCCGGGATCTGAGTCCAGCATCTTGAGCAGGTGTTCCTCCTGGTCTTCAGCGTTGGCCCGGATCACCGCTCCATCTTTGAACTCAAGTTCAACTCCCCGGACCATCACCCCGGAATGGATTGCCGGGTAAGTGTAGCGCACCCAGCCGTTGAGAGAATTCTCAACTGGACCGGTGAATATTTCCCCATCAGGCATATTGCCGTTACCGAAACAGTTGATGAATACCCGGTCTTTAACGGACAATTCCAGGTCAATATTGGGACCCTGTAATTTTATTCGGTCACCTCCCTGGAATAGGGCAAGCGCAGCGTCCTGTTGGGTCTTGATTTGGTGCCATTTCTTAATGGCATCCTTCTGGTCAGCCAGACAAGCACTGTAAACAAAATCCTGGTATTCCTTTAAACTCATTCCCGCCTGCTCCGCATAAGCGGGGGTGGGGAAGAGGGTTGTGACCCACTTGAATTCATCCTTGGCTCCCCGCTCCAGTTGTGTTTCAAGAATGGGAGCCCGGCTCTGCTGGAGCAGAACCTGCTTCCTGCTTGGGAAACCGCTCAGCTGTTGAGGGTTTGTAGATGAGTAGATTCGAAAGCGGGATTCAAATTCCTGGTAAGCCTGCTGGCGGAGTTGATCGACATGAGCTATCTGCATCTCATTTCCCAGGTTGAGCAGCTCTCGCTCCTGTTCGGGAATTTTCAGCAGTGGATAGGGATGACCCCCTGCGGTTAGGATCTCTCGGTAGAGCGCCCGCACGAGGGGCTCTGCCGCTGTTGTGGCTTCAATGGCAACGCGATCTCCCTTGGTTATCCTGGCGGAATGATAAACAAGAATTTTGGCAAGGTTTTCTATGCGGGGGTCCATCAGATCTCCTTATCAGCATTAATTACTCCCTCATTCTAGCATGAGAAATTGGAGGGCTGCAGTGTAATTTATCAGGCTGTAGTCAGAGAATGGATCCAACGCCCTTTTGAAAAGCGAATCAATCCTAGGGATACTTTAACGACCTCTTCTGATATAACCATCAGATATACCCAATAAACCGGTAAATGGAGCAGGTATGCGCCCAGGTAAGCCATAGGTACGCCGACTATCCAGATCACCCCAGCATCGATGAAAAACGCGTAGTATGTATCCCCACCGCTGCGGAGTATTCCGATCAGCAGGATCAGGTTCATGGTCCTTACTGGCAGGGAATAGATCATCACCAGCAGAGTGTTCTTAGCAAGCAGGGTGGTTTCCGGGGTCACTCCGAAAAGGGATAAGAGAGGGTTCTTCACCAGCAGCATGAGCAGGCCGAGTGCCAGGGCGGCTGTGATTCCCAGTAGGAGATATTTCTTACCAAACAGTATCGCAGCGTCTTTTTCACCTTCCCCGATCTTGTTGCCAATCATGATCGCGCAGGCATTGCCCAGCCCGATAAAGATCACAAATATCAACCGATCCACGGAAAGGGCAATATTGTAAGCTGCGATAGCCTCCGTGCTGATATGGGCGTAGACCACAGTATAGGTAGTTGTGCCTAAGGACCAGATGATTTCTGTGATTATGACTGGGAGTGTGGTCTGGAAAAATTTTCCCAGCTGGATTTTATCCCATTTGACCAGGGCGGCAGGCCGGGCTGCGAGGGGAAGTTGTTTCCGGTACACCAGGAAGACGATCAGGAAGGCTTCAAAAAGTCGGGCGGTTACTGTGGCTATCGCCGCTCCTTTCACCCCGAGCGCTGGTAATCCAAAATTGCCAAAAATCAAACCGAAGTTAAGAAGGGAGTTCAGACTGAGGGCAAACAGGCTGGTCATCATAGGCAGCTTTACATTATTAATACTGCGCAGGATGACTGAAAAGCTGTAGGTAATCGCAGTAAATATATAGCTGAGCGCGGTGATCTGCAGGTATTCTCCCCCGAGGGAAATTACCTCTGGATCCGCGGAGTAAATTTGAAGCACAGCTTGGGGATACCCGATCGCGACCAGCGTGAATACGGCTCCCCCAACCAGGCTGATCACCAGACTGAGCCCCAGGATTTGCTGTATGCGCGGGATATCTTTCCGGCCCCAATACTGGGCAGTAAAGATGGCCGCCCCACTGGTGATCCCAAAATATAACAGAGTGGCCAGGAAGAACACCTGATTGGCGACCCCCACCGCGGCTACAGATGCATCCCCAAGGTGTCCTATCATCACGGTATCTATCATGCCCAATGAGGAAAAGATTAACTGCTGGAGTATGATCGGGCTGGCCAGGCGCAGCATCTGGGAGAAAAATTTCTTGTCTGAGAATAATAAGCTCATTTCACATCTGCCGGGTGATTGGGATTTCCTGTGCAATTTGCTTATTATACAGGTTAATCCAGTTCTGAAGGCAGAGGAAAGCCCTTGCGTTGTGAAGATATTCTCGGTGATCCCCTGACTTGGCAGGACTTTGGAGCCGGATTATAATTTTTAGGTGGCAAGAAAAAGAGATCCCCGCGATTTAAGTGTCAATGAACTAAGGCGGCTGCTGATTGAAAAGCAGCGCTCTGGTCGGCATGAACGCATCGAGCGTTATCGGGAAACCGGCCGGGTGGTGCGGTTGGTTTCTGATGAGGAAGAAACCAACTGGGAGGATCTGCGGACATCCTCACCTCCGGGGGATCCTGAAGAAGATACCACACTGCGCAAGAAAAAAGTGCTGGACGGCTTTCTGCTGGCGGTGGAAGTCCTGGCCGTGTTGGGGTTGGTCTTTGTCCTTTTTAATGGATTAGATATCTTGCAGCAGCTGAACCGAGAAGTTGCCCTGGCACTGGAACAACCAACTCTCACACCGACTCCGCTCATCAAGGCTGTTGTATTGCCGGGTGGCCATACCCCGCCTAATTCTCCGGGAGGAAGCCGTCCCAATATCGAAGAAATCCCTTCCCATTTGCGTCCGGTTGTGCAGTCTTACTGGGAGATACCTGTCCCGACACCGGGACCGAACCATGCCATCCGGTTGCAAATCCCAAAAATTAACCAGGATGTGCCAGTCGTCGAAGGCGACGGGCCAGAGCAGCTCAAGAAAGGTGTTGGACACCATATTTACTCGGCCAACCCGGGTGAGAGTGGAAATGTCGTGCTATCAGCTCACAATGATATTCATGGAGAAATTTTCAGGGATCTGGACCAGTTGGAAGAAGGGGATCTGGTGATCTTATTCTCTGCCCGGCAGAGCTACACCTACGTTGTGCATGAAGTCCTGATCGTAGAACCTACGCAGGTGGAATTTCTGGAATCGAGCGACGAAGCTGTCACAACCCTGATTTCCTGTTATCCTTACCTTGTAGACAATAAACGTATTGTCGTGGTTGCGAATCTAATAGAAGACTAAAGTGTTATTATCCGTGCCGTTAGAATAAGACAAGCAATCCACTTTTACCATAATATAACGTTGAAGGGGATTATTATTTCATGACCGCAGAAAATGAACAATCTCCGACCTGGACGACCACGACCAAACTGATCATCGGGTTGACGCTGGCAGCCATGTTTGCTGGCGTATTTATTTATTACCGCTCTATTGTCTCCCTGATAATCCTGGCTTTTATCATTACCTATCTGTTTCAACCTATTGTCCATTGGCTGACAGAGAAGACCCGCATGTCTTGGCGGTTGAGCACAACCCTGGTCTTCCTGTTGTTCCTGATCTTGCTGCTCGGGATGCTGACCGGAGCTGGATTGGCCATCGCTCAGCAGCTGACGGGCTTGGTGCGCGTAGTTCAGGAATTTGCCAATGACCTCCCGGAATTTGCCAGTGAATTAACGGAATATCTGGCCCAGTTCGGGGCGGTAAATGATCTGATTAACTTGAATGATCTTGCAAACCGGCTCCTCGAAACCCTTCAGCCCCTGTTGGGACAGGCCGGTTCTCTGGTGGGATCAATTGCAACTGGCGCTGCTGTCAGTATTGGCAAGATCTTCTTTGTGGTCTTTGTGGCTTATTTTATTCTTTCTGAGTCCCGCAGGGTCGGGGATTTCAATATTGAGATCCCCCAGTACGATTACGATATCCGCCGTATGTCCCGCCAGATGCGGATCATCTGGGATTCTTTTTTCAGGGGCCAGATTATCATCTTTGTGATGGTTTTTGTAGTCTACTTGGTCGTCTTATCTGCCCTGGGTGTGCGTTATTCGGTAGCCCTGGCAGCATTAACCGGCTTGGCGATTTTTATCCCTTATGTGGGGTTGTGGACCACTGCCATTGTGATGGTGTTGGTAACTTTTTTGCAGCCCCTCAATTATTTTGGGCTTGGGCCCTGGCAGTATTCTATCCTGGTGCTGGCGATTGCTTTGACCATCAATTTTATCTTTGATAATTACATTTCCCCCCGATTTTTAGGACGGACACTGGATATTCATCCCGCGGCAGTCCTGATCGCAGCCCTTTTTATGGCCAATCTATTTGGCCTGGTGGGCATATTCCTGGCAGCACCGATCATCGCCACGATTAAAGCTGTAGGCTTATATGTATTCAGGAAAATGTTTGACCTGGATCCTTGGCCTGAACACGAAGAGGAACCAACGCCGGTAGAATTCCCCTGGTTCCGTTGGTCCAGGCAGCTGAAAGACTGGCTGGTAAGCGTGCGGGACCGGAAAAAAGGAAACTCGTAAAAAAAAACTGCTGAGCATATATCTCGGCAGTTTTTAATTTAATTAGACCTTGTTTACATCGGGACACTGACGGGAGAATAGAGGATTTCCTGGATATTGACTATTTTCCTGCGCAGGTTTTTATCCCGTTCCAGTAAATCGGTGATTTTATCATGACCGTACATGATGGTCGTGTGATCCCTGCCGCCCAGCAGTTCGCCAATTTTGGGAAGGGAGAGTTCGCTTTCTTCCCTGAGCATATACATTGCCACTTGGCGTGGGAAGGCCACCCGTTGGCTCCTGCTATGACTGAGCAGCTCGTCCATGGTAACACCATATTCCTGGGCGATAGTGGTTAAGATCTGCTCAGGTTCGATTTCCCGCGTCTCTGGCATTAAATCAGCCAGCGCATAGTCAACCAACTTTTCATCCAGGACCATGCCCCTTAAATCTGCGTAAGCCATCAGACGGGTCATGGCTCCTTCTAGTTCCCGAATATTGGTCTGGAAACGGTGGGCGATATCCTCCAGGATCCCGTCTGGCATGGTAAAACCCAATCGATCGGCCTTGGATTGCAGGATTGCTACCCGGGTTTCAAAATCGGGGGGTTGAATGTCCGCTGCCAAACCCCACTCGAAGCGATTTCGCAGGCGTTCTTCCAAAGTGACCATGGCTTTGGGAGGGCGGTCTGAGGTCATGATGATTTGTTTATTCTGGCCGTGGAGAGTGTTAAAGGTGTGGAAAAATTCCTCCTGAGTGGATTCCTTACCAGCGATGAACTGGATGTCATCGATCAATAAAACATCAATCCGGCGGTATTTATCACGGAATGCCTGTGTGGTGTGACTGCGAATGGCGGTAATCAGGTCATTCGTGAATTCCTCGGAAGAGACATACAGAACTTCCAGACCTTGTGCCAGGCAGAAATTACCGATGGCATGCAGCAGGTGGGTTTTTCCCAGCCCCACACCTCCGTAAAGGAATAGCGGATTGTAGGTTCGGGCGGGCTTTTCAGCTACTGCCAGAGAAGCGGCGTGAGCAAGACGGTTGCTCGGGCCCACAACAAAATTGTTGAAGTTATAGCGGGAATTAATTGAAACAGGTTGGGGAGGGGATTTTTCAAGCTGCTCGACAGGTGCCGCAGGTTCATCCAGAAATTCCGGTTCCCTCTGGGTGATGGCTTGGCAGGCCCCGTTGTTGACCACGAAGCTGATATCCACTTTGCGGTTTAGGGTTCCGGTAAGCAGCTTGATAATGGTGGTTTTCAAACGGCTGTCCAGCCAATCACGGGCATAGGCATTTTGGACACCAACTTTGAATTCACCCTCGGATGCCGAGATCAATTCCGCATCTCGAATCCAGGTATCAAAAGCGGCTTTGGGCATCTCCAACTGCAGCTGTCCCAGCGCCGCTTGCCAAGCTTGCTTTCCTTCCATTAAACAAGTTCTCCTCACCTCTTCCTGATCGATGGATATGGACCTTTCCGGTTTCTCTCTTTCCAGAAAAGCTGATCCTAATCACAATAAGGTTGTCATGCCGATGAAAAAATATTGAAATACGGGGAACGCTTCAAGGATAATTCTATCGGATGTGCTATTCCATATCAATGCCATCCTCTAAAAAAAATCAATTTATTAAGGTTGTGAATCTTAATGAAATAATTGGTTTTGGAGCTGACTATCCAGGAGCTTGTTCTGACACAGTTTCTCCTAGGATTTGGGTATCTGGAGTATGCCACCCCCTACAGATGGGGGTGGCGAAAGCTTGCGATTACTGAATCTTAAAATATTAAATATGCAATATCTTTCCTTGGATATTTTTTTTATCCATCTGCTTGTATGTTAGGCTCTTGAATTCCATCCTTCAATTTCTTAAGGTTGGGAATTGTGACCAGTTGGCGCTAAAAATGCTGGCACTTAATCAGCTGCGAACTGAATCCGGGATGCTTGACTGCCTCATCCTCTCCATCTGTAATAGAGCGTAAACTCTATGTTAGAATGTGAGACATGGAAGGTAAACATTCACCATCCTTTAAATCCGTAGTGCCGTTAGCCCTGGTCCTAGGTATTCCTGGCTGGATTGGATTGACCTATCTGATGACCCGGACAATACCAGACCTGGGCAACCGCTGGTTGTTCTTTATTGCTCTGGTTTTTGCTGTCACCGGTACAGCTGTTCCCATCGTGGCATATCTCAACAGGGTAGCCACCCCATTTGGACCTGCGACATTTGAGATCGTTGCCCGGGAATCGACCATTATCGGCATTTATGCGGGCATTTTATTGTGGCTCAACAAGGGCCAGGTGTTAAGTTTCGGACTGGCGATCATCCTGGCTGTGGGATTGATTTTAATTGAACTACTTCTCCGTTTAAGGTACCGCAGTGAATGGCATCCAGACGCCTAAAGGATCGTTTCCCATTTCGCGGCAGAATGGAAACGACAAGAGATGAATGATTTAAGCAGACTCCCATCCGTTGATCAGCTCTTGAGCTCCCCTACAGGAAAATCCCTGGTGGGAAGATATGGGCACCAACCGACTGTTCAGGCTGTCCGAGAATCCCTGGACCAAATCCGGCAGGCGTTTCTGGCGAGAGGGACTGCGATTCCAGACCAGGAAGAAATAATGGAACGAATACGTGATCACCTGAAAACAGTCCTCCAGGCTACTCTGATCCCGGTGATCAATGCTTCCGGGGTGATTATCCATACCAACCTGGGTAGAGCGCCTCTGAGCAAAGCTGCGCTGGCTGCAGTGAAGGGGATTGGGGGAGGATATTCCACCTTAGAATTTAACCTCGATACCGGAACAAGGGGATCCCGGCTGCTGCATGCTCAATCCCAGTTCAAACAGCTGCTAGGTGTGGAAGCTGCCCTGGTTGTTAATAATAATGCTTCTGCGGTATTGCTGGCCCTTACAGCGCTCACGCAGGGTCGGAAAGTTATCATCAGCCGCTCCCAGCTGGTTGAAATCGGCGGCGGGTTCAGAATACCAGAGGTGTTGCGCCACTCTGGCACAGAATTGGTTGAAGTGGGTACTACCAATAAGGTCCACCTCTTTGATTATGAGAATGCCTTCAGTTCAGAAACCGCCGCGGTGATGAGAGCTCACACATCTAATTATTCCATCGTTGGTTTTACCAGCGAACCTGATCTGAAGGATATCGTGGCCAGTGCTCAGCAGGCAGGCCTGTGGTTCTTTGATGACCTCGGTTCCGGAGCGCTCCTGGATACTGCCCTGTACGGATTGAAACATGAACCCATGGTCCAGGAATCCCTGGCTGCTGGAGCCGACCTGGTGTGCTTTTCCGGGGATAAACTGCTTGGCGGCCCGCAAGCCGGGATCATCCTGGGAAAAGGGGAATTAATAGAACGCCTGAAAGTACATCCGCTCGCCAGGGCTATCAGAGCTGATAAAATGGCCCTGGCAGCCCTGACAGCGACAATGGATCATTATCTTAAAGAGGAAGCCCTGCGCTGTGTGCCGGTTTGGAGAATGATCTCCTCGGAAATCGATCAGATCAGAGAGCGAGCAGAAAGTTGGCACAAGGCTATCAAGAGGGGCGAGGTGCTCGAGTCTAGATCCATGGTGGGAGGAGGTTCCTTGCCGGGAGAAACTCTGCCTACCTGGGTCCTGTCCCTGGAGGTAGAACATCCCAATCAGATGCTGGATCTCCTGCGACAGGGTTCTCCACCAGTTATCGGACGGGTGGAGAATGATCGGGTATTATTTGACCCCCGGACAGTAGATCCTGATTTTGACGCAGATTTTATCAACACCCTTGAACAGACCTGGAGAATATATGAAAACTGACCTTCATGAGCTTATGGAACGGGAAGGTATTGATGCTCTGTGGATTGTAGGGGCAGCCAGCCACAACCCAGCCATGACTTATTTCACCGGTATTGCGCACGTTGGTTATGGGGATTTGATCCTCCGCAGAGGGAAAGAGCCGATCCTGTTCTGCAACGCAATGGAAAGGGAGGAGGCAGCTTCAACAGGTTTGGAAGTTATCGTTAATGCCAAGTATGAGTTTCGCAAGGTGATGGAGGAATCGAATGGAGACATACAGTTGGCTGGGGCGAAAATCCTTAAAATGATGTTTGAGGAACTCGACCTCACCAACGGGCGGGTTGCACTCTATGGCAAGGAAGAAGTGGGTCCTGTTCTCGGCAGAGTAAGCAAGGCGCAGAAATTGCTTCCCGGGATCGAATTCATTGGTGAAGGTCCGGATTCGATCTTGCTTGAGGCGAGGGCAACAAAAGACGAATGGGAAATTGAACGCATCCGGGAGATGGGCAGGATCACCACGGATGTTGTGGGAAAAACAGCTGCTCTGCTCCAGAACTGCCAGGTGAACGCTGATGAGCTTCTGCTTAATAATGAAGGCAAGCCGCTTACGATAGGTGAGGTGAAGAACCAAATCAATCTCTGGCTTGCCGAGCGTGGCGTTGAAAATCCAGAGGGCACAATTTTCGCCCTTGGCCGCGATGCAGGGATTCCCCACAGTGCCGGGAATCCGAGCGATGAGATCTGCCTGGGTAAAACCATAATTTATGACATCTTTCCCAGAGAAGCTGGCGGCGGATATTTCTTCGATTTTACGCGCACCTGGTGTTTGGGTTATGCCCCGGAAGCGGAAGCCGAACTTTATCAAGATGTAAAATATGTCTACGAAACCATCATGGATGAGCTGGAGATGGGTGAATCCGCTCCCTTTTATCAGGAACGTACTTGCGAGTTATTTGAGGAGCGGGGACATCCCACCCTCCGCCAGGACAGCCAGCTGCAATCTGGCTATGTTCACAGCCTCGGTCATGGCTTGGGCCTGGATGTACATGAACGTCCCTGGTTCAGCAAACGCGGTCAGGCTGGGGACCTGCTTTCAGCTGGATCAGTTGTGACCATTGAGCCAGGTTTATATTACCCGGAAAAAGGCATGGGCTGCAGGTTGGAAGACACGGTCTGGATCCGCCCGGATGGCGTGATGGAAGTCCTGGCAGAGTATCCATATGACCTGGTGCTTCCCATGAGGCATTGGAAAGCCAACGATTGAGATGGACAGGAATACCTGAGGTAGTCAAATGGATGAAAAAGCCGATCAAGAATCCCCACGCATGACCTTGAAAGACCCCTTAGCCAGGATCCTGGGTATTGAAACATCCTGTGATGAGACTGCTGCCGCGGTAGTTGAAAACGGGCAGACGATCCTGTCCAGCGCGGTTGCTTCCCAGGTGGATTTACACGCCCAATTCGGGGGAATCTTCCCCGAAGTTGCCTCCAGGCAGCATATTCTTTCGATCTATCCCATTGTGGACCAGGCGCTAAAGGAAGCCCATTTAAAACTGGCAGATCTGGATGGTATAGCCGTCACCCGTGGACCAGGCCTGCCCGGGTCACTCGTGGTGGGGATCAATATGGCCAAGGGGTTGGTAATTGGCAGCGGACTTCCCCTGCTTGGTATCAATCACCTGGAAGGCCACTTATACTCGGCCTGGTTAGGAGAAGTAGGAAAAAAGCCTGGAAAACCCCCAGAATTTCCCCTTTTAGCCTTGATCGTCTCCGGGGGACATACCGAGCTGATCTTGATGAAGGACCACCTGGTTTATGAACGACTTGGCGGGACATTGGATGACGCAGCAGGTGAAGCTTTTGACAAGGTCGCCCGCCTGCTGGAGCTGGGATACCCTGGCGGCCCGGCGATCCAGGAAGCTGCTGAACAAGGTAATCCCGGGAAATTCGACTTTCCAAGATCATGGCTGGATGAGGCGTATAATTTTTCATTCAGTGGGTTAAAAACTGCCGTGCTGCGAACCGTGCAGCAGCTGGAAAAACAGAAAAGCAAATTGCCCAAGGGAGATCTGGCAGCCAGCTTCCAGGAAGCAGTGGTGGATGTGCTTTACCAAAAGACGATTAAAGCTGCCGCTGAATATGAGACCAGGGATATCCTGGTTGCTGGCGGCGTTTCAGCCAATCAAGCTCTGCGGAGAAAATTCAAGTCCCAGCGTAAGTATCGGGTTCATATCCCCCCTTTGTCCCTCTGCACGGATAACGCTGCTATGATCGCTGCAGCTGGTTGTTTTCGTTTTCATGCCGGACAGCGGGATGATCTGGAAATGGACGCAGCGCCTACCTGGTCAATCTCTGACCTGTAAATTATCAGCAATGTAGCTGAAGACCTGAAGATCTGAATACCTGAATATCAGCGGAGGTGTGAGATGTCAGCCCTGGCAACAATCACTCGGAGAATAAAACCAGCCCAATGGTTCCTGTTGGCAGCTGGATTAGCTGGCAGTGTTTTTGCATTTGTACTGGGGGTATCAGACAATCCACCGGGTATTCTTCTGCTGTATGTCGGGCTGACCTGTCTGGCAGGAGCCTGGATTTGGAACTGGTCAGCGCCGAGGGATTATTGGATCCTGCTGTTGATCTCCCTGATGGCTTTCCCCCTGGGTGTGATTCTGCATAATTTGCTTTATGCCCTGGCAACCCTGGCGGGTGGCACCCGAATTCTGGGAGCGATACTGGAGTTCTTACAGGTATTCTTTTTCCTGGTAGCCTTGATGGCTGCTGGACCCACAGCCCTGGCAGCGCTGGTAGGCGGAATTATCAACAGCTGGTTCGGGATGAAACGCCTGACCTTGAAAAACCGCAGCATCCGGCGATTCAAGGAATATCTGCGGATCAAGGAAAAGAGCCTTCAAGAACTGGTCAATCTGGCCAGGCAGTCGGCTTCCGGTGCCAACCTGCAGCCGCTGAAATACATTCTCTCTTGCACCACAGCGAAAAACCAGCTCATATTTTCCACCCTCTCCTGGGCTGGCTATTTAGTGGAATGGGGTGGACCGGAAGAGGGAGAGCGTCCTGCTGCATATATAATTGTGTTGGGGGATACAGAACTGGCGAAAAGCTTTCAGTACGATGCTGGTATTGCCAGTCAGAGCATCACCCTGGGCGCAGCGGAAATGGGGTTGGGCGCCTGCCTGATAGGCTCTATTAAACGGGATTCCCTGCGGAGTGCGTTGTCTATCCCGGAGCGCTACGAAATTCTGCTGGTGATCGCCCTTGGAAAACCTGCAGAGGATGTGGTTTTAGAATCCCTCAGTGGGGAAGCTGATATTCAGTACTGGCGCGATGAACAGGATTGGCACCATGTGCCCAAGAGAGGGCTGGATGAGTTGATCCTTGACCTCTAATTGAAAGCTTTTGATTGGAAAAAACACCGCATGATAGGCGGTGTTTTTTGGTTTAATTTGGGCCTATATTACTGCCCAGTTAACTAATCATCCTTCTGGGTGAATCTAATTCTCTCCCACAGACGGGTGTGAAAATCCGAGAAAGTTGTATCCTGGAATTGTGTAGTCAAGATTATATTTTTATCAAACTGGGAGTAAAGAATGGATACCATCAATATGGAGTGAAACAAAACTCGCCAAGAGGTACTGCTCCGATAGGCCGCGAAATTTCGCCTGGCAAAGTCCCTGGAAAGAACCAAGCACCTGTCCAGGGAACGAAATACTTTTTTGGGTTTCATCCTGCAATGTATCAGCCTATATGCTGGTTAAGTTGTCCCGGTTGTCCACTTTAAGTACATAGGCAATAGCGATCCCCCAGATCACAAAGAGGATCACACCCCGCAGGCCAAAGAAGCTGATGCCTACTTTGCGAAGGACGAACATCAAATAGGTTGTTGGGACATTGGCGTAAATGCCTGTGATCAAGATCTTTCCGAAATCAAACCGTTTGTGGCTGATAGATACGGCTCCCCAGACAATTAATCCCAGCAGGGTCAGGTAGACAAAACGTCCCAAGGAGAAGAACAGCAGCCCGCCGCCCAGCATGATCATGTCAATGATCAGGGCAATCTTGCCCCAGAATCCAGTTACGCTGGCAGCGTCCAGGACGATTGGGTTGCCAAATGTCTTGTTTAGATCGCTCAGAGGTATCACTTGATAGTCGTCTTCATTAACCAAATGGAATTCATCGCTGGTGAGAAGGAACCCCTCACTGAACCGGACCGTATCGATTTCCCTTGTCACCCCGGTGGTGTCTACGGCGATGATCTGGCGGCCGTTTTCGATCATGTATTGACCAGAACCAGAAGCGGTGGCTCTTCCGTTCTCTATGGTGATATTTGGGACTTCCCCGTTGAGATAAGCCCTTTCAATTTCGCGTTCGAATTGGCTGAGATTAAGTGCCACAGAGAATGTGGAAACGATTGACTGGAAAAATGCGAAGATCAGCAAAAATATCAGAGCTGCGCCCATGCTCTTCCCGGCGGCTTCCCTGTAATAAGGGCGGCTCCAAATTGGAAAAACAAACCCTTTCAACAACCAGATGGTTTTTTCAAGGAAGCTGGAGGCGTCCTGGCTTTGATCAGAATTGATTGGGGGAGAATACTCCATGATACACCTCCGTGTAAAGCCTTATTAAACGAGCATGTATGTCTTGGGCTTTCATTCTCTTTAATCTTATCATTTGAGATCTGGAAACGAGTGGGGACCGTGGATAATTACAGGAATTGGAGCTGATTTCAGGAGAGGGGATCAATCAGCACAGCCTGGATATCTTCCCAGGAGAGCGGCCCTTCCCGCAGCACGGCAGGGTTTTCCCCAGTGCAGTTCAGGACGGTGGAAGCCAACCCGCCAGGCGATTTCCCTCCGTCCAGGATTAGATCCACCCTGCCGCCGAGCTGGGCTTGCACTTCGTATGCCGATAATGCGCTGGGTTCACCGGACAGATTGGCTGAGGTGGCTGCCAGGGGACCTGTTTGACGGAGCAGCTCACGGGTGAATTCATGATCCGGTACCCGCAGCCCTATGGTGGGGGTCGGGGAGAGGTTCTCAGGCAGGGAGGAAAGCAGGGGCAGTACCAAAGTCAGCGGACCGGGCCAGAATTTCTCGGTGAGCTTTTTTACGATTGGTGAGAGGGGAGTGGTGATCTGCTCAGCGATTTCAGTGTCTCCCAGGAGAATGGGAATAGCTTTTTTGGGGGAGCGTCCTTTTACGCGATAGAGTCTTTCAACAGCATCAGTTTGAAAAGCAGAGACCCCAATGCCGTATACTGTGTCCGTTGGAAAAGCGATCAACCCCCCGGATCTGATCAGGGTAGCGGCCCGGTGTATGGCTTCGGGATGGTTGACAGGAAGGGTATCAGGTTTGCTCATGATTGGCATTGAATGGATAAATAGCGGTCTTGTCCGGCCAGATCTTGGTTAAGCTTAAGCGTCATGCCAGGCCATACTTCCCTGGCTAGCGCCAGCGCCGCAGCGCCGCTGTCCTCATCAAGCTCCAGGAAGATCGCCCCGTCTGGCATCATATACTGCCGGGCATTCTTTAACACTTTCTTGATATACAGCAATCCATCCGATCCACCATCCAGAGCTAAAACCGGCTCCCTGTAGTAAACGGATAAAGATTTCAGTTTTTCTGTGGGGATATAGGGTAAATTGGCAACCAGCAGATCCACTTTACATTCCATCCCTGTCAGCAGATCCCGTTCCCTGAATATGATTCGATTTTCTACTTGGTGTCGCTGAGCATTTTCCCGAGCAACCTGCAGTGCGCCTGGGGAAATGTCTGTGGCGATGATGTTCAAATCAGGAAGATTTTTTGCCAACGAAATAGCAATACAACCACATCCGGTGCCAATTTCCAGGCAGGTCCTGCGATCGGGGTGATCTTTCAGCCAGGTCAGGGCGAGCCCGACAAGCCCTTCTGTCTCAGGGCGGGGAATCAGTACATCCGGAGTGATTTTGAATGAGTATTGGAAGAATTCCCATTCACCCACCACATAGGGAAGGGGAGTGCCGCTTTTAAGCTGGGTAAGGGCTTGTTTTAGTTGGTCGCTCTGCTGCTCGGTAAGACTTGGGTCGGGATTGGCCAGGAGTTGGGATTTGGTGAACCCGGTGATGTGCGAGAGCAGCACCACAGAGTCCAGGTACGGGGATTCGCTGAAGGGGGAGAGTTCTTCCTGCAATCGCTTCCGCAAGGAATTGGTGGTTGGATTATTCTTCGTCAAATCCTGCTGCGGCAAGGCGTTTGGCTTCATCCTCAGTAGCCAGCTCCTCAATAAAAGGGTCGATTTCACCATCCAGGACAGCTGCAAGCTGGTGGGCGGAAAAATTTATCCGGTGATCAGTGATCCGGGATTGGGGAAAATTGTAGGTGCGGATCTTTTCCGAACGATCACCTGATCCAACCTGTGAACGGCGATCAGCTTCCTGCTCCTCTCTCCGGCGTGTTTCTTCAATTTCATAGAGCTTTGCTTTGAGGATGCTCAGGGCACGTTCCCGATTCTGGAGTTGAGAGCGTTCATCTTGACACTGGACCACGATTCCGGTTGGTTTGTGGGTCAGGCGGATCGCAGTGGAATTTTTCTGCACGCTTTGGCCACCCGGACCTCCAGCTTTGTATACATCCATTTCAATCTCACTGGGAGGGATTTTGATTTCATCCACATCATCTACTTCTGCCAGGACGGCTACCGTGGCAGTAGAGGTATGGATGCGTCCTTGGGATTCAGTCTCCGGGACGCGCTGCACGCGATGTACGCCGGATTCATATTTGAGTTTGGAATAAGCCCCTTTTCCCTTGATCAGGGCTGAGATTTCTTTCAGGCCGCCCACACCGCTCTCACTGAGGGACATAATCTCAACTTTCCAGCCCTGGCGTTCGGCATAGCGGCTGTACATACGGAATAAATCTCCCGCAAAAAGGCCGGCCTCATCACCACCAGCTCCTGCCCGGATCTCGAGGATCACGTTGCGTTCATCCCGGGGATCCCTGGGAATCAGCATGCGTTTGAGCTGGGTTTCCAGGACCTGGATCTTTTCCTCCAGGATATCGATTTCTACCGCAGCCAGATCCTGCATCTCCTGGTCGCCGCTATCTACCAGCGATTGGGCTTCTTCAAGCTGTGCCAGGGATTCCTTGTATTGCTGAATGGCTTCAATAAACGGTTCCAGGTCGGCTTTTTCCTTACCCAACTCTGCCGCTAACTGATAATCATCCCCAACGGAGAGCAGCTGCTGGTTGATGTCTTCATACCGGCTTTCAATACCGGATAGTTTTTCCAAAAGCATTTTCATAACAGAACACACTTCTTTTTTTTACTTGTCTTGAATGGCGGAAAAATTATACCATTTGGGAACAGGATGAATCATTATTGATTGAGGATTGAAAACTGGGGGCTGTTTGTCGAACTGAGTCTAGGGCTTATATTCGGGGTCGCGGATTAAGGAAACCCGTTGCACACAGCTATGCTTCATGCTATAATTCAGGCGTTCAAACCCCTCGTATAGGACTAATTGAACCTGGCTTATTCCCCATTACAGCTTTCGCGAGCAGAAGTTGGCGTATGAGGTTGGAGTTACCTCCAATTTATTTCTGAGTGTGTTGTTTATCTATCAAATCTATCCCTACTGAGAGAATATATGGAAACTAAAGAGTTATTCGAAAAGCCTTTGGCCGAACTGCGTCAGATTGCCGAAGATTTGGACGTAAATAGAGCGAAATGGCTCAAAAAGGAATCTCTGGTGATGGAAATTCAGCGCGCGGAGGCTGAATTGAATGGCCGTGAAGTCAGGGGCGGCATTCTGGAAATCATGAGTGAAGGCATTGGCTTTTTGCGCTCATCGGATTACATGTCTGGTCCGGATGACATTTATGTCTCCCAATCCCAAATCCGGAGATTTGACCTGAGGAGCGGCGATTTGGTGATCGGCCATGTTCGCCCCCCGCGAAATTCAGAGCGTCACTATGGCTTGCTGAAAGCGGAAAGCGTAAACGGTTTGGAGCCCAAGGAAGCCAAGCGGCGTCCTGATTTTCACTCTCTGACCCCGATATTTCCCAATGAACGATTCGATCTGGAAACATCCCCGCATATCACTTCAACCCGGTTGATAAACTTGATCACTCCTGTGGGCAGGGGTCAGCGGGGTCTGATCGTTTCTCCACCAAAAGCAGGGAAAACCACGATATTGAAGGAGATGACTAACGCCATTTCTGGCAAGTATCCCAAAGTGCACATGATCGTGGCCCTGATCGGCGAGCGCCCGGAAGAAGTCACGGATATGGACCGGTCGGTTGATGCCGAGGTGATCTCATCGACTTTTGATGAGCCTGTGTCCTCGCATGTCCGGGTAGCAGAGATGGTTTTAGAAAGGGCCAAACGACTGGTTGAATCGGGTATGGATGTGGTAGTCATGCTGGATTCCATCACTCGCCTGGCCAGGGCTTATAACCTGGTGGTCACGCCCTCGGGCCGCACCTTGTCGGGCGGGATCGATCCCTCAGCCCTCTATCCCCCCAAGCGCTTCTTTGGGGCTGCCCGAAATATCGAGGAAGGTGGTTCTTTAACGATTATTGGCACCTGCCTGATCGATACCGGCTCCCGGATGGACGATGTGGTCTATGAGGAGTTCAAGGGCACCGGCAACATGGAGCTTCATCTCTCCCGGACCCTGCAGGAAAGGCGGGTTTTCCCGGCCATTGATATTGCCCGCTCCTCCACTCGCCGTGAAGAACTGCTGTTGGGACCGGATCTCACACCCCGTGTGTGGTTGATGCGGCGCATGTTCGACCAGATGGTTTCTGATCCACCCCATGGCGCGGGCATGGATCAATCTTCAGCTACTGAGACAATCCTCAAACGTATCAGCGAAACCAGCGATAATGAAGAATTCCTGGCCACGCTGAATGAATAATTGAGAACCAGAGAGAATTAGAGATCATGCGAAGGGACATTTTGCTTTCCTGGTTTCTCTGGGTAGTTGCACTTCTGCTGCTGGCTGGCGCAGGTATGTTGACCTGGGTCAGGTATTTCACAGATCAAGAACTTACCCTGGTAACAACAGCCCCTGAGCCAACCCAGGCGTCCCCCAGTCAGGAGAACGAGAGCTTCCGCATCCCTGATTTTGTCCTGGTGGATCAACAATCTGCCATTACTCGAGCAACCAATCTTAATACCATTATTCCGGAACGGGAAAACACGAAGGTGATCACTCATCTGGTTGTCTTTAATGACTCCATGTTTGGTTTGGCAGAAAAATATGACCTGGAGCCGGAATCCATCCTCTGGTCCAATTATGATGTGCTCCAGGATGACCCCCATTCTCTCACGCCTGGTATGGAGTTGATGATTCCACCCATTGATGGGATCTATTATCAGTGGGAAGTAGGCGATACCGTTGAATCCGTGGCGGACAAATTCAAGACTGATCCGGAATCAATCCTCAGCTGGATAGGCAATGACCTAGACCTGCTAGATCCTGTTATCGAAGCTGGTGATATGGTTATGATCCCTGGCGGTCAGCGGGAATTTCAGCAATGGATTCTCCCGACTATCGCCCGCGGACAGGTCGGGGTTTCTTCCGGAGTGTATGGAGCTGGCGCCTGTTCGGGACCTTTCCAGGGATTGTATGGCGGAGGCGGGTTCATCTGGCCGACCATCGGCCACACACTCTCGGGCAATGATTACTGGGCCGGCCACCTGGCGATCGATATCGGCCTGGTAACCGGTGAGCCCATCTATGCCTCTGATGCCGGGGTAGTGGTTTTTGCAGGCTGGGCGACAGGGGGATACGGCAATGTGGTGATTGTGGACCATGGGACTGGGTACCAGACCTTGTATGCTCACCTCTCCGCGGTAACATCCGGCTGCGGGCAGAGTGTTGTACAGGGCCAGACCATCGGCCTGGGAGGGAATACCGGAAATTCAACCGGCGCTCATCTCCATTTCGAAGTGCGCTACCTGGGCGGATTCGTCAATCCCTGGTTTGTGCTTCCACCTCCCTAAATTATGCAGGACTTGAAAGGAGAGAAAATGACCATAGAGAATAATGATCAGGATGTTGATACGGAAGTGATCGCAGAAACCGAAAATTATCTGGCCTGGCGGGCGGATGAACCGGATGGAGAGAGCACTTACCATCTCGAGCTCAATAATCTTACGGTACATTTTTTTAAAGAGGAGTGGCTGGAGTTCCTACAGCTGGCTGAAACCTTACTCGATCGATAATATCAAATCATTATCTGATAGGATCGGGGAAGATCCTGCCCTGAGAACATTCAGCTAAATGCTGTTTGCTCGCGTCAGGTAAGCAGGAATTATCACTTTGACCTGCCTGCGCTAATTACGATCTAAGCGGGGTGATCTGAGGATCGGATTGTGTTCCTGTACCTTTGAATAGATGGATGGCTCGCATCCCCGGTTGCGGCCTCATTAATAAAACTCCCCTCGCCTTGTGGCACTCATTTAACCATGTTAGACTAACATGACAGGGTTTAACGAATACGCGCACCCTGCGTTCGCTGATTTACGTGTGGTGGAAAATCAGGCAGATTATAATTGTTTTAACCTGTTGCGATCCAGAGACAAATTTCCAGCCCCTTTTGGAAGCACAGGTTCCTGAAAGCTCAATTTGGAAGCGAATATGACATCAACCCTTTACTTAATTGACGGCCATGCTCTTGCTTATCGGACTTATTATGCGCTGACCAGTGGCGGCACCAACCCCGCCCGCTGGTTGACCAGCAGGGGGGAACCCACTGCGGGGATTTATGGTTTTACCAGTGTTCTACTGCGCCTCCTGGAACAGGAGCGGCCAGATTATTTAGCGGTAGTTTTCGATACCGGAAAGACGTTCCGCGATGAGATTTTTCCCGAGTACAAAGCAACTCGGGAAAAAATGCCCGAGGATCTCAGACCGCAGATAGAAAGGATCCGCGAGCTGGTCGATACCTTTAATATTCCCCGGGCAGAAATGGAGGGCTACGAAGCGGATGATGTGCTGGGCAGCCTGGCGCGTTGGGCTGTGGATCAGGGCCTGGCGGTGAAAATCATCACGGGCGACAAAGATCTGCTGCAGCTGGTTAATGAGCGCATCTCAGTTAATTTGCCTGGACGGTCCTTGCGGGATGCCAAGGATTACTTCCGGGAAGATGTCAAGGAGACCCTGGGAGTTTGGCCGGAACAGGTGGTCGATTTTAAAGCTATCATCGGTGATCGTTCTGATAATATCCCTGGTGTGTACGGAGTTGGAAAAAAAACAGCGGTCAAGCTGCTGGAAGAATACCAGACCCTGGATAATATCTATGAGCACATCGCTGAGGTCTCAGGCCGCTTTCAGTCCAAGCTGGTCGAAGGTAAAGAGGACGCCTACTTAAGCCAGAAGCTAGCCCGCATTGTCAGCGACTTGGGTGTTGAGATCGATCTCGATCAGGCCAAACCAGATGAATTCGATCCCTTGAAAGTCAGGGAGTTGTTCCGGACATTGGAGTTCAATACACTGCTGGACCGGCTCTCTGTGGTGGAGGAGATCTATGGAAAGACAGTTCAGCAAGGCCAGATGGTCCTGTTTGGCGAAGAGGGAGAGGAGAAAGGCGATTTTCTGACCGCAGCAGAATCTCCAGGAGGGATCAAAGTTAATGTGGTCACCACCCCGGAGAGTCTGGAAGGTCTAAAAAAGACCCTGGCATCTGCCTCTCAGATTGCCTTTGACACAGAAACTACCTCAACAGATCAAATGGCTGCAGAGCTGGTGGGGATCTCTCTGGCGGTTTCCGAAACTGAGGGATTTTACATTCCAGTTGGCCATCAGGAAGGTGAGCAGCTTGATCTGGAAGTTGTTTTGGATGCCTTGCGTGGACCGCTGACCGATCCAGCTATTCCCAAATTGGGCCACAATCTCAAATACGACTATGTCATGCTGGCCAGGGCGGGCTTAAGGGTTTACCCCCTGGGATTTGACAGCATGATTGCGGAATGGGTGGTCAATCCTTCCTCCAGAAACCTGGGATTAAAGAAACTGGCCTGGGTCAGACTCAACCGCTCCATGCAGGAAATTGAAAGCCTGATCGGCAAGGGTAAATCGCAGATAACCATGGCTGAGGTAGCCATCCAGGATGCGGCCCGGTATGCGGTGGAAGATGCCGTGATGGTGCTGTTGTTAAAGCCCGTGCTGGAGTATGATCTGGAACAAGCCAAGAGCCGAGAGCTTTTCCAAAAACTGGAGATGCCGCTTATCCCCATCCTTGCCAGTATGGAGATGGAAGGTATCGGTTTGGATATTCCTTTTCTGGCGGAAATGTCTGAGAGGTTGGAAGCGGATCTGAGGAAGCTGGAGAAAAAGATCTTCCAAAGTGTTGGCCACGAGTTTAATTTGAATTCCCCCAAACAGTTATCGGAGGCGCTGTTTACAACGCTGGCGCTGGTTCCGCCGGATCGAGGTTCGAAAACCGCCAGTGGATATTATTCAACCTCGGCTGATGTGCTTGAATATTTAAGGAACCAGCACGAAGTTCCTTCCTGGGTGCTTGATTACCGGGAATATACTAAATTAAAATCCACCTATGTGGATGCTCTGCAAACTCAGGTTAATCCCCGCACGGGGCGTGTGCATACATCTTATAATCAGACCGGATCGGTAACAGGAAGGATCGCCTCCACTGATCCCAACCTGCAGAACATACCCATCCGGACAGAGCTGGGACGTCAGGTCAGAAAAGCCTTTATAGCTGCCCCGGGTTGTTTCCTGGTGGCAGTCGATTATTCTCAAATCGAGCTTCGGGTGGCTGCCCATATGGCCGGTGATCAGGCAATGTTGGAAGCGTTCCGAGAGGGAAAAGACATTCACACAACCACAGCGGCTGCCATCCTCAATATTCCTCCAGAGGAAGTTACCAGCCAGCAGCGCAGAGATGCCAAGGCGATCAATTTTGGATTAATTTATGGGATGAGCGCTTATGGCCTGACGCAGACGACAGAGTTGACGCTGGCAGAAGCGGAAAAGTTTGTGGAAACCTATTTTCAGCGTTTTCCGGGAATTAAGGGATATCTAGACCAAATCCGGGAACAGGCCAGGGAATTTGGCTATGTGGAAACCCTCCTGGGACGGAGGCGATATTTTCCACGCCTGGCGACGGCCACAAATGCGAATATCCGGCGCCGGGAGGAGCGAGAAGCCATCAATGCGCCTATCCAGGGCTCAGCAGCGGATATTATGAAGCTGGCTATGATTGCGGTGGCAGAACAGCTGGCGGCTTCTGGGCTAACAGGAAAAATCCTGCTCCAGGTGCACGATGAATTGGTTCTGGAAGTGATGGATGAGGAAGTAGAGGAAACCATTAAGCTGGTAAAATCTGCCATGGAGGATGTGTACTCATTGGAGATCCCGCTCACCACTGAAGCCCAATTTGGCCGTGATTGGGGTTCTCTGGCAGAGTATGCTGGTTAATATCCTTTGAAGAGAGAACGTTATGACTGAATTGAATCAAGAGCTGAAGGATCTGTTATCGAAAGGCAACTCTGCCGCCTGGGATAAAAACTGGAATGACGCTGCTGTTTATTACCAGCAGGCGCTGGATTTGGACCCCGGTAATTTTAAGGCCATGACCAATATTGGTTTGGCATATTATGAAATGCGGGAATACCGGGAAGCGCTAGACGCCTACAGGAAAGCTGTGGAAATTAACCCGGATGACCCTGCCCCGTACGAAAAAATGTTCTTGATATACAAGGAAGTTAACCAGCTCACAGAGGCGCTGAAAGCCTCACTCTTGGCCGCCGAAGCTCACTTAAAGAACGAAGACATCCAAAAAGCTATCGAAAACTGGAAACGTGTGCTTGAGCTGGACATTAGAAATGTCAAAGCGCACGCCCGTCTGGGTATGGTCTACGAGAGACTGGGAAGAAAGAAACTCGCGGTGAGTGAATATATCCACACGGCAAGTTTGCTGCAGCTCAGCGGAAATACGGTAAAAGCTACCGAATCCATCGATCGAGCGTTGAGATGTTCACCAGAGAATATTATCGCTCTGCGAGCCAGGGAGATACTCCGTCAGGGCCGGCAGCTGCCCATTCCTGAGCCAATTGATAAAGAGCCCGAGGAGGAGATCCAGGTTGAGGCAGCGCAGCTTGAAGCCCCAAAACCTGAACCAGATAAGGAATATGAGACCCCTATTGCTGAGGCTGTTGATAAGGCAATGATCATTCTTGCGGAAGCGATGTTTGAGGAGGAAATAGGTGCTGAAAGCGGTAAAAAGAGGCCGGGACGAGATCTGGACTCTGCCTTGAGCTGGAACGCTGAAGCGGGTGAAATTCTAGAGGATGGCAGCGCAGTGAAGCTCCACGTTTCCCAGGCAATTGAGAACTTTTCCTCAGGAAATGAAAAGGACGCAGCAGAGAACATCAAAAAGGCCATTGATGAGGGATATACCAATCCGGCGGCTTATTTCTTGTTGGGCTATTTATTCAGCAACCTGGGCCGGATGGAAAGCGCCGTCCGCTCCCTGAATAAATCAGTGCCCCACGAAAATTTTGCTCTTGCCTCCCGTCTGTTGCTGGCCCAATATTATGCCGGAATGGAACAATGGGTAGACGCCAGCAGGGAATATCTGGAAGCCCTGCGGATTGCGGATACATCTCTGGCTGACAAGGAAGATGTTGAGGATCTAATCCATCTCTATGAAGTGATGATGGATGATCTTGAACAGCAGGAAGGGGGTGATGCCTATATTGAGATGAGCACCCATATAGGTGAGATGCTGCTCAGGCCTGACTGGCGGGCTATCCTGGTTGAGCTGCGTTCTCAAGGGAAGAGTGAGGAGGGGTTGATCCTTCCCCAACTGGATGCCTTGCTGGATGACCGCCGCAGCCAGATCATGGGCATTCATCAGAATATTAACATGCTGGTCCAGGAGGGCCATTATGGGGCAGCTATGGAAATGGCATTTTTCGCCCTGCGCAACGCGCCCACTTTCCTGCCTCTGCACGTCACGATTGGCGATATTCTGATGGCTACGAACAAGATTGACGGCGCAGTGACCAAATACCTTGCGGTTGCCGATGTGTACACAGTCCAGGGGAAAACGGAGCGGGCATTGACCATGTTAAAGAAGGTCATTGACCTCCAGCCCATGAATATCGAAATCCGTCAGCGACAGATTGATCTTCTGGAGGAATATGGCCAGAAAGAAGAAGCGATCCAGGAATACATCAATCTGGCTGAGATCTTTTTCCCACTGGCTGAACTGGACAGCGCCAGATCTGCCTATGTCAAGGCTCTGGCACTGGCAAAATCAATTCCGGATGGAGAAATCGTTCGGATGAAATTGTTGCAGCGCCTGGCAGATCTTGATATCCAGCGTTTAGATTGGGAGGCTGCAATAGCCACCTATGCCGAGATCAGCGAGGTTTCTCCTGGAAACAGGAAGGCCAGTATATCCATTGTAGACTTAAGCTACCGACTGGGTAAGCTCTCAGATGCTGAACAGGAAATCGATCGATTTCTTGCGCTATATGATCCGAAGGAAGACAAAGAGGTCATTGAGGATTATCTGACCAGCCTGAATACTGAGATTCCTCGCGAGGAATTCATTATCCGGCGGCTGGTTGATTTTTATAAAGAGCTTGGCCTGCAAGAACAGGCCATATCAGAACTGGATGGCTTGGGTGATATGCTGCTTGATGCCGGTAGAAAAAGCGAGGCTGTTGCCGTGATCCAAGAAATCGTAACCCTGAATCCCCCCAACATCGAAGCCTATCAGAAATTGTTAGGGCAGCTTCAAGGCTGATGACCCCTGAACATTAAGGACTACTCGTAGTGGTGAAAGAAGCTTGGCTGCCGCAGCAGGTAGCGTTTTGATCCAGACCATGAATCTCAAAGAGCAGATCTCAAAATCACTGGAAGGGGATTTGGATGCTTTTAACCAGATCGTCCTTGAATACCAATCTCTGGTTTACAACCAGGCTTACCGGGTCATTGGCGAACCAGATGCGGCGGCGGATGCAACCCAGGAAGCCTTTATCTCTGCCTATAAAAAACTACATACCTATCGAGGGGGATCCTTTAAAAGCTGGCTGCTCAGAATAGTCAGCAATGCCTGTTATGACGAGTATCGGCGCCGCCAGCGGCAGCCAGTTGTGCCGCTGACCCCAGAAAACGACCAGGGAGAAGATCTGGAATCAGCGCCCTGGTTGGAGGATCCTGCCGAAAATCCTGAAGAATTTGCCCAGCGCAAAGAGCTCTCTAATGCCATTCAAACCTGTCTGAATCGCCTGGAACTTGAATTCAGGGCGGTTGTAGTCCTGGTTGATATCCAGGGGATGGACTATGCATCTGCTGCAGCAGTTGTTGACAGCCCGCTGGGTACCGTCAAGAGCCGCCTGTCCAGGGCCAGGAGAAGCTTGCAGGATTGTTTGCGCGGGTTCAAGGAACTTTTCCCGCCCAGCTTGCGTCATGTAGGTGAGGTGGCATCAGAATGAAGATCTCCAACAGGGAGTGGGCTCAATTATCTGCCTATCTGGATGGTGAGTTGAGCCAGCGTGAATTGATTAAGCTTCAGAACAGGATGGAGGAAGATCCTGATCTGAACGCTGCCCTGGAAGAGATCAGGTATGTTAAATCAGTTTTAACCCACACGCCCCTCCTCTCCGTCCCCCGGAATTTTAAGTTGACATCCGCCATGGTTGAAGTCCCCCACAGACGGTCCCAGGCGTGGGGATACCGCCTGGCAGCGGCAGCCTTGTCATTCCTGTTCATTGGTGTGGTGGTGCTGGATATTGGATCTGGGGTGCTGAAAAGCGGCATGCTTGGTGCCGAGGCTCCCAGGGCGGAAGAAGTGATGCTGGAAGCCGCAGCTGATGAGCTGGAAGAACCTGCTGTGCTGGCGGTAGAGAAAGCTGCAGAAGAAGAAGTCGCTCCAGCAGCGGAGATGGAGGAAGTTGTAAAGGCCCCGGAAAAATTTGACTCGGGCCAGGAAGGGGATTCCGTGAGGATGGCGGAGGGGGAAACCGAAACAATCCTGGAGGAGACCAACCGGGATTACAGTGGTGGAGAAGATGCCTGGGAGGAAGAATCCCAGGAACTTGAAAATGGTCTCTCCCTGGATGAAGAACCAATGCCCACAGAAGCCGACTATTATCCAGAACAGGAAATCAGCCGCCCAGTTGAGACCCTCGCAATCCCCTGGATGAGGATCCTGGAAATCGCCCTCGGGCTGGGCGCGATTGGCTTATGGGGGGCAGCCTGGATCAAGCGCCAGAAGAATCGGAAGTAGTAAGACCTCAAACGCATTACGATTCATCAAAGGGACGAATTTTTTAACAGACTTTGTCCCTTATTTGTTTTAATCCCCCACAGTCCAGGAACTCACGTCGTCATTCAGGGCATAGAAGCTTGAACAGTTAGCCCCGCAATAATAAGATGGCCCACCGTAATTATTGAAATCGTAGACGTTGATATGGTCGCAGTCTGAGAAGGCCTGGCCGGAGGCAAATTTATTGTCAAGGTTATCGGGGAGATCGGTTACACCATAAGAGATGGATGGTGAGCAGGGTGATCCACCATAGTATTCCACCAATCTATATAAGTAGTTGGTCCAATTATAGTATTTCGCGATCAGGTAGCTGGAATCAAGGGAGATTCCAGTAATAGACTCAATCGGCCCTGCAGTACACACCGGACCTGAAGCTTTAGAGGAGGTTTCGCCAGGCTTGATCGGTTCAAGGTAAATTACGCATCGATACTCAGCACTATCACTGGTTCCTTTGATAAAACCATTGACCGCCTCCCCCTGATCGCTAAACAGATCCGGCTGCTCATTCCAGGCATTCCAACCTTCATCTCCCGGGCGAATTGGTTCCAGGAAAACCACTTGAGATCCACCAGGATCAATGGAATCTGGTTTATGAGCCACAGGAGCGATTATTTTTGGTGGTTTGATCCCATCTGCTGAGACTGTGGAGTTGATTATCATGATCGCTAATCCACCGGCCAAGATAATCGCTCCCATGATAAGTAAGACCCTTTTCCACATGGGTTCACCTCCTTGTAAAGTAACTACTCCATGTATTTTTCAATCTAAGAGTAGCACAGGAGGTGTTAACTCCCCGTTAAGAATTGGATGTATATTCCTGGTATGGCAGGCGTATGGTAAAGCAGGACCCGGCTTCTGGCTCGCTTTCTGCTTCTATAGAGCCCCCGTGGAGCTCCACGATATGGGCCGTAATGGATAAACCCAAGCCGGCGCCACCAAGGTACTGGCTTTGCGATTTATCCACTCGATAGAAACGCTCAAAGATATGTGGTAAATCGTGTTTTTGTATGCCTATTCCCGTATCTATCACCTCAATAATCGCAGTTTCTTCTTCAACCCGAACGGTGCCCGTAACCTGTCCACCAGCGCGGTTGTATTGGATGCCGTTAACGATCAGATTTCGGAAAGCAATGGACAGCAGTGGTCCATCCACAGCTATGATATGGTTTCCTGTCGTCCCTAACTTGACTTCAACTTGATGTTTTTGTGATAGTGGCTCGGTTTCTTGTATCACTTTGTTGAGTAAATCTTCTAAACTGACAGGCTCCTTATTGATGGCTTGTTCTCCTTTTGCCAGCAGGAGGAGATCTTCTACCAGGCCTTCTAATCTAGCAAGTGAGCGGTTGAATGTCTTGCTTAGATTCTTGTAATCAGACCTCGTTGCGTTGGGATCCGCTTGGATGACTTCAAGATTGGTGCGCATATTGGCCAGTGGGGTTCTTAATTCATGAGCTGCATCGGCCACAAATCTCCCTTGCTGCCCGAATGCCCGTTCCAACCGTTCCAGCATATCGTCAAAAGCATCGGCTAATTGTTTGATTTCGTCTTCTCTCCTGCTCAAGGATAGGCGCTGATTAAGGGTTCCCGGCTCGATCTCTGATACGAGGTGGTTGAGGTGGCGCAAAGGTTGTAAGGCTTGCCTGGATATCCAAAATGCGCCTATCGCGCCGATGATTGAAAAGATTATGATCTCGACGATTGTGATCAGGCGGACCTCTCGAATCGCGAGCTCTTGAAATTGTTCTACAATTGCAGGATGTCCATTACTGTCTGCTGCAGGATCTTGAGAAGAGTGGTCGGGAGTGATCTGTCCGGAAAGCGGAAGTTGAGTTGGTACGAGATCCACAGTGAGGACTCGTGGGATGCGGATAGAAGTGATGACATTTGTGAATACTGTAAGGCCAAGTCCAAGAAATAACACCAACCCAGCAGTCCAAAGGGTAAGACTCCAGCGCAAAGTTATAGGGATAGAAAATCGCTCACGAAATCTCATCGGTGTTCTCATGGCTATTGGTGATACTCGTTTTAAGCAGGCGGTAGCCCTGTCCAATGACAGTCTCAATGTATTGGGGGTTGTTGGCATTATCGCCCAGTTTTTTGCGCAATGAATGGATATGAATTCGGATAGAATTGGAAAATATATTTACCCGCTCGTTCCAGACGTGTTCAATGAGTTCTTCCTGGCTTACCACCCTTCCCGGATATCGCATCAGGTAGTGAAGAATTCCGAATTCCTTGCGGGTGAGTGATAATTCCTTTTTGCCCAGCTGAGCAGTCCTGCTGACGGGGTCCAGTTTCAAATCTCCAGCAATCAGTGAGGGTGTTCGCTCTCTGAACTCTCTCCTAAGTATGGCTCTGATGCGCGCAGTCAGTTCGTCAAAATGGAAAGGCTTTACCAGATAATCATCAGCGCATAGATCTAAACCAAGCACTTTATCTTCAATTCTTTCCCGAGCCGTGAGGATCAAAATAGGCAATTCAGGTTTCTCGGTCCGCAGCTGTTGGCAAACTTCCAACCCGTCCATGTCTGGTAGGTTGAGATCCAGGATTGCCAGGTCATAGTCATATACCGTTCCCAGCCCAACACCCTCTAGCCCTGTGCTGGCGGTGTCTACCGCATACCCCTGCGTCGTTAATCCGCGGGCTAGTGCATTTGCCATATCAACTTCATCTTCCACAACAAGAATTCTCAAGAGATTTGATCCTTCAGGGTGTAATTATTAGGAATTTGTCTGAAATATACTGATTGCCCGTGTTTGGATAAAGGTTTTCCGCTTAGGCATCATTTGAGGATGTCTTGCATTTTTATTTTAGCATATAAGGGTGGAGCACATTTTTAGATAGGTTTTTTGTCTTCACCCAAACTTGATATGCAAGTATCCAGAACCCATTTTGATATTTTCCAATTGAAAAGCTATTCCAAACGTTCACTTCCCACCTTAAAAAACAAGCCCCGGGAAACCGGGGCTTGTGCTAAGTTATCCCTTGCTGTTATTACCGATTCTTGATAGCTTTACGGACGTCTTTAAGGGTGATTCTCCCCCCAGCTCCGCTGCCGGAGATTGTAGAGAGGTCTAGCCCTTCAGTTTCTGCCAGATCCAGGGCTGCTTTGGTGGCGTTGAATTCATCTATGCCTGGGAAGGCTTCAGGAATTGCCCTGATTGGGGATGTTTCTGGAATGACCTCTTCTGCAGGCTGGTCTTTCGCTTCCGGATAGGCGCTGGTTCCAAAACGGGTCAGGATCACTGCACCGATCACCCAGATCCCCAGGATGAATTTAGGCAGCCAGCCCACACAGGGCACCACATGACTGAAGCCGTTGAAGAACAGGGTCAGGATGAACATGCCCATGCCAGCCAGAAGCGGCACCGGTAAGGTCTTATTGAGGGCCTGGGCCAGTTTGCGTCCGACTTCAATGCTAAGTGATACCAGGCCTAAAACCCAGGCAGCGATCAAGGCGAATATACCCACCAGACTGACCGGGCTGAGCAGGATGGTCACTAATAGGGCCAGGAAAACAAAAGGAGCCAGGACAACAATGCCCAGCCCTACCACGAATGACATTACTGGTTCACCAAAAGCGGACTGGTTGATGACCGCTGCCTGGTCCTGGATGAAAAGTCCGATCAGGACAGCCAATCCGGTCCAGATCAAGATCCGGATGAAGAACCAGGAGGTGGAGACAAAGGGCAGCTGTTTGAACCTTGGCAGGGAGAAATCTCCTCCCAAGAGGCCGTTTTCAGGCAGTTCAAATTCAAAGGGAATGTTTTCTTCCGTGACGATATTGCCGGTAATGACTGCGCCCGGAGATTGTTCAAATGAGCTGCCAACCACCGTGAGGTCACCCTGGATGAGGGTGTCATCTCCCAGGACCACAAAGCCGCCCAGGGCAACCAGATTCCCATTAATGGTCCCCTTTGAGGTGACGTTTCCGCCAAAGACCACGGTGTCCCCATTTACAGTTGAGGATTCTTCCAGGGTGACGTTTCCACCGAAAACGACCAGGTCTCCATTAAGGGTTTCACCTGCCTGGAGGGTATAGTTGCTCCCAAAGATGACCTTGTCATCCTCAAAGCCGGATGCGTAGGCAGAAGTGGGGGCAAGTATTGCGCTGACGAGCAGCAGCAGGATGAAAATTCGATAGATGTTTTTCATGAGTTTAACTCCTTCTGCAAAGATCTGGCATGAAGCGAGGTGATGATCCAGGCCCCAGTGATTCCACTCAGGCCGAAGGTAATTGCATACAGCCAGAGAGGTGATAAGTATTTAGCGCCTACTCTCACCAGGGGTGAGAGGATATTGCTGATCTGATTAAAAAATACAATCCCATTGGCAAGGAAGGTGACCAGTTCCAACAACATTTGCGGGAAGAAGTCCACCGCTGATCTGAGTTCCAGGCTAACTACTGAGAGCAGGATGATCGTTGCCAGTGTGATCACCACTAGGGTAATCCCCAGGATCAGCCGATTCCTGCGCCTTTCCTGGTGTTCGATCCGGCCCATCCACCGGGCACTGAAATTTGGCGCCGGGGTGGGTTCAGGCGCGATTTTGAAAAGATGATCCAGTTGATGAACTGCCTGGTAGAATCCCTGGCACTGGGAGCAGCCTTTCAGATGGAGATGGAGCTCACGCTGCTGTTCCTGATTCAGGTCGTTTTCCTGTAAGATCCAGGTTTCAAATTGTTGGTGATTCATGAGCGATCCTTTTTCCAGCAGGTTTGATAGAAGGTATCGAGACTGTTTGTATTTCCTGCCATTTTTCCGCTAACAACCGCCGGGCCCGAAACAAGCGGCTTTTTACCGCGCTGGTGCTGAGATCCAATGTTTCGGCAATTTCCTCGTATGAATAATCGTGCCAGAACTGCAGAACAACCGCGGCCCGATCCGTTTCATTCAATTCAGCCAGAATGGTTTGCACGAGGGCTTGCTTCTCTTTATCCAGAGCCACCTTTTCAGGGCTGGGTCCTGGATCTGGCGGAGCCAGCCAGGCGTGTTTCTCGCTGTCCATGGAGAGGATGGTCACCTTTCTCTTTCTGAGCTGATCAATGCTGTAGTTGGAAGCAATTGACAGCAGCCAGGTGGCAAACGACCTCTCCGGATCATAGCGATCCAGTGCCTTGTAGGCCCGGATGAAGGCTTCCTGGGCTGCATCTTCCGCAGCCGTGGGTGTCCCCAGCATCCTGTAGCATACGCTATATACCGGTCTATGGTATTTTTCGACAAGGTTGGAAAAAGCTTCCTTATCGCCGGTTTTTGCTTCAGCAATCCATTGCGCTTCAGTGTCACACACTCAAGTTCTCCTTGCGTCCTGCCTTGATTGAATATACGGGTTCGGTGAGGTAAAGTTGCAGGTATTTTTCTTGTTTATCAGATCAATCTTCCTCGATGGGCAGGAATCCCTCGCCGCGGACTTCATGTGCCTGCCCAATGATCAAAAAGGCTTGCGGGTCGAGGTCTCTGGTGATGGTTTTCAAATGGGGAACTTCAGCCCGGGTGACCACGCATAATAAAATGGTTTTTTCGTCACCGGAGTAGCCACCTTTGGCGTTCATGATGGTTACGCCCCTTCTCAGGCGATGGAAAATCTCCTCAATGATCGGCTCTGGTTTAGCGGTGATAATCAAACCGGTTCGCAGGACATTCGAGCCCTGGCTGATGGATTCCGCTGCGATGCCGCTGATATAAAGCAGCACCAGGGAATAGAGGGCATTTTCCCAGCTAAAAGAGAGTCCGGCCAGGAAAATGATCAGGGCATCGGTAATCAGATAGCTCTGGGTGACCGGGATTCCCCGCCAGCTGCTGAGGATTCTGGCCAGGATGTCAGTGCCCCCACTTGTGCCCCGGCCTTTATAAACCAGCCCGTAACCGATACCACTTACCACGCCGCCATACAGCGTGTTGAGTACGGCATCATTTGTGATACCCCCTGCAGGCAGGAAGGGCAGTGGGATATCCACCAGGATGGAAAATGACAGAATAGCGAACGCTGTACGGGCAGCAAAACGAGGGCCACCCAGAAAGCGCCAGCCCATGATAAATAGGGGAAGATTCCCCAGCAACACCATAACACCGATCGGCCACCCGGTGTAGCTGTTGATGATCTGTGCCAGGCCGCTAATTCCGCCGCTGGCCAGGCGGGCCGGTACAAGGAATGTCCGCAGGGAGACTGCCTGAAGGGTTGAACCCAATGAGATTAAAAAATAATCCCGGAATGTTTTCTTGTCCCACCGTATCTGTTTAAGTTTCTTGGTTGTTTTTTCCATGTTTTTTTCCACAAAGACCCACACTGCGAATTATACCTGCAGGAATGAAAACCCGGCAGAAGGCCGTTTCCTCAATAAAACAAAGGGCTGTCCTAAAAGTCAAGTAGGTGGAAGGCGACTAGTATATTTTGCTTATTTTTTTTACTCTCAAAGTGGGGGAAAACACTTATATTTTACAAGAAATTCATCTCTAAATGGGGGGCTGATCGGAAAAGTTGGACTTTTCAGACAGCCCCTCTTAAGAAAACATGTTCTCCTTCCAACCCGGGAATTAATCCAGGAGATTTGTCGCGGCCAGTTTTTCGATCACACCGATCACCGCTGAATTGTCCAGGTTTTCCATGCCCATCTGCAGCATTGCGCCATACAGCTGCGTGTGCAGGCTGGCTGAAGGCAGGGGGGCGCCATATTCCCGGGCAGTATCGACTACAATTTTCAAGTCTTTTTCCTGCATGTAGGCTTTAAAGCCCGGTTCGCGGTTGCCGGCGAAAAGGCGTTCCGGCTTGACATCCAGGGTCCAGCATTGGGCCGCTCCTCCCTGGATCGCTTTGACGACCCGGACAGGATCAGCCCCGGTCTTTTTGGCCAGCACCAGCAGTTCAGCCATGGCAACCATTTGGGCTGCAACCATGATCTGGTTGGCAGCCTTGGCGATCTGACCGGCCCCGGCTTCTCCAACGTGGGTGATAGATTTGCCCACGACATTAAATATTGGCACAAGCTTCTCCAGAGCTTCCTCCGGTCCTCCAACCATAATAGCCAGAGTTCCATTCTGGGCGCCAACATCACCTCCGCTGACTGGGGCATCCAAGGCATAGGCTCCCACCGCCCGGAATTCATGATCGATCTTCCTGGCCAGAGAGGGTTTGATGGTGGAATGATCCACATAGATCAATCCCTCTTTCGCGCCTGAGAGGATCCCATCCTCACCCAGGGCGACCTGTTCCACATCTGGGGAATCTGGAAGATTTGTGAATACAATATCCACCCGGGAAGAGACTTCACGGGGAGAAAAAGCTTCCCTGGCACCTCTTTCAACGAGTTCCTGGACCACTTGTCGGCTGCGGTTGTGCACAACCACCTCGTAGCCAGCATTCAGTAAATTTAAAGCCATGGGTTTACCCATCAAGCCCAGACCGATATAACCCAGTGCTGGTTTGTTTTCCATCTTTTTTTCTCCTAGATCTCTACTGCTATGTCGTTAACTCACGTACCGAAAGTGTTATTTGGTTTTACCCTCAAGTTGATATCCGTCCGGGTTGTCCTGGATTTCCCACCCCCGGGCTTCAAGCTCCCTTCTCAGTTGATCAGCTTTGTCCCAGTCCTTATCCGTTCTTGCCCGCTGGCGTTCTTCCGCCAATCCAATCACTTCCGGGGGAGGGAGGACTGGCTCGGTGATTTGATCAGCGGCCAATAGAGCGGCCTCCCAGCTTGAAGCATGGATTCCAGCCAATGGATCGCAAAGTTCGAAGCTGCCCAGGTCAGTTAGATCCACCTTCTTGCCGGCAGGGATGACGTTCTGGGAACCCCTCTCGATTATTGTCACATTCCCCTGGCCAACCCCATGCAAGGAACCCGCCTGAAAATCGATTACCAGGCCAGTGTTTTCATCGATGCCGACTATGATTTGGTCTTCAGGGAGTAATTTAGCCAGCTCTGCAAAGCGGGATTGACCCAGATAACAACGGCTGGTATCCAGCCCATCGCCCCCATCCTGGTTATTCCAGTGGGGGATAAAAACCAGGGGGAGGTTATAGGGAGAGAAAAAATCTAATCCAGGCTTCCAATGGAGGTCCTCTCCGACTTTGTAGATCTCATACACCGGAAGAGCGGCAGCGCTGATTGCCACGGTTGCCGCACTGGAAAAAGCCAGTCCAGCTCCCAAGCGGTGGCGGGCCAGTACATATTCCCAGGCGAGTGAATCTCGCAGCTGACGCACCGCGTAGCTGGGACTGCCTGGTCCCATAAAAATCAGATCAGCTTCCAGGATGGGCTGGACGATTTCAAGGGTATCAGGACTGTGTTTGGTGCCTTTTTTTCGGGCGGGGATGACTTCGGTCTCGGGATGGTAATTCTGAAGGTGGTGATTGATAAAGTCGCCTATGTTGGAAGCGACCTGATCTGAATTGAGCTCAAATCCTGCTGGTGTTTCAAGGATCTTCACCCGGGGTGAAGGAGGTGATAATTGGAATAGAAAATCAAAGATCTTCCGACCTCCCGGCGCGCTTTCACCGGATCCGAATAGAGCGATAGGTCCGGGAGTGATTGAAGGGTGTTTTCCCATTATCTCAACCTGTAAGCTAATTAGGCCGTTCGAAAATTTACCTCATCATACTACAGAATTGAATAGCAACATACCGGATCTGGCTATCTGATCCGGTATGCTAGGTATGGTAAAAAAACTTATTGTTCAGGCGTAATGCGCAATGATGTTTTTCAACAAATATCCCTGGCAGGCATCCTTGGCATTGTATTTTGGCTTCCAGCCCCAATCCGAGCGGGCAGCTTGGTCATCAATATCCGCCGGCCAGGAATCCACAATTTCCTGCCGGGGCAGGTCCGGCTGATAGGTAATTTGCGCTCCTGGGAAGCCGCTTTCAGTAAATTTCTGGAAATCCCGGGCTGAATAACTGAAACTGGTGACGTTGTAAACCCGGCGGGTCAGCTTTTCTAGGGGTGCTTTGGAAAGTTCCAGGAGCGAACGGACGGCATCAGGCATGACCATAAAGGGAATCCTGACATCAGGGCGGACAAAACACCTGTAGGGTTTTCCCTGGGCAGCAAAATGGATCATTTCTGGCCCGAAGTCGCTTGTCCCTCCACTGGGAACAGTAAACGCGCTGATGATCCCCGGAAAACGTAGGGCTCGGAAATCAATCCGGATAGGGGGCTGGTCATCCAACTGATGGTAATGATCGCTGTAATAAGAGCCTACTTTTTCACAGTAAAGCTTGGAGCAGCCATACATGGTGGTTGGCTCTGTCCATTGAGTCTCTTTTACGGGAGGTGCAGATGACTTGGTCTCCAGGTCTGGCATCCCGTATACGGCAATAGAGCTGGGGAATAAGAATTTCACCGATGATCCAATTTGTTGGGATTGACGGGCAGCCAGCTCCAGCAAGTCAAGGGTGATGCCGGTGTTCACCTTGTGAGCCAGGGAGGGATTGTACTCCGCTGTGGTTGAGAGGACGGCAGCCAGGTGGTAAATCTCTTGGAAGGCGTATTTGTTTTCAATTTCCTTGATAAAATCCTTGGCCAGTAAATCCCCCTGGAAGTGGGTTGTCTTTCCTGTCAGGTGGCCTGGCAATGTTTTCAGATCCAGGGATATGATGGTAGTTTGAGGATCTTCTGATAGGGCTTCGATCAGGGCCTGGCCGATTTCTCCACATGCCCCGGTGATGAGTATGGTTCTTTCCGACATTCTTTTCTCCTGGTACTTACCTGGAAAAAATAAAGATGGTCTGGTAAGCGATTTAGTTTATGCTAGAATGATTCTATCTTGTAATGTAGCATTTTACACGGGTATTTTAATCGCTTTGTCCACGAAGGAAATCATATAAAGAATTGGATCTGGAGTATTCTATGCCGCTGAACATTATTGTGGGAGCTCAATGGGGAGATGAAGGCAAAGGGAGAGTAGTAGACCTCCTGGCTGGCGAAGCGGATATCGTTGCCCGGTATTCTGGTGGGGATAACGCCGGACATACGGTCACTGTGGGGGAGGACATATTCAAACTCCACCTGCTTCCATCTGGCATTGTTCACCCTCACATAGTTGGGCTGCTCGGGAATGGCATGGTCATCAACCCGGCCACGCTTCTGGAAGAGATCGAACAGGTCCGGGAAGCTGGTGTGTCAGTAAACCCGGATAGGGTCAAAATCTCCTCTGCCGCTCACTTGATCACACCCGGTCACCGGGCCCTTGATGGGGCGCGGGAGCGAGCTCGCGGTGATGCCAAAATCGGTACTACAGGCCGGGGGATTGGACCAGCTTATACCTCCAAGGTTAATCGTTCGGGCCTGCGGACAGAATTGATGCTGGTTGATGGTGCACTCAGTCAAGCCCTGGCTGACCATCTCAAGGAAGTCAATTATCAACTGGAAGTGGTCTACCGGGAAGAGCCGTTGGATGACCAGAAAATTATCCGTGATTTCCAGGGCTATGCTGAACAGCTCCGGCCCTATCTCTCAGAAACCGGCGCATATGCCGAGAAAGCATTGGCCGAAGGAAAAATGATCCTGGCGGAAGGAGCCCAGGGAACACTCTTGGATCTGGACCATGGGACATATCCATATGTCACCAGTTCCACACCAACTGCTCCCGGGGCACTGGTTGGTCTTGGCCTGGGGATTGGCTCCGCGGATCGCGTAATTGGCGTTGTGAAGGCATTCCAGACCCGGGTGGGTGAAGGGCCGTTCCCGACTGAGTTGGAAGGAGATCTGGCCACGCGCTTACGGGGAACAGGACAGAACCAGTGGGATGAATTTGGGACCACAACAGGAAGGCCTCGCAGGGTTGGCTGGTTGGATATTGTCCTGCTCCGGTATGCCATTCGCGTTAATGGGATTACTGAGATTGCCCTTACCAAATTGGATATTCTTTCAGGATTTGATCAGCTAAAACTCTGCACGGCTTACCAGATCGGGGAAGAAATCCACCAGAGATTACCGATGGGTCCTGGAAACCTGGGAGGAATGAGAGCGATTTACGAAGAATTGCCTGGCTGGGAGGAGGATTTGACTTCCACCCGGCAATGGGCTGACTTTCCTGAAGCCGCCCGGGGATATGTAAAAGCTCTCGAATCTCTCCTAGGCGTACCAGTGACCATCATATCTGTGGGTCCGGAGAGATCCCAGGTAATCCAGCGATAGCGAATGATGAAAAAGATCTGTATCAGTCTGACCGCTTTCTTCCTGGTTGCCTGTCTGCATTTGGAAGCTCCCAGGGCTGAGGACACACCCACGGCTGCAATAACCCTGACACCACCTCCAACGAGTACACCCACGGTGATCTGGTTCCCACCAACAGAAACGCCAGTGGTAACGCCCACCCTGAAAATCACACCCACACCTGGGGTGATGGTGGAATTGGGCGAAGTCTTATATCAGGATCAATTTATCTCCCCGGAGGGATGGTCACTCCCTCAGAATGAGCGCGGGCAGATCAATATCGGGAATGGGGAGATCAATATCATCATAAATGAATCTGGGACCTATCTTGCAGGCACCAGGGATAAACCTGATGTGGGTGATTTTTATGCGGAGATAACCGCCAACCCGGTGTTGTGTTCTGCTCGCGATGAATATGGATTCCTGTTCAGTGTGATTGGGAGCGGTCAATATTACCGTTTTGCGCTTTCCTGCAGTGGAGAGGTCCGCCTAGACAGGTACGTATCGGGTGTCACTACGACCCTTTACCCCTGGACAAGAAGTGCCTCGATCCCTGTGGGCGCGCCCAGCGTGACAAAGTTAGCCGTTCTGGTTGCTGAGAATGAGATCCATATCTATATTAATGGTATCTCCCAATTCTCCACTGAGGTTCAGCAAAGGATCTACGGGTCATTTGGGGTCTACGCCCGCTCAGTCGGGGATACTGCCCTGACAGTCAGCTTCTCCGATTTGATCGCTCGCGAGGTCCTCCCCAAGTGAGTATTCAGAACAGGGGGAGCTAATCCAGACAGGATTCGCCCTGGAGTCAAGTTTGGTAAACTGAGACAGTGTATAATATTCTGAAATAGAAAGCAGTACCTTACACCCCTCAGGATCGGGTGATGTGCTGCTGAAGAGGAGGAATTGTGTATCAGAAATTAACCATTGTTGGAAATTTAGGCCGCGACCCTGAAATGCGCTATCTGCCGAGTGGGCAGGCAGTCACGGATATGTCAGTGGCTACCAATCGGGTCTATACGGACTCCAGTGGGCAGAAAGTAAAGGAGACCTCCTGGTTTCGCGTCTCGGTTTGGGGCGGAAGAGCAGAAACTGTGAACCAATATTTAAGGAAGGGAAGCAAGGTTCTGGTTGAGGGGTATCTCCGCCCGGATCCCGAAACTGGCGGCCCCCGGGTCTGGACCCGAAATGATGGCACACCAGCAGCGAGCTTTGAGATGACTGCCCAGAATGTAACCTTTTTATCCTCCCGGGCAGAAGATCAGGCCATGCAATCCGGCGCTGGCGGTGGAGCGGCTGATGTAGTGGATGAGGATGATATTCCCTTCTAAGACTGCAGAGAATAAGTAAGGCAGCGGTAATGGAAAAAAAACCTCGGGAACTTAAGATTCCCCCAATTTCGTATCCTCCTGACCTGGATGCAGCTTATGCCAATCTGGCCAGGATCACTCACACCCCATCAGAGTTTGTATTTGATTTTGCCCAGATCCTGCCGGGATTGAACGCGCCCAAATTCCTTTCCCGGATCTTATTGAGCCCCTTGAGCGCGAAGTTGATTTACAAGGCCCTGGGTGATAATCTGGCAAAATTCGAGGCGGCCTTTGGTGAGATTACCATTCCCGGCAGCACCTCTTTGGCTGAGAGCCTCTTTCAGCATCCTGGAGATAAGGATTCCTGACTCTCTTTAATGTTGGTCATATATTGGATTGATAAAATATATCCCTATGGCAAAAGCCCTTACTGAATTTACCAGCATCGCGATTGCTGTGCACCCGAAAAGCGAGCAGGCATATACCCTGGCTGAAGAGATAGGTGCTTCCCTGGAAGCGCAGGGAAAAAAAGTGCTTCTGGGCCGCATGGACGAGTCCATCCTCAGGACCGGGGTAAATAACGGCCAGCAGGACTTATTGATAGCGCTGGGTGGAGATGGAACCATGCTGAGGGCAGGCCATATCAGCGCTCCCGCCCAGGTGCCAATTCTGGGAATTAATCTGGGCAGGTATGGATTTTTAACTGAAATTCAGCGTGATGAATGGTCTGCAGCCCTCAAGCGCTTGCTGGCCGGCGACTATTGGATTGAGAAGCGCATGATGCTAGAAGTTGTGCTGTATAGGCAGGGGAAGGAATTCGGCCGCTGGCATGCCCTGAATGATGCGGTGATCAGCCGGGGCGTAACTATCCGCCCGGTTGAGTTGGAAATCTTCATTAATACCAGGCATTTGAGCACATTAGTCGCAGACGCGATCGTTGCCTCGACCGCTACAGGGTCCACCGCCTATGCGATGGCGGCGGGGGGGCCAATCCTTTCGCCTGAGTTGAGAAATATCATCCTGGTTCCAGTTGCCCCGCATCTTTCTATTGAACAATCTTTGGTCCTGGAGGAGTCTGTCCAGATTTCTGTGACCGTGCACACCTCCCATGAAGCTGTTATCAGCATTGATGGTCAGCCGGCTATCAAAGTGGATAATGATGACCGGGTAGAAATTCGCGCTAGCGAGAATATGGTCCGATTTGTCCGCTTCCAGGACCCTGGCTACTTTTATCGCAATTTGATTCCCTATATGGACCAAAATCCAGCCATAAAAAAAACCAATGTCAGAAACTGAACAAACACTTACCTGCGCGTTTCATCCCAAGCGTGAAACACAATTGCGCTGCAACCGCTGCAATAAACCGATCTGCATCCAATGCGCGACACATACCCCGACGGGTTACCGCTGTCCGGATTGTATCCGTTCTCAGCAGAAGGTATTTATCACCACAAAATGGTTTGACCATCTGATCGCGGCGTTTATCACTGCTGTGATCGCTTTGTTTGGCAGTCGATTGGGAGCCTACTTTGGCTTTTACAACATCTTGATCGCCATAGGGGCAGGGTATCTTGTCGTGCTGGCAACCAAAAAAGCCATTAAAAACCGGCGTTCTCCCCTGCTGAAATTTGTGATGAGTGGGGCTGCATTATTAACCAGCCTTGTGCCACCGATCTATTACCTGTATGAAACCTACTGGATAGAGGGTTACGGATTACTGGGGGGACTTGTCGCGATCATTTGGCGGCTGGCTTATGCTCTGATCATCACGTTTTATATCTATCACCAGCTAAGAAATTAACATGCTTGTTGAACTGCGCATCAAAAATTTCGCCATAATAGATTCCCTGCAATTGGAATTCAATCCCGGTCTGGTGATCCTGACTGGGGAAACCGGCGCAGGAAAATCCATCATTATGGGAGCGCTGGAAATGCTCCTTGGCTCGCGGGTGGATATGTCTGCCCTGCGTCAGGGAAGCGATTTTGCCAGTGTGGAAGCGGTATTTAAAATCCCCCCGACGATCAAAGAAAGTTTGCTCAAGCGCCTCAAAGAAGAGGAAATTCTGGATGGGACCGAATACCTTACCCTTACCCGTGAGATGAGGGCGGATCGGCCCAATATCGCCCGGGTGAACGGTCACCGGACCAATGTTGCCCTGCTGGTCGAGCTGGGTGAATCCCTGGTGGATATCCATGGTCAGTCAGAACACCTCTCCTTGATGAAGGTCAGTCAGCATTTGGGCTTGTTAGACCGCTATGCGAATACAGCTGAATTGCTGAAAGCTTACCAAGAAGTCTATTCTGATCTCCGCCAGACTCAGAGGGAGTTGGCAAAGTTAAGGCAGATTGACCTGGAAGCGGACCAACGAAAGGATTTGCTCTCTTTTCAGATCGAAGAGATCGAGCTGGCGGGATTGCAGGAAGGCGAGGAAGAACAGCTTGCCAAACGCCGAAATCAACTTGTGAACGCAGAAAAATTATCCGATCTTTGTCAAAAGGTCCTCACCATCCTGGATGATGCGCCTGGAAACCAGCCTACAGTAATGGATTTGGTCGGTCAGATTGTTCGGTCTTCTAATGAATTATTCCAGATCGATCCTGTGCTGGAAGGCCTTGCGGGGAAAACAGCAGGCTTGAGTGATGGTTTGTTTGAGCTTGGTAAGGAGCTCAGATCCTACCTGGATAACCTCGAATTTGATTCTGCAGAATTGGACAAAACCCAGGAGCGCCTGGCCTTGATCCAGGAAATGAAAAGAAAATACGGCCAGGATATACCTGAAATCCTCGCGTACCGTGATCAAGCCAGGGTGGAGTTGGACGAGATCACAGGCAGGAACACTCGGATTGATGAGCTGCTTAAGATCGAAAAGAGTTTGCTGGTAGAACTTGGGCAAAGTGGCCAGGACCTAACCCGGGCCAGACAGGAAGGAGCACGGCAACTGTCCGCTGAGTTGGAAGACCAGCTGAATGACTTGAAGATGGCTGGAGCTCGATTTGATATTGCTTTCAGGTCAGAGGAGGATCCAGCAGGGGTCATAGATGAGACCGGACAACGCGTAAAATATTACCCTGATGGGCTTGAAAAAATTGAATTCCTGGTGGAAACCAACCCGGGAGAGGGGCTTAAAGCCCTTGCCAAGACAGCCTCGGGAGGAGAAACTTCCCGCTTGATGCTTGCCTTGAAAAATGTGCTTGCCCAGGCTGATCATATCTCAACGCTGGTATTTGATGAAATTGATCAAGGAATTGGGGGACGGATAGGGGCAGTTGTGGGAGAAAAACTTTACCGCCTCACGCCAGAGCACCAGGTGATCTGCATCACGCACCTCCCACAACTGGCCGGTTTTGGCCAGCAGCATTTCCAGGTGGTGAAATCCCTGATCGAAGGGAGAACGGCAATTCAAGTACTTGAGATCGAGGGGGAAGCGCGAGTGGAGGAGTTGGCCACAATGCTGGGCGGTCCAAGTGAAAAAAACCTGGCCTCCGCCAGAGAGCTGATGGCATATGTTGCTGAAAAAATCAGCTGAAAAGATCTGATTATGGGATATCAACTGCATCTCCTGCGGTTTCGAAAGAAGAGACAGGCGAAAAGCCGATCCAATCCCCTGGGAACGATCGGTTTTCTACTTGCGGCGGTGGTCAGCGTTCTGGCCTCAGCGGGTGTGATTTATGGAGTCAGCCTCTACACAGAGATTACCGAGGATCTGCCATCTCCCCAAGAATTGGAAGTCCTGCTCGATCCCATCAGCGGGTCCTTGCTGGAACCCTCCCGGATACTCGATCGGGATGGAGTGCGAGTCCTGTGGAGATTTGACAATCCAGCCATTGCCGTCCGGCGATATTCAGCCATCACAGATGGGGAAACCATATTTTTCAGTGAGGTGCCAGAGGATTTGATTCTGGCGACTCTGGCCGCCGTTGACCCAGATTACTTCCAGCGATCGGATTCTTTTTGGGTCAATATTCTGGATGGAGGAGAGGATCCATTCCCCGAGATCCTTGTGAAAGAGTTGCTTCTCTGGCAGGAACTGGACCACCCTTATTATCAGATCCGGACACATTTGCTGGCAGACCAAGTCATCGCTACCTATGGCAGGGAAAAAATCCTCGAATGGTATCTCAACAGTGCCTACTACGGCAATCAGATCTATGGGGTTGCCCAGGCAGCAGAATTTTATTTTGGAAAGGATTTGGGGGATCTGAATCTGGGTGAATCTGCTATGCTGGCTGCTGCGGCCATTTTTCCTGCCCTGAATCCACAGGACGCTCCTGTAGCGGCCCGGGAAAATCAGGCCGAAGTCCTGGAGCATATGGCCGAGGCTGGTTTTCTCTCTTCAGGTGAGGCGGATAGGGCAGCCAGGGCCAGGCTAATTTATGCGGATCCAGAGTCTGATGATGACTTGTCCCCCCCCGCATTTGTGTCCTATGTGTTAGCTGAAGCAGGAGAATCTATTCCTGAGGAACGGCTGCTTCGTGGCGGCTTGGATATCATTTCCACGCTGAATGGTGAGCTGCAAGATGCATTAACCTGTACGCTGGAAATCATGCGCCAGCGGGTTTATGAGCAGGATCTTCAGCTGGGATCTGGTTGCGAAGCTGCCAGGCTGCTCCCCAGGTACAGCGGCCCTTACCTGGAGCTCAATGACCCCTTGGAAATGGATCTGGTGGTGTACGATCCCTTCACGGGGGAACTGCTGGGGATGGTTGGGGTAACTGAGTCCGGGGATTCCGCCAGCCTGGACAAACCCCGTGATCCTGGCACTCTGATCACCCCTTATTTGTACCTCAATTCTTTCACACAGGGTTTTGAACCCGCCTCACTGGTGTGGGATATCCCTCTTCCTGAACGCGATTTGATCTTCACCGATCTGCATCCAACGACAAACAGAGAGGAAGAGTTCCTGGGCCCTGTCAACATGCGCACCGCACTGGTAAATGATTTGCTTTCGCCGGCAGAACAATTACTTGATACTCAGGGTTCTCCCCGATTCCGAAGCACCCTAGGGCTTTTTGGGTTTTCTATTCCAGCAGGTACAAATCTGACCAGTCTATCTGCTACTGAGAATTCACCCTTGAAGATGACTGATCTGCTGCAGGGTTTTGGGGTGTTTGTAAATCGAGGTTATCTAAAGGGCAGGGCGGTTGATGCAACAGGCCTAGAAATAAAACCGGTGGGGATCTTGCATATAGAAGACCAGGCAGGCCTGGATTATTCCCAAAACAATTATCTGCTGGAAAAAAAGGTCATCAATGAGGAATTAGCATACCTGGTCAATCATGTCTTAAGCGACAAGGAAGCTTGGCTGGATCCTCAAACAAGCGATGTGTTCCGCATTGGCCGGCCTGCAGGCGTAAAAACTGGCTATGTACCCGGTGGACAGTCTGGTTGGGTGATTGGCTACACCCCACAGATCGTGGTAGGTGCCTGGACTGGCGGGCTTGCTCCAGAGGTGGAAAGGATAGGCATCGATCCGGTTGAAATCTCTGCCGATTTATGGCGAGCGGTCACCCAATATGTTTCCCAGGATTTTAAGGCTGAAGAGTGGGAGATGCCCCCAGGCATTATCACCCAAGATGTCTGTTATCCATCTGGCGATCTTCCGACAGAATTTTGCCCTCGGATCGTTCGCGAGGTTTTCATTCAAGGGAATGAACCTTTGGGGCTGGATGGGCTTTACCAGGCTTTAGAAGTCAACCGCGAAACAGGGCTATTGGCATCTGTCTTTACGCCTGCCGCACAGATAGAAGAACGCGTCTACCTTAATGTGCCACCGCTAGCGGACACCTGGGCGGAAACCGCGGGGATTGAAGTCCCTCCAGTTTTATTCGATTTGCAGGACGCCAACCAGGATGACGATGCGCTTCGCCTGACAACGCCAGACAATCTGTCTTTTGTGCGGGGCAGGGTGAGGATAAGTGGCTCTATACCGGAAGAGGGGTTTGTCTCGGCTCGACTGCAGTATGGGATTGGTTTGAATCCGCGTTCCTGGCTGCAGATAGGAGAGGATATCACTTCCCCGGCCGAGAATCGAAGCCTTGGAACTTGGGACACGAGCGATCTGGCGGAAGGGATTTACGCCTTGCAGCTAGTGGTTATTCAGGAGAGCCAGCAAATCCAGAAGAGATCACTGATCGTATCTGTTGATAATACACCCCCGGAATTTGTTCTGGTCACTGATCTTTTTGATGGCAAGATTACCTTTCAGAAGGGAGAAGACCTTTTACTGGAAGTACAATTTACCAATCCCGCAGAAATTGAAGAGGTGGATTTTTTTATGAATGACACCCTGCTGGCATCCAGGCGTATCAGTCCTTTCATTGTTCCCTGGCAGCTGGTCCTTGGGTCTCATGATCTGGTTGTGAGGGCGCTGGATCAGGCAGGCAATAAGGCGGAACTTAGCGTAGAGTTCAGTGTGATCCAGTAGAGACCTGGTTTCTAGTAGACGTGAATTCCCTTCAGTGATATTTATTTCTTGAAACCAAACAAGCGCAGGGCATTCGGGTCATTGCGCCAATTCTTCTTCACTTTGACCCGCAATCGCAGGAAAACTTTGCGATCGCTCATAGATTCAATTTCCCGGCGGGCCGCCGAGCCAATCTTTTTGATCATCTTCCCATTTTCCCCGATGACGATGCCTTTCTGGGAGTCGCGTTCCACGAACAGGGTCGCCTCGATATATGCGTTCCCCCCCTCTCTCTCCTTATATTCATCAATCCGCACCGCAATTACGTGGGGGAGTTCTTTTTCCAGCAAATTCATAGCAGAAGCCCGGATCAAGTCCGCAGCGATCTCGCGTTCATACAGATCGGTCACCTGATCTTCCGGATAGAGCAGGGGGCCTTCCGGAAGGAGTTGGATCAGGCGGTCTTCCAATTGGTCTAGATTCTGACCGCTCGCGGCGGAAATTGCGATCAAGGAGCTTTCAGGCATCAGGGCCTGGTACTGAGCGATTCGGTCATCGAGATCCCCCGGGGAGATTTTATCCAATTTATTTAGTACCAGCAGCACGGGGGGTTTGGATTTCAAATTCGAGAAAGCCTGCCCGAAGATCAGGTCTTCCTCCCCGGGAGGTTTACTGCCATCCAGGATCAGCAGGGCCAGATCGGCATCCTCCAGGGCCAGCAAGGCGTCCTGATTCATCATTTCCCCCAATTTATGCTGGGGAATGTGTAAACCGGGGGTATCGATAAAAATCAGCTGGGCCTCTGGCAAGGTCAGGATGCCCAACTGCTGCAGGCGTGTGGTCTGGGGTTTAGGAGAAACCGCAGCAATTGTCTGTCTTAGCAGACGGTTAAGTAGCGTGGATTTTCCGACATTGGGACGGCCCATGACGGCGATAAAACCTGATTTGTGTTCTATATCCATAATTGGTGGCAGTTGCCAAGGGCATAGATTGTTCTGCCCTATGCCTTGACCGTTGTCCTCATATTTTATATAATTGTGTGTCTGGGTTAAAAACAAGCCCAGAGGATACTCGTTGGAAAAAACGGTATCCAAATTTAGATTCAAGGCACAATCGCATGCCCTGGTAAAAGACCGGGGCGTACTTACGCGTATATTAACCGCTGTAGGCCATTTTGGTCAAGTACAAAAAGGAAGAGGGAAATTCTATGGCTCAAGAAGATAAAGCCAAAAATTACGCTCGTATCAGCTATCGGTATCCGCTGCCACCCCTGATTGAAGTCCAGCTGGATTCCTTCAAACGACTCAAAGATAAGGGAATCGAAGAATTATTTCATGAGATTTCACCTATTGAATCCTACAACGGGAAAATGAAGCTGTACTTCCCCAGTAAATCCCCGGAAGCAGAGCAGTGGGGACTGGATTATCGTTTTGAGCCCCCGGAATATTCCGTGCAGGAATGTGTCGAGCGGGACCTGACCTATGCATCTGCGCTGTATGTTTCTGTCTTGCTGGCTGGTGCAAAAGTCCCGGAACCGATCAAGCAAGAAATCTTCATGGGTGAGTTCCCGGAGATGACTGATAAAGGGACCTTCATTATTAATGGTACCGAACGCGTGATTGTCTCACAGTTGATCCGCTCTCCTGGTGTCTATTTTGAAGCCGAGGTTGACCGGGCGACTGGGCGGCGGCTGGCAGTATCAAAATTAATCCCTGACCGGGGCGCCTGGATGGAATTCGAGACCCGCAAGACCGGGTATCTGACCATCCGGTTCAACCGCCAGCGGACCATTCCGGTAACCATCTTCCTGCGTGCCCTGGCCGCTGTTGATGACGGCCTGAAGGATTCTCCAATTAAAACTGGGTCAGACGAAGAGCTGATTGCCCTGTTTGAGGACATTGACACCAATCCCGACCGCATGTTCATTCCAGCTTGTTTCGCTCAGGAACCAGATTGGGACATACCTGATGGAATGACTATTGCTGAGATGGCCTTGATTGATTTCTTTAAGCGTATGCGACCGGGTGATCCTGCCACAGTAGAAAATGCCCGAGAATTTTTACAGGACCAGCTCTTTAATGACAGGCGCTACAATCTGGAACGGGTTGGGCGGTACAAACTGAATCAGAAATATGATCTGGGAGGCAAGGTCCCCATTTCTCACCTGACCATCACCAAATGGGATATTTACTACCTGATCCGCCGCATGATCGAGATCAACAACAACATGCAGGATCCGGACGATATCGACCATCTTGGCAATCGCCGCATCAAAACTGTGGACGAGCTGATCCAGAATAAACTCCGGGTTGGCATCCGCCGCATGGAGCGGGTGATTCGGGAAAGAATGTCCATCCGCGGAAAAAAGAAGATGTCCCCGGTAACCTTGGTGAACATCCGCCCTGTGGTGGCCTCGTTGCGGGAGTTCTTCGGCTCCAGCCAGCTCTCGCAATTCATGGACCAGACCAACCCGCTTTCCGAACTGCGTCATAAGAGGACGCTTTCAGCCCTGGGACCCGGCGGTCTTCACCGTCAGCGGGCTGGCTTTGATGTCCGTGACGTGCACCAGTCCCATTACGGCCGCATCTGCCCCATCGAGACCCCCGAAGGACCGAATATTGGTTTGATTGGCCGATTCGCTTCCTATGCCCGGGTCAACGACTATGGATTCATTGAGACCCCTTACCGCAAGGTCCGCAATGTTGTTTCGCCGAAAGATCCTGAAATAGAAAACGCACAGCTGCGGGAGGATGTAATCCATCCTTCCACAAAGAAAGTGCTGGGCAAAGCCGGGGAGCGCATCACTGGAAAAATGATAACAGCTATGAAAAAAGCCAAAATCGAGGAAGTGCTGGTTACGCCCTACATTTCCGAAGAAGTGGAGTATTTGGCTGCGGACGCAGAGGATCGTTTTGTTATCGCTCAGGCCAACGCGGAAATTAACGAGCACTATGAGTTTGTTAAAGACCGGGTCTCTGCCCGCCATCACTCGGATTTCCTGTTTGTGAAACCCACAGACATTGAATATATTGATGTGGCGCCCAACCAAATCGTTGGTATCAGCGCCGCCCTGATTCCTTTCCTTTCCCACGATGACGCCAATCGGGCCCTGATGGGATCTAATATGCAGGCCCAGGGAGTTCCCCTTCTAAACCCGGAGATTCCCACCGTATCAACCGGGATGGAAAAACCGGCTGCCCTGGATTCCGGGCAGGTGCTCTTGGCTGAAGAGGATGGTGAAGTGATTTCTGTTGTGGGTGATAAAGTTATCATCCGTAATAAGGAGAATGAAAACAAAGAATATAAACTCTGGAAGTATGAACGCTCCAATCAGAGCACATGCATTGACCAACGGCCGATTGTCCGAAAGAGCCAGCTGGTTAAAAAAGGCGATGTCATTGCAGATTCCTCCTCCACGGTGGAAGGCAATCTGGCTCTCGGACAGAACGTAACGGTCGCATTCCTGTCCTGGGAAGGCGCCAATTTTGAGGACTCGGTTGTGATTTCTGAACACTTGGTTCAGAACGATGTTTATACATCCATCCACATAGAGGAACATGAGGTTGAGTCCCGGGATACCCGGCTGGGGCCGGAAGAGATCACCCGTGACATTCCCAATGTCGGTGAGGACGCCCTCAAGGATCTTGATGAGACCGGTGTGATCCGTATCGGCGCTGAAGTCGGCCCTAATGATATTTTAGTGGGAAAAATCTCCCCCAAAGGTGAAAAGGAACTCTCACCGGAAGAACGGCTGCTGCGAGCGATCTTCGGTGAAAAATCCCGCGACGTAAAGGACACCTCCCTGCGCATGCCTCATGGGCAGCGAGGTAAGGTCATTGATGTCAACGTGTTCACCCGGGAAGACAATGTGGATCTGTCTGCTGGTGTGGAAAAAATGGTCAGGGTTTTTGTAGCCCAGAAGCGGCGCATCACCGCGGGCGACAAAATCGCTGGCCGACACGGGAACAAAGGGGTGGTCTCCACTGTTGTTCCTGTAGAAGATATGCCTTACCTGGAAGATGGAACCCCGGTGGATATGCTGCTTTCGCCAACAGGTGTGCCTGGCCGTATGAATATCGGTCAGGTATTGGAAGCCCATTTAGGATGGGCTGCCCGTAAGCTGGGATTCAGGGCAATCACACCGGTGTTCGACGGTGCCCGGGAAAGCGAAATCGAGGCTGAACTCGCCCGCTCCTGGTTGATGGATCAGGCTTGGGCCGAGGCTGAGCAGAAAGCCTGGGAATGGTTGGATGGTTTTGATTATGAACCCTCCGATCTGCAGGACAACTTTGAAGCCCGCCGGCTTTACCTGGAACACTGGCTGGGAGAATTGGGATACGATGTCTACAAGCTAGTTTCAGATGAAATCTATGCCCGGCGCTCCGTGCTGTACGAATGGCTGAAGGAGAAGGGATATGATCCTGACCAGATCCTGTTCTTCGAGGACCAGGAAATTCCTTATAATGAGCGTGATATCCAGGATGAGCGGGCAGTGACTGCCTGCTTGCGGCTGTGGATCGAACATGTCAGTGACCCAAAACCTGGCAGTTTGGACAAAGTAGACCTGGAAAAATTGAGAGAAAAAGCAACCCGACTGGTTGAAAAAACCGGGGTTCCCCTGCCGCTGTTTGGTAAACAGGTAGTGTATGATGGGAAGACCGGAAAACCCTACCACAATCCAGTCACCGTAGGCGTGATGAACATTCTCAAGCTGCACCATCTTGTTGAGGATAAAGTGCATGCGCGGTCCACTGGGCCGTACAGCTTGGTTTCCCAGCAACCGCTGGGCGGCAAAGCCCAGTTTGGTGGTCAACGATTTGGCGAGATGGAAGTTTGGGCTCTGGAAGCGTATGGGGCTGCCCACACCCTGCAGGAAATGCTCACGGTCAAATCCGACGATGTAGTCGGTCGTGTGCAAGCCTATGAGGCAATCGTCAAAGGCGAACCGATCGAAGAGATCGGCATCCCGGCGTCTTTCCGGGTACTGGTAAAAGAAATGCAAAGCCTGGGGTTGGCCATTGAAGCGGTCACCGAGGAAGGCGAAGTAATCACCTTTGGGAAGGAGGACAGTCGGACCCAAATCCCACGCATGAGCACAGGATTACTGGGTTTGGGTAACCGCTAAGCAGTCTTGCCGCAGGCAAGAAGATCGTATAGTAATCGAGATGGACTGGCTTGACGCCGCTATACTGGCGTGCTAAAATTCTTTTTCGTTGTCCCTTAATAGATCAGGGCAAAAACGAACGATTGAATAGCGGTTTACGAGCGATCCAAGGCCATCTAGCAAAATCGATGGCCTTGCTATTTGAAAAGAGATCAGGATTAGGACGGAGGCGAATGTGCCAACAATTAATCAATTAGTCCGCAAAGGACGAACAGACAAAAAGACCAAGAGCAAAGCTCCTGCGCTGCGTTATACATTTAACTCGATGAAACAGCGCAGAATCCGCCAGGATAAAGGTGCTCCCCAGAAACGGGGCGTTTGCACTATCGTGCGAACCATGACACCCAAAAAGCCGAACTCAGCCTTGCGGAAAATCGCCCGTGTGCGGCTGACCAATGGCATTGAGGTAACAGCTTACATCCCTGGTGAAGGCCATGGCCTGCAGGAACACTCTGTTGTGCTGGTTCGTGGTGGCCGTGTGAAGGACCTCCCTGGTGTGCGCTACCATATCGTTCGTGGTGTGCTGGACTCCAGCGGCGTGGATGACCGCAAACAGGGCCGTTCAAAATACGGAACAAAAGCACCTTAAGTTCGGGTGGGATAAGTGAGTGTTTTAACTACTTGATGGAGAGTACAGATGAGACGGAGAAGTGCTGACAGGAGAAAGATTGAGCCCGATGTGCGTTTCAACAACGTTCGGGTTCAGACGTTTATCAATCACGTCTTGAAAAAAGGCAAAAAGAACGTAGCAGCCACCCTGGTATACGGCGCGTTTGACATCATGGCTGAAAAGACTGGCAAGGATCCGGTTGAGCTCTTTGAGCAGGCTATGCAGAATGCATCCCCGCGCATGGAAGTTCGCCCCCGCCGGATCGGAGGTGCGACCTACCAGATACCCATGGAGGTTCCAACTCACCGCCAGTTTACCCTGGCAACCCGCTGGATACTGGAAGCAGCCCGGGCTAGAAAAGGGATGCCTTTTGACCAGTGTCTGGCAGAAGAGCTGCTCAGTGCCGTTAATAATGAAGGCGCTGCAATCCGTAAGAGGGAAGAAGCCCACCGCATGGCCAAAGCCAACCGGGCCTTCTCTCACTTCCGGGTCTAGTTCAAAATTAGCTATATTAAATAAGGAAGTATGGCCAGAAAGTACGCTTTAGAGCAGTTCCGAAATATTGGTATCATTGCCCACATCGACGCGGGTAAAACAACCACGACCGAGCGGATCCTGTATTACACAGGCAAAACGCATAAAATCGGTTCTGTCGATGATGGGACAACTGTTACCGACTGGATGGACCAGGAGCGTGAGCGAGGAATCACGATCGTCTCTGCTGCTGTCTCTGCTGTCTGGAAGCGGCATTTGATCAACATCATTGACACTCCTGGCCACATCGATTTTACGGCAGAAGTCCAGCGATCTCTTCGAGTACTTGACGGGGGGGTCGTTGTTTTTGATGCTGTACAGGGTGTTGAGCCTCAGAGCGAAACAGTCTGGCGGCAGGCTGATCTGTATCGAGTCCCCCGGATCTGTTTTGTCAATAAAATGGACCGAGTAGGGTCCTCCTATAAGCGCACAGTGGACATGATTCGCGAGCGGCTTGGCGCCAACGCTATTCCCATCCAGGTACCTATCGGCGTTGAGAATAAATTTCAGGGTGTTGTGGATATCATCACCCGCAAAGCCTATATATGGGAAGACCATGAGGGCAGCTCCCCGGTGGAAATAGATATCCCGGAAGACCTGGTGGAGCAGGTGGAAGATGCCCGTCACGATCTGGTTGAGGTCATCGCTGAAACGGATGAGGATCTGACCCTGAAGTACCTCGAAGAGGTGATCATCAGCGAAGAGGAACTCAAGAAGTCCCTCCGGGCAGCGGTCATTAACAATAAGCTCACGCCGGTACTGTGTGGCAGTTCCCTGATCAGCACCGGTGTCCAGCCCCTGCTGGATGCTGTGGTGGATTATCTGCCATCCCCGTTGGATATCCCTCCCGTAGAGGGTAATGAGCCCAAATCAGAGGAAAGCATCTCCCGCAGCCCGGATGATAATGAGCCCCTCAGCGCGCTGGTATTCAAGATTGTCACCGATCCCTACGTGGGACGGTTGGCCTACATTCGGATCTACTCCGGTGTGATCGAGCAGGGCACTTCAGTTTTCAATCCTGGAAAGGCCAAGCGCGAGCGTATTGGCCGGCTGATCCGCATGTACGCAGATCGCCGGGAGGATATCACCACAGCTGGCGCGGGTGACATCGCCGCGGTGCTCGGCCTAAAGAACAGCTTCACAGGTGACACGCTTTGTGATCCCAAGTCCCCGATCATCCTGGAAAATATTACCTTCCCGGATCCGGTGATCATGGTCGCCATTGAGCCTAAAACCGCCGCAGACCAGGATAAGCTGGCCACAGCGCTGCAGAAATTATCAGAAGAGGATCCCACATTCCAGGTCCGTGTGGATGGTGATACAGGTCAGACACTGATCTCCGGCATGGGCGAGCTGCACTTAGAAGTGCTTGTTGACCGCATGCTGCGCGAGTTTAAGGTCCAGGCCAGAGTTGGCCGCCCGCGGGTTGCTTACAAAGAATCCATTACCCGCCCGGTGGAAAAAGTGGACTACCGCCATGTCAAGCAAACCGGGGGCCATGGACAGTACGGGCATGTGGTGTTGAACCTGGAACCCTTGGGAGATGGCAGCGGGATCGTTTTTGAGGAAAAGATCAAAGGTGGTGCGATTCCCCGGGAATATATTCCGGCAGTAGAAAAAGGGATCCTCTCCGCCGCGGAATCCGGGGTGTTGGCCGGCTACCCGGTTACGGATGTCAAGGTTACCCTGGTGGATGGTTCCTTTCACGAAGTGGACTCCAGTGATCTGGCATTCAAGATGGCTGGATCTATGGCCTTCCGGCAGGGAATCCAGAAAGGGGCACCCGTATTGCAGGAACCGATCATGAGAGTTGAAGTTGTCATTCCCGAAGATTTCCTGGGTGATATAATTGGGCAGATTAACGCCCGACGGGGAGATGTTCTGGGAATGGATGCTCATCCGGGCGGCACGCAGGGAGTGCGGGCCATGGTCCCCCTTGCTGAAATGTTTGGATACGCGACCGAGCTGCGGTCAGCAACTAAAGGCCGGGGAGCGTTTACCATGGAGTTTGATCATTATTCAAAGGTATCAGAGGAATTATCGAAAAAAATAATCGTTGGTGGCTGATGCTGCCCACATATAAACAATCAAGAGGTTTAGACATTTTTTAGGTCAGGAGAAGAACTATGGCGAAAGAGAAATTTGAACGGACGAAGCCGCACCTGAACGTGGGCACCATGGGGCACATCGACCACGGAAAAACCACCTTGACAGCGGCGATCACG
>Ga0209834_10000026_pt1 | contig 74358 bp, 67 predicted proteins | sample Mar14236cmmetaG_FD_184134 | JGI IMG/M metagenome (GOLD analysis project Ga0209834, IMG submission 184134) | Marine hydrothermal vent microbial communities from Guaymas Basin, Gulf of California to study Microbial Dark Matter (Phase II) - Marker... ... | reverse complement strand
TAATTCAACTTGAAATAGAAAATAAATATGGTATTATATCCATTATGAATATACCTACGTGGTACATATTCTGTGGACAACATTCAACCAATACATACTATTTACATGCTGGAGGAATACATGACTAAGAAGCTAATTCAAATCTTGATCGTTCTGTTATTTGGGATATCTCTGATTGCAGCCAATCCACTGTCAATTGTTGATGAAGGCAATGATGGAGGATCTAGAGCATATTGTGTCACGACGGCAAGCAATCCGGTCAAATGGGGTAATTATGTTAGGGGAACGGGTACTGTTACCTGCACCGGTACAACAGGGTGGATCAGAGTTGATGTCGATCTAGTAGATAGCACAGCCGACCCGGATCGAACTAGCTTCAATACTGGCACTTGTTATAATACAACATCCTGCACAGTCCATACCTATCTATACCTCGTAGGTTACAGTGGCCACTATTATCAAACCAAGGTATCTGGGTACTATCCTAACAATTCCTCCTATGACGAATCCCCTCTGATACGTGTCTATTATTAACTCCAATCAGTCCATATAAACACGTTGAATTGGCATTAGCATCTTCACATTTGGGTATTAAACTGATAACTTTCCTCGAAAAAGGATTGCCCAATTCGATGCTAATGCCTTTTCCCGCAACGTTGTTGTTCCATACTGCCATGATGGATACAAAAAACAAAGTGGCATGGACCACTAACAGGATGTAATTCTATCCAATATTATTCAAAGGAAAAAAATGAAATCAAGAATTGCTTACACTTTGAGTTTATCTCTCGTAATATTAATAATCACCGCATGTGCCGGTTCAGCCAGCACTGGACCTACCAATACCCCAGATCCATCGTTTATGAGTATTAATGAAAGGGCCATCTGGGATTTCGATAATTATAGAAACGAATTGAAAGGCCTGGTGAATTCGGCTGCTGACGCTCCAACAGAAAGCTCAGTAGACTATGAAAACCTAGCCCAAATCGTTTATCAAATCGGTGCACTTTCAGAACAAATCGATGAATACGAAGTTCCTCTCAGCTTTATCAAAGCCCAATCTGCCCTCTCTAATTTCGCTCATTCTGCTTACATGTGTTACAACCTAAAGTATCAAGAATATGTGAGGGAGAGTGTAGGTGACAATACTGCTAGTAAGGTCGACTATTCTATCTGTGACAAAATTACGGAATATGAGGAATCTTATGATCTATTCCTCCAAGAACTCAAAGCTAACAATTCTGAATAATCCTATTTGTTAGTAAGACCTATCTATATGCGATATAGAATTAGATCTTGTGTTTATCACAGGATTGATCAAGACAGTCCAGATGGGATCCCCAGCAATGCGGACAGGAGATCGATCGGCAGCTCACCCCAGTCGTCCCCAGACGCCTGGTAATCTCCACTCTGTTCTCCCCTTTCCCGCAGGGCTTTCCACAACCGTCTTCTTTCAGCGGGTTTGACGGTCAGGTCGGTCAGTTCCCTGGCTCCTCTGAAATACTCCCCCGTGGTATAGAGAAAGGTAAATCGCTTCCAATCCCCTGCCAGGATGGGCTGACCAAGATGGCACAGGCCCCCCAGCTGGATCTTGAAGTACTCCTCATCCGCCCGGGGATGATCCCCCTCCTCGCGGAGCAGCTCCCCCCGGGTGGCGAGCTCATGTCCCAATACAGGCGCGATGAACTCCACCCGCCATTTGTGATCCTGAAAGGATGCCGGCTGATAAAAAGCCAGGAAGTCCACATTTAATATACGTGGCGCACTGCGGAAAGGGATCCGGTACCATCCCAGAATGCGGGCCACCTGCAGGTCTTCAGGCGAAGGAATGATCGCCACCAGGATCAAATCATCCGGTGAGAGATATAGATTGTTCATGGGCTCCCCCTGTTTCTACTCATTATAGAATTCAGGAATCGGAAAAATCAATAGGATAAGGAATCTTTCCTTAAACACAAAGGATACGGTTTCCTACAAGGAAACCGTATCCTCATTTCTCATTGCAGGATTCTATCTTAGATCAATCCGACTTTACTATTGAACTCCGTGATCAATTCATCAATTTCAGGGATCTGCTTCTGGAAATTGGTCCAGTAATCCTTGTCATACCACTGTGATTGGATCTCCTCGTAGGTCTTACCCTGCTGCTCGATCCAGGTGAAGTACTTCAGGTTATGCACCCGGCGCTGATCCTCGTAGGTCAGCTCCTGGAGGTAGCTCGGGGTTAAACCCTCCAGGTATTGGGCGTGGGTCCGTCCGGCGTCCATCTCAGTGTACTCGCCGACCTCTTCGTGCATCTCTTTCAGGCGGCTTTCATACAATTCCATGGAATCCGTCCAGACTGTCAGGATGATATCGCTTTCATCTAATTCGTAGTACTTGGCCATCTTGATCGCCATGAGGGTGTTGGCAATGCTGGAGAAGCCCAGCAGATCCAATTTACCTACCAGATCTTCGGGAACACCTTTCTCTACCAGATATTTGCGGCCAGCCGGCTCGTTGAACAGCCGGGCCAGGTTGACAACAGCGTTGTCGTCGATGGCCATGATCATATCCGTGTTGCGCATGTTGTGGATCCAGGGCACGTGTTTGTCGCCAATACCCTCGATGCGGTGGGCACCGAACCCATTCTCCAGCAGGGTCGGGCACTGGAGCGCTTCACCCGCAACCACTTTAGAGGCCGGGAAAAGCTGCTTCATGTAGTCGCCGCAGCCCAGCGTACCGGCAGAACCGGTGGTCAGGGTCAGTCCGCGGTACTCATCATTCGGACCCATGACTTCCTGCAGGACCTCTTCCATGGCGTGCCCGGTGACATCGTAGTGGAACAGGTAGTTGCCAAACTCGTCAAACTGGTTGAAGACAAAGACATTGTCCCGGGTTTCGCGCAGCTCCCAGACTTTGTCGTAGATCTCTTTCACATTGCTCTCGGAGCCCGGGGTGGCAATCACTTCGCCAGCCACCTTTTCAAGCCATTCGAAACGCTCACGGCTCATGCCTTCCGGCAGGATGGCGATCGATTCGCAGGCCAGCAGGGAGGCGTCATAAGCGCCGCCGCGGCAGTAGTTGCCAGTGGAAGGCCAGACTGCCTGGTGGTACGTAGGATCAAATTGACCGGTTACCAGGGGAGGTACCAAACAACCAAAGGTCGCGCCGACTTTATGGGCACCGGTGGGGAACCATTTCCCTACCAGGGCGACAATGCGGGCGTCCACCCCTGTCAGGCTGGAAGGCAGCTCAATATAATTCACGCCGCCGTATCCCCCACCCTTGACAACCGGCTCGTTCTTCCAGCTGATCCGGAACAGGTTCCGGGAGGTGATATCCCACAGACCGATCTTCTTCAGCTCTTCCTTAACGCTGTCCGGGATCAGATCCGGGTTCTTCATTTGAGCAAAGGTGGGTACAATGATATTCCGCTCCCTTGCTCGCTGAACAGTTCTTTCTAATTGCTCTTCATGTATACTTAGATCGATCATTTTTCTTCCTTTAAACAATACTATTCAAGTTGTCTGACAACTTCCCTATCATACTACAAACTGCTAATTTTCGGGAGGGTTTTTCCTTAAAATATACAGCGGCCTATCCTTGGCTTCATCGTAAAGACGGCCAACATATTCCCCCACCATTCCCAGGGAAATCAACTGCACACCGCCCAGGAAAAGAACCACAATCACTGTCACGGCCTGCCCCGCCAGGAACTGGGAACCTGCTAAGCGGGCGATGATCACAACCAGCAGAACCAATAGACCCAATCCCGCGGCTGTAAATCCCAGATACGTGGCCAGCTGGAGCGGAAAATAGGAAAATCCGGTGATAGCGTCGCTGGCCAGCCTGAACATCTTCTTGAGCGGGTATTTGGTCTCTCCAGCAAATCGTTCTGCCCGTTCATACTCCACGCCGATTTGCCTGAAACCAACCCAGACCGACATGCCCCGTAAAAAGCGGTGTTTTTCCCGCATATCGCCCATCACATCCACTACTTTTCTATCCAGCAGCCGGAAGTCCCCGGTGTCCATCGGCAGATTGACATCCGTAATGCGCTGGATGGTGCGGTAAAAGGCTGCCGCAGTGAAAAGCTTGAACCAGGTCTCCCCTTCCCGCTTGGAGCGCTGGGCATAAACAACCTCGTAGCCCTCTTTCCACTTGGCGATCAGGTCCAGGATCACTTCAGGGGGATCCTGCAGATCAGCATCGATGATCACCACTGCCTCCCCCTGGCTGTGGTCCAACCCCGCAGTGACCGCGATCTGGTGTCCAAAGTTACGGGCAAAGATCACCGGCACGATCTTGTCATCCTTGGTTTTCAGATCCAGTATGGCTTGGGTAGATCCATCCGTGGAACCGTCATCGACCATCACGAATTCCCAGCGCTCACCAGTGCCCTCCATCACCTCAGATACGCGTTGATACAAGACCTGGATATTCTCAATCTCGTTATAGATGGGAGCGATAATGGTATAGGTTGGTTTGCTACTCATGATCTACCTACCTTTCCTGGATCGATCCAGGATCAGCTATCGAGGAGTTCCTTCACGCTTTCCAGGTTGGGCGGAATCACTGGTGCTTCTCCCGCCGCCTGTCTGGCCGCCTTGACATCCTTAAGCCCGCTGCCTGTGTTCAGCACCAGGATGGGATCCTGAACAGTGACCAGTCCATCATCCAGCGCCTTCTTCAGACCAGCATAGGCAGTCGCTCCTGCTGGTTCTGCGAAGATCCCCACTGCTCCCAGATCGGAGATAGCTGCCAGGATCTGCTCATCTTCAACCGCGACGTAGGCCCCGCCGGTCTGGGTGGCTGCCCGCAAAGCTCTCAATCCATCACTGGGCAGGTTCACGGAGATGCTGTCCGCCAGGGTGGTCGCAGAGACCGGCAGGATCTCTTCTTTCCCTGATACGAAAGCATTATAGATCGCTGCCGATCCGGTTGACTGGACCCCATAGATCCGCGGCATTTCTTTGATCTGCCCGATCTCATACAGGTCTTTGAAGCCTTTGTGAATCCCGGAAATAATATTGCCATCCCCTACGGAAACAAACACCGCCAGCGGCCGATCCAGATCAGCAGACAAGAGAACCTGCTCCCAGATCTCATAGGCCGCGGTCTTTTTGCCTTCCGCGGTGAAGGGGTTATAACCTGTATTGCGGTTGTACCAGCCGTACTCAGCGGTCGCTTCCAGGGAAAGCTGATAAGCGGCGTCATAATTGTCATCCACCAGGATCACCCGGGCGCCATAGATCAGCAGCTGGGCAATCTTGGCTGGAGGAGCTGTTTTGGGAGCAAAGATCACTGATTCCTGTCCAACCGCAGCCGACATGCCTGCCAGCGCGGCACCCGCATTTCCAGTAGAGGCGGTAACAATCACCTCAGCCCCGATTTCCCTGGCACGTGCCACCAGGATCGCGCTAGCCCTATCCTTGAAAGACGCAGTCGGATTCCCGCTCTCATCCTTGACCCACAACTGCTTAACCCCTAACTTTGTTTTAAGCTGGGGAGGAGAAAACGTAGGTGTCCAACCAGCGGAGCGCAGTGTCGTGGCTTCACCGATCAAATTGGATACCGGCAGGAGAGAAAAATACCGCCACAGGGAAGGTTCTTTCTCCAGGATCAAATCCTCAGGTTTTTTCCCTTTCAACGCTTCGTAATCCAGGATCACATCCAGAATACCATTATCGTCCGGGCAGGTGTATGTCACCTCCTCCGGCTGGTAACTCTTTCCACAAACTGAACAACGATAACCAACAAAACTTCCCATGCTATTCTGCTCCTTCCTTAACTCCTGCCATTAACAAACCTATTTTTTCCGGGGTGGCGTCTTCCCGCTGGACCACTCCCATGATCTGGCCTTCGTAAATCACGGCAATCCTGTCCGCCAGAGCCAGGATCTCATCCAGATCTTCTGAGATCAACACCACAGCCGTGCCTGATTTTCTCTCTTCCAGCAGGCGCTCCCGCACATATTCAGTGGCTCCCACATCCAGCCCTCGTGTTGGCTGGGCAGCAATAATCACCCGCGGCTGCCGTGATAATTCCCTGGCAACAACCACTTTCTGGATGTTTCCGCCAGAAAGGCTTTTTGCCAGCGTATCCTGGGAAGGGGTTTTGATCTGGAAATTGCTGATCAGCTTTTCACTGTGCCTCTCGATCGCTTTTAGATTCAACATTCCACGCTTTGAGAAAGGTCTTTTATGATATTCACGGAGAATCAGGTTTTCTGCTATTGTGAAATCTTTGATCATCCCGTCTTTCATGCGTTCTTCCGGAATGTAGGCCAACAATTTATCTGTTCTGGCAATGGGAGGTAAATCAGAAATGTCCTCTCCATCCAGTTCTATCCTACCGCTGGTTGCATCGCGCAGCCCGGTGATCACTTCAGCCAGCTCTCGCTGCCCATTGCCGGAAACCCCGGCGATTCCCAGGATCTCTCCAGAGTAGGCTTCGAGATCTACATCACGCAGCCCTGGTGTTCCCAGGTCGCTTCTGCAGGAAATGCCCTTGATCTTTAATCTAGCTTCCCCCCTTTCCACTACCTCAATCTCGGGGCGGAATTCAACATCGCGGCCTACCATCCAGCGGGCAAGATCCCCCTTGGTTGCATCCGCAGTCAGGTAAGTGCCGACCTTTCTTCCATCCCGCAAGACGGAAACGCGATCGCTGATATCGATCACCTCGTGAAGCTTGTGAGAGATGAAGATCAAAGCGTGGCCGTCCTTAGCCATTTCACGGATGATCACAAAAAACTCATCCACTTCCTGGGGAGTCAGCACTGCAGTGGGCTCATCCAGGATCAACAGGGCTGCGCCCCGGTAAAGGGCTTTGATGATCTCCACCCGCTGCTGTTGACCGACGGAAAGCTGCCAGATGTAGGCGTTGGGATCAATTTCCAAGCCGTAGATATTACCGAGATCAATAATACGCTGTGAAACTTTGTGCAGATCTGTTAACGGCTCCCGGCTGGACTTTGACCCCAAGGCAACATTTTCCGCTACTGTTAAAGACTTTACCAGCATAAAGTGCTGGTGAATCATGCCGATCCCGTTATTGATGGCATCCGTGGGAGATTGGATAGATACTTCCTGGTCATTCAGAAGGATCCGTCCCTCATCAGGGTGGTACATGCCATAAAGGACCTTCATGAGGGTTGTTTTTCCAGCCCCGTTCTCTCCCAGCAAGGCATGCACCTCTCCAGAGGTCACGGAAAAATCGACCTGGTCATTCGCCAGCACACCCGGGAAACGTTTGCTGATGCCCAGCATTTCCAGGTGATCTATGCGGGTATGACCCGAAGGGAGAATATTGGTTTCTGCCATATGTGATCCTTTTTTCATTTGTTCTTTATGAACACCTCTGAAAACCAGATCGATTCTGGTTTTCAGGCCTGCCCATAAAACTACCCGGTTTCTTCCCTCCCCTGGATATTAAACCAGGGGAAGGGAGTACTTTCCGCTGCTACCCCGCAGGGAACAGCAGCGGATTAAGCAGCAGGCAATGTCACTTACTCACCAAGCTCAATGGTAATGGTGCCGTCAATGATGCCCTGAACCGTCGCCTCTGCCAGCGCTTGCACATCAGCGGGAAGTTCGAAATCAGGGTTGAAATCCATCACCTCGCCACCGTTGGCCAGGTCAATCACAAAGGACGTTCCGCCTAATGTACCGGCATCGATCAAGTCAAGAATCTCGCTAAGGACAACATCCCAGCGGTACACCTGGTTGGCAACTACATGGGCCGGAGCCAGTTCAGTCTGGGAAGCCTGGGTGCCGAACCACAGAGCGTCATTCTCCTCCGCAACACCAATCGCGCCGATAACCATCTGGGCAGTGCCGGTCAGTCCATCCGCACCGGCTGCCACATGGGTATTAGCTGCTTCCGACGCCAGGGCAACGTCCGAGAAGGAACCGATATAGTTCACGTTCACCTTGATGCCGGGCACTGTCGCTTCCGCACCCGCTACAAAGCCATCCACGTATAATTTGGCATCGCCGGTCTCGATGGGGCCAACCACGCCCAGCACGCCGCTTTCCGACAGGCTGGCTGCGATCACGCCGTTCACATAACCACCTTCCTGTGAAGCCGCTTCGTAGGCAAAAATGTTGTCAATGCCAAAGGTATCCACCGTGGTCCCCCAGGCAAAGCTGGTATCCGGGAAGTCCGGGGCAATTTCTTGCAGGGAACTGCCGTACTGGGAACCGTGAGCGATCACCAGGTCATACCCCTGGGATGCATAGTCACGGATGGCTGCCGCGGCATCATCCACCACGAACATGCCGTCTGAGTAGACGAAGGTCATGGCTTCCTCGCCGCCCATTTCTTCCTGGATCATCACCAGGGCATCGTACATGGACTGGCTGAAGGCCAGGTCATTGATGGCACTGGGCATAACCACAGCAATCTTGAAAGGGCCGGTTTCTTCTTCTACAACAGGTTCAGTCTCCTTGGTTTGACAGGCTGTAAGCAGCACCGCCAGGGTCAGAATCAGTGTTAACAGAAATCTAAATTTCTTCATGTGTTTCTCCTCAGTAAATGTGTAAATGAGTTATGTTCCTTTCTTCATCAAAACTAGTTTTCCAGTATCACCTCCTCGGTATTTTAGTTAATCGCCTCGTTCGAATGATTTAGTTAATGCCGATGGTGGCCGCACTCTGGATACGGTTAAAACCAGTACCAGTATGGTCAGGATATAAGGCATCATCACAGCAATATCAGACGGGATGGGAATGCCCAGAACCTGGACCCACAGCTGGAGTGAGTTGATCAGACTGAATAATAACGCTCCTGCAAGCACGCCCCAGGGACGCCAAGCGCCGAAATATACCAGGGCAACAGCGATAAAACCCAACCCGCTGGTCAAATTTTGCTGAAAAACGTTTAACAGGGCAATAGACAAGGAGGCCCCGGCCACGCCGGACATAATCCCCCCCAGAACGACCGTGAAATAACGGATCCGGGCAACGCTTACACCCAGGGAATCGGCTGCTTCGGGATTTTCACCTACGGCTCTGATTTTTAGTCCCAGGGTGGTTTTATTGAGAACAAACCAGGCCAGGGGCACCAGGGCCAGGGCAATGTATACCAGCACATTCTGTCTGAAGAATATCTCTCCAACTACTGGAATATCACTCAGCACAGGAATATGGACTTTTGGAAAACCTTTCACAGTTTCTACAGTGCCCAGCATCTTCTGAAACAGCAAATCGCTCAATCCCAGGCCAAAGAGATAGAAGCCAATCCCGCTGATCCCCTGTTCTGCGTGCAAATTGATGGTCACAAAAGCCATTGCCAGGCCCATCAAACCACCCACCACAATGGCTGCCAAAACACCAAACCAGAGGTTTTCTGTCGTGAGGGCCACATAAAAAGCAGCAAAAGCGCCCAGCAGCATCTGCCCCTCCACGCCCAGGTTCAAAACGCCACTGCGCTGTGAGAAGGTCTCTCCGATGGATGCGTACAAGTACGGGGTCGCCAGGCGAATGCCGGAGGCAAGAATACCCACAAGAACTGTCATCGAAAACAGGTCAGAAATCATGCCGGCACCTCCGGTTGATGATCAGGGTCAGGCGGGTACCCCTCCGGCGGTTGACCTTCAACCTCGCTGACAGCGACTGCCATGCGCCTTTTCTGCCTGCGCCTGCGCCAGATTTCGCTGCTGACCACAAAGACCACTACCAGGCCGTTGAGGGCTGTGATCAAGGCCGAGGGGACCTGGACCACACGCTGCATTTTATTGGCCCCAACCAGCAGGGCGCCAAACAGGATAGAAGCGGGAATGGTCCCAATCGGGTGCAGCTGGCCGAACAGGGCCGCGACGATGCCATTGAATCCTGCACTGCCTGTAAATCCGGATGCGGATCCGTCTGTGATCATCCGGTAGTTCACACCATAGACCTGCATCACCCCGGCCAGGCCGGCAAAAGCGCCGCTCAGCACCAGCGCCAGTACGATATAATTTTTGACCTTCACCCCAGCGTAGCGGGAGGCGTCAGGGTTTTGTCCCACAGCCCGGATCCGGTAGCCCCATGTCGTGCGCCAGAGCAGGAAATATACCAGCACAGCCAGGACCACAGCGATCAATGCCCCCAGGTGCAACCTCGTTGGCACCCAGCGGGGAAGCCTGAAGGCTTCCAGCAGCCTGGCTGTTTGGGGGATCTTGGAAGCCAGTGCAGCCTGGGAAGGGTCGATCATTGGGCCGCGCAGTAAAAAGTTCATCAATTGGACGGCAATGGCGTTCATCATCACCGTGCTGAGGATTTCATTGACATTGAAATAGGCCTTCAGCGCACCAGGAATGCCGCCCCAAATCGCTCCTCCGATAAACCCTGCCACCACCGCTATGGGGATCACTGCCCAGCCCGGCCAATCCACCAGGGTCAGGCCCACCAGCGTTCCCAGGATCGCCCCGACGATCATCTGCCCTTCCCCACCAATATTGATCACGTCGCCGCGGAATGAAATGCAGATGCCCAGGCCGACCAGCAGGAGAGGTGTAGCCTTGACGAGGGTTTCCGCCAGGGCGTTCTGGCTGCCAAACGCTCCATCCCACATGGCTTTGTAAGCCTCAACAGGGTTCACTTTCAAAAGCAGGAGCATGATCGCGCCGACCAGCAGAGCGGCCGCGGTGGCAAATACAGGCAGAGCAGTATCTATCAGCTTCGGTAACCAATTTTCCTGACTGGATTTGCTCATAAGCGTCGACCTTTATTTAAGGATGGGAAATGATAATTGACCACTATCATCTTTGATCAACTTAACTCCGAATACAGCATTAAAGAATGGCATTAGTGCGTGATATGGTGGATCTTTGTGAGATAGGAAATTTCCTAAACTTGATGTTATCCTTAGAAATTATTGGCCCCGTTCACCTCGAATATAAGGGATCCCCAATGCTGAAGGTGATCCTGCTCTTTTCTTCGCTATTGCCCGGGACCCAAAGATCAACGCAATAATTGTCAAAATATAGGGAGTCATGATGAGGAAGAAGCTGTAATTGGAATTCACATAAAGCGGATTTACTAAACCAAACAGTAACCGCGGCCCCTGTAAATCCAAGATCAAACGGCGCAGCATGCCAAATAGATATCCACCCAGCGCGGCCCTAAATGGATTCCACTGAGCAAAGATCACCAATGCAATGGCAATCCAACCTTGCCCAGATGTTGTCTGGGAGCTGTACCAACCCGGGGATACGGAAAGACTGATCAGGGCACCTGATAAACCCGCCAAACATCCACCAACGAATACGTAGAGGTAGCGTAAACCATATACATTAACACCCAGGGTATCCGCCGCCGCTGGTTTTTCACCCACTGCCCGTAAATGCATACCCGGTCTTGTTTTTTGAATATAAAACCAGGTGAATGGTGTTAATAAATAACCAGCATAAACTAGCAAGCCATGATCTTGAAACAATGCTGGGCCTAAAAAAGGAATTGATTGCAAAACAGGAATATTATAATCAAGCAGAAGAGGTGGAGTCTGCCCAGTTAAACCCTCGCCTAATACCAAGGCTAAACCTGTTCCCAGAAATGTTAGCGAAAGTCCACTGACAACTTGATCTGCCTGAAAGTGAATGGTAACAAGGCCGTGAGCAAGGCTCAGCAAACCTCCTGCCAGGACTGCAACTGCAACGCCCAACCAGGCACTATTTGTTGCCAAAGAAGTTCCAAAACCTGCCATCGCTCCTAAGAGCATCATTCCTTCAACACCCAGATTGAGGATACCAGAGCGTTCAGTTAATATTTCCCCGATGGCCGCAAATAATAAGACAGATCCAGTTGCAATTCCAGCATGCAGGATTATTTCAAAATTCATTCTGTCTCCTTATCAACACGAACAAGCCTGATTTTATACCGAATAAGAACATCACTTGAGATCAATAAGAAGAGGATGATCCCTTGAAGGAGAAATGACAATCCCGTCGGTTGAATCTCACGTCCCGCAACGATAAGGCCAGCAAACAAGACAGAAACCGGGATGATGGTAAAAGGATTTAGTTTCGCCAGCCAGGCAACAATAATGCCTGTGAAACCATACCCCGGAGAAATACTCTCCTGTAATCGGTGAACAACCCCGCTAATTTCAGACATGCCAGCCAGTCCAGCCAAGGCCCCTGAAAAAGCCATCACCAAGATGATATTTTTAGATATATCAATGCCCGCGTATCTGGCCGCATTGGGATTATCACCGATTAACTTAATCTCGTATCCCCAACGGCTGTAGCGAAAAATCCACCAGACAATGATGGCAGCAATGATGCCAAAAATCACGCCAAGATGCAAAGTTACGCCCGAAAACGCTTTAACTTCCTTTGCGTAATCTGCCAAACGCGGCAACCAGGCGACACGATCAAAGGTGGCGGTCATCTGAAAGCCCCTATCGCTCCATTGATCAAAAATCCAGAAATTATTCCAGTTGATGATGATGTAATTGAGCATCAAAGTGGTGATAATTTCGTTCACTTTATATTTAGCTTTCAAATATCCTGGAATAAAGCCCCAAATACCCCCAAATATCATGCCCATAAGCATCATCATTCCGATAACGAGTACTTTCGGACTATCAAGCGGCACCAGGGGAACCAGGACAACTAGGCTTGCTCCAAAAGCACCTGCATAGAATTGACCTTCCGCACCAATATTCCATAAGCGCATTTTGAAGGCTACCGCGCAGGCGACACCAATAATAATCAGTGGAGTAGCTTTAACTAGCGTATCTGAAAACACTCCCCAGTTACCAAAAACAGCCTGGTAAAAGAACGAAAGAGCCTGTAAGGGTTTCCCACCAACAATTTTAAAGATAACCCCACCCAAAATAAAAGCAATAATCACTGAGCCAATCGATGTGGCCGTGGGCAGCCATTTGGGTACTTCAACACGCTGTTCAGTTCGTATACGAAAAGCCATGAGAGTCTACTCCCTTATTTCTTGCATCCCCGCCATCATCATTCCAATTTTGTCGATGTCAACATCTTCACTATCGACAATGCCCATGATTTTACCCTCAGATATTACAGCTATCCGGTCACTGAGAGATAACACTTCTTCCAATTCCTCAGATATCAATAAAATTGCTGCGCCATGTGAACGCTGTTCTAAAAGCAATGCCCTGATATCTTCAATAGCGCCTACATCCAATCCCCTGGTTGGCTGCATTGCAACTAAGAATCTGGGTTCACAATTAATTTCACGGGCAAGGATCAATTTTTGAAGGTTTCCGCCAGATAATTTCCCCGCAGGTGTATTCACACTTGGAGCAATGATATTATATTTATCCTTAAGCTTGCTGGTGTGCTTCTGAGCAACTTGGAAATTAATCCGCCATCCATCTCCGATTGGGTGTTTTTTGTACCCCTTCATAATCGTATTATCTGTCAAACTCAGGCTTGGTGCTGTTCCAACTGCTGTACGGTCTTCTGGAATATGTGATACACCTCGGTTTATAGCCTTAATTGGGGGTTGGTTGCTGATTTCCTCTCCCTGGATGAATATTTTTCCAGAACACTTTCTTAAGCCGGTGATCACTTCAGCAAGTTCACTCTGGCCATTGCCTCCCACCCCGGCAATTCCCAGGATCTCACCACTTCTAACACTCAAGGAAACATCCTTGAGTGCTGGAAGCCCGCGATTATTGAGAGCTGAAACATCTGTCATTTCCATCACTACATCCCCCAATTCATGACTCTCCCGCTCAACAGTAAAAATCACCTCGCGCCCCACCATGCGCTGAGCCAGGTCTTTCTTTGTGACACCTTTCATCGATTCCCCTTCTGCAGTTACGACACCTTTCCGTAATACTGTTACGCGATCAGCAATATCAACCACTTCCCCTAACTTGTGAGTGATGAAAATGATTGATTTTCCCTGATCCGTCATCGACCGCATTGTCTCCATTAATTCATCTATTTCACGCGGAGATAAAACGGCCGTGGGTTCATCCATGATCAGAATATTTGCCCCACGATAGAGAGTTTTAAGGATTTCAACCCGCTGCTGTTCACCGACTGATAACTGCCAAATTTTTGTAGTAGGATCAACAAATAATCCGTATTTCTCTTCAAGATCAAGGATTTTCTGGTCAAATTTATTTAAAGACATCACAAATCTGGGTTCGTTCAAACCCAGAAGAATATTCTCGGTTACCGTCTGGGTTGGCACCAGCATAAAATGCTGATGAACCATCCCAATACCTTTTAAGATAGCATCACGGGGAGAATTGAAACTTACGAGCTCTCCGCGAACCCGAATAGTGCCAGAAGCTGGTTTGTACAAACCGGCTAAAGCATTCATTAATGTGCTCTTTCCTGCCCCGTTCTCCCCCAATAAAGCATGAATTTCCCCTTCCTGTAATGTTAGGTTCACATGATCATTGGCGAGCACGCCTGGAAATTCAATCACGATATCTTTCATTTCAACAGCCGGGGAAGTTGAATTCATCTCATTATTCCTTCAGGATAAAAAATGAATAAAGACACAAGCTCAAAACAGATTGATGATACCTCAAGACGGATGAACATCCGTCTTGAGGTATCGAGCACTAAAGTTACTCGAGTTCTGGAAGTTCAGCGGTTATGTTTTCATTCCACCAATACATGCAGGTTTCACAATCACTGCCAAATTCTTTGAAGCCGTCAAGGTCTGCTTGAACAAGACTCTCGCCTTCAGCAAGGATCACATTACCCTGATTGTCGGTAATCGGACCAGAGAAGACATCAAAGCGGTCAAATTCACCAGCCAGCATAGCCGCCAGGGTGTCGCGAACGAGTTGAAGATCTGCTTCGGGTAAGTCGGCCACACCAGGTTGAAGGGTTTCTCCCTCCATGAATCCAAGCAAGCCCATGCCGCCTACATCTGCATCAAAATAGTCCCAACCACCAACCCACTCGCCATCACGGGAAGCTTCCACAATATCAGCATAAACTGGACCCCAATTCCAATACATAGAGGTCAAGCAGGAGTCAACAACACAGTTGCCGCTGTAGTCGTAAGTGATACCCCATTTTCCATCCGGGGCGACTTGGGCGGGTGCTGGTGTATCTGCGCCAGTCATCACAACCTGGGCACCGCTATCAAACAAGGAGCTTGCTGCTTCCTGTTCTTTAATGGGATCATGCCAGGTGAAGATCCAACGAACATCCACGGTGCATTCGGGGCAAGTCTGCTGTACGCCGAGGGCAAAGGCGTTTCCCAAACGTAATTCTTCAGGAATCGGGAAAGTAGCAATATAACCAAGTTTGGTATTGCCGTCCATCTTTGTCCGGGATCCTGCCAGCATACCAGCCAGATATTTCATGTCTTCCATGGCGCCCATCAGGTTGCCAAAGTTTGCTTCATTCGACATAAATCCAGAGATATGGACAATATCCACATCGGGGAATTCATCCGCCACGACAGCGGAAGCGTCCATGAAACCAAAGGAAGTAGTGAAGATCACATCAAAGCCTTTCCGGGCCAAAGAGCGAATAACTTGCTCAGAGTCAGCACCTTCAGCGACCATTTCCACATAAGCTGTGTGCACATCATCGACATTTTCTTCAACATATATGCGGCCTACGTCATGAGCCTGGGACCATCCGCCATCATCATGAGGCCCTACGTATACAAACGCCACATTGTATTTCCCTTTCTCAGTAGCAGGGATCTGATAACCGGCAACTTCTTCGGGGCCAGCATCAGTTTGGCAAGCTGTCAGGGCCAATGCCAAAACCAGCACCAGACTCATTGCAAACCATAGACTTTTCTTTCTCATGTTATCTCCTCTTTACTTTGAATGTATTGGTACTTGTCCTGCTTAATTTGCGAGAAACACCTCCTTTTTCGGCGTTAACACAACAATAAGTTAAGTATACTTGAAACTGGTATCTGTGGTTAAGAACATTATCCTTACCTGAACCAGCTTTCTATGCTCCAGGGCTGATCAACTCTCACGCAGGGTCAAGGGATGATCCGCGTGCCGGTCTCTCCCCGCAGGGCCCGACCGATATTTTCCGGATTGGTGATAATAGCTTCCGCCCCCCCATTCTCCAGGAAACTCACGATCGCCCTGATCTTGGGTTCCATCGAGCCTTTGGCAAAATGGATCCCTTCTTCCAAATATTTCTTGGCTTCAGCAACCGTCATCTGGTCCACTTCAACCTGGTCCGGTTTGCCGAAATTCAAGGCTACTTTTTCTACTGCAGTCGAAATCAGCAAGAGATCCGCGTTGATCTCTGTAGCCAGGAACGCAGAGGCGAAGTCCTTATCGATCACAGCTGCTGTGCCAATCACACCACCATCTGATGCTATCACCGGGATGCCACCGCCGCCAACTGTGATGGTAATGGTCCCGGAATTGATCAAGGCTTTGATCGCATCCAGTTCCATGATCTCCACAGGGAGTGGGGAAGCCACTACCCGGCGCCAACCGCGGCCAGCGTCTTCCACAATGTCCCAGCCCAGCTCCTCTTTTTTCTGCAGGGCTTCATCTTCTTCCATGAAGCCGCCGATGGGTTTGGCCGGGGCCTGGAAAGCCGGGTCATTGGCGTCTACCCGGACCTGGGTGATCACGGTTGCAGCTGACTTGTTGATCCCGCGCTTCTTGAGTTCATTATAGATGTTTTGCTGAAGGGAGTAACCAATCGCGCCCTGGCTGTCTGCTCCGCAAACATCCAGGGGGACCTCGTGCATCCCTTCCACTTTGTGGGCGATTTCAGAACGGCGGAGGATAAAACCAACCTGGGGGCCGTTGCCGTGTCCCACCGCGATATCCCAACCAGCTTCGATCATATCGACCAGGTGGGTTGCGGTCTCCTGGGCAGCTTTGTACTGATCTTCAACGGAATGATGCTGCTTGGATTTGATCAGGGAGTTCCCGCCAATCGCTACAACCGCTACTTTTTTGTCTTTTGCCATAAGGTTCTCCTAGCGCATGGTCAGAGCCATGACTGCTTTCTGAGCATGCATCCGGTTTTCAGCCTGGTCGAAAACCACAGATTGGGGGCCATCCATCACTTCACTGGTGACCTCAACATCCCGATCGGCAGGCAGCGGGTGCATGTAAATTGCATCTTTATCGGCCAATGCCATCTTCCTGGCATCGGTGATCCAGTCCTTATACTGATCCTGGATCTTCTTTCCCTCTTCTGGGTCCTGGGTGGTCAGCAGGGGACCCCAGGATTTGGCATAAACAATGTCAGCGTCCTTGAATCCTTCTTCCATATCATGGACGACTTCAAATTTGCCACCGTAGATCTTGGCCTGTTCCTTGGCTTGCTCCATGATCTCCGGCATCAGTTTGAATTCCGGCGGGTGCGCCAGGGTGACATCCAGCCCAAAGCGAGGCATCTGCAGGATCAGGGACTGGGGAACAGAGATCGGTTTCAAGTAAGACGAAGCATACGCCCAGGAAACCACGATCTTCTTACCACGCAGGTCACGGCCTTTTTTCTCAAAAATGGTCATGATGTCCGCCAGGCACTGATGGGGATGGTAGATCTCGCACTGCATATTAAGTACAGGAACACGAGATGCGGAAGCGATATTGTTGATATATTTATTGCCCACGCCCCAATCCACATGACGCACGGCAATGCCGTCAAAATACCGGCCCAGTATTTCTCCCAGCTCTTTTTCGGTATCCCCATGGGAAACCTGGGTAGTGCGGCTTTCCATAAATGCGGCGTGCCCGCCCAGCTGGGCCATGCCGGACTCAAATGAAGCTCGTGTCCGGGTGCTGGAGAAGAAGAACAACATCGACAGGGTTTTGTCCTGAAGAAGATTATGCCGTTCACCCAGAGCCCGTTTTTTCTTCAGATCCCAGGCAACTTCGAGTACGGTTTCCACTTCCTCTTTCGTGAAGTCCAGATCGCCGATCAAATCGCGACCCCGTAAATCAGATATCATGATTTTCTCCTTATCGTTTGTTTCAAAGCGGCAGATAGGCCCCTTGGCCTATCTGCCTGTGTAAATCCGATTTTTATTACTCCATGGCGCCCAGGACCAGGGCCAGCAAAGCCATGCGCATTACAACGCCATTGAAACCTTCCTGCCAGTAGCGGGCCCAGCGGGTCTGATCCACATCAGGAGGAATCTCATCCATGCGGGGCAGGGAGTGCAGCAGCACCGCGTCGGATTTGGCCTTGGTTTCCAGGAGCTCTTTGGTGATCTTGAATTGAGGAGGAGTTTGGCCAACATCGCCGTCCCGTTCGTCCCGGGATTTGGTGTAATCAGGCTGGACGACAGGTTCAACGAGAATGACATCCGCGTCTTCGATTACTTCCCGGACATCTCCACCCTCGGTGAAGTTCAAGCTGTTGCGTTTGAAATCTTCCCGGTACTCATCGGGCAGGGACATATCCTCAGGGGAGATGAAGGTGATCGGGCAATCGAACTGGGTCAAGGCATGGCCGAGGGAGTGCATGGTGCGCATGCGCATATCACCAACTGCAACCCATTTTAGCCCATCGATGTGTCCTTTTTCACGCTTGATGGTGTAAAGGTCGGTCAGGATCTGGGTGGGATGTTCGCCCCAACCGTCACCACCATTGATGATAGGAACGCTCACCCACTTGGATGCTTCTTTGGGAGCGCCTTTCAGGAAGTGGCGCATGACAATCACGTCGCCATAATTCTCAAGCATCTTGAAGGTATCCTTGATGGATTCCATGTAAAAATCGCCCGCACGGGTCATTTTTGCATCAGCAAAGCCGGTCACCTTGCCGCCCAGGCGCAGCATAGCTGCTTCATGGGCCAGGCGAGTGCGTGTAGAAGGCTGATAAAAAGCCGTCACCATGGTCTTTTCCTTCAGCAGATCGACATTCTTGCGGTTGTGCGCAATGGGGGCCAGTTTCTCGGCAGTTTCAAATACACGCTCGAACTCATGTCGTTCAAAATCCTTCAATGAAATAATGTCACGTCCTGCAAAACTTCTCATTTTAAATCTCCTTTTTATTTATATCTATTGCAATTATTGTTAGATAGTGGTTGATAACTGTGGTTGATTTTTTGGTAAGTTTCCTCCTGCGCCCTTCACACTAGAGATCATTGCCCACACGGCGAACGATATGAAAACGAAAGTACCCGGGCAGAAAATAACTGAAAGAAGAATCTATGATCTTTCCCTGGGTAGAAAACAACAGGGATGAAAATACCAGTAAGGGATCATGGCGCTGAATATCCAGCGCGCTGGCTATCTCTGGCGGCGCGCCAATCGCGCTGATCTTGCACTTGGAGCTGGCCAGAGGGATATCATCCCGGCGGATCAACATGTCCAACACTGAACCAGTAAAATTCTCCCTGACTTCTGATTCGCTGAGAATATCCAGGGGTAGATTATCCTCCAGGAAAGCCGCCGGGCGGCCATCCGCCAGGATCACCCTCGATACGGTGAGAATCTCCTGGCCTTCGGGGAGTTCCAGGATTTCTGCCATGCTCTCATTAATGATCCTGGTGCAGACCTCTAATGCGCCCATGGATACTGAAAGGCCCAAATGGTCTGCGATGGTTTCCAGGCTGCTCAAGTTCTCCAGGCCGGTTTCAAACACATTGCCGGGGTGAATGACAAATGTGCCCACCCCCTGCTTGCGCTGCAGGAGTCCTCGGGTTTCAAAGGTCCGCATCGCTTCCCGGAGTGAGGCTCGGGAAACACCAAGCGCTGCCGCCAGCTTGGGTTCTGAGGGCAACTTGTGCCCGGATTCAGTCTCGGCGATCAGCTGGCTGAGCTGTTCATGGAGAGACCGCGAGACATCCTTGTTTTTGATCAAGACAGCTCTCCTTCCAGGACCGGCACGAACTCAAACTTACTGACATCCACCAAACCCTGATCGGAAATCCGTAGTTCAGGAATGACTACCAATGCCAGCAAGCTGAGCTGCATATTCGGATTGACAATTTCACATCCGCAGGTCTGGAAACCAGCCAGCACACTGGCAGCTTCTTTCGCCACAACATCTGCCTGTTTTGTTGACATTAGGCCAGCAATTGGTAGTGCCACTGACCCGATCACCTGGCCGTCTTTGACAACCACCTGGCCGCCATTCATTTCGGCAAGCTGATTGGCAGCCAGCGCCATCTGCTCTTCATCAGTTCCAACCACGATCATATGGTGGGAATCGTGGGCGACTGTGGATCCCAGGGCACAGTTTCCCTTCAGCCCAAACCCAGATACCAGGCCGACAACCACGCCGCCAGTGCCTTTGTGCCGCTCGACCAGGGCAATCTTTAGCAGGTCGCGTTCCTGGTCGATCTTGATCTCTCCCTCTTCCGCCTGGATAGGCAGAACCAGGTGCTTTGTCGGTGCCTGGCCTTCCACAACGCCAATCACGTGGGCTGTCAGGGCGGCGCCAGTCAATTTCGGGTCCACCTTGAGTTTGAAATCAGCAGCTGTCAGATTTCTTTTCATGTTCACAGACTTCGTCACCCAGGCAGGGTATTCAGCAGCAGGCAGCTCGATCTGCCAGACACCTCTCTCAGCCAGCAATTTCCCGCGAGCGTAGACCTGTTCTGGGTGAAAATCCTTGAGATCCTCGACCAGTAGAATATCAGCATATCTGCCCGAAGCAATCATACCTATATCCCTGGCAAGGCCAAAATGTTCTGCGGTGTTGATGGTAGCCATCTGCAGGGCTGTCATGGGATCTGTGCCCAACCCAATCGTGTGGCGCAGGACCCGGTCCATATGGCCATCATTCACCAGGGTTTCCGAATGGGAATCATCCGTGCAGAGGATGAAATGCCGCGAATCCAGCTGATCTTCGTTGATAGCAGGGATTTGGGCTTCCACATCCAGCCAGCCAGAGCCGTAGCGGAGCATGGCTTTCATGCCCTGGCGGACCCTGGCAATAGCATCTTCTTTTCTTGTCCCTTCGTGGTCATCTTCCGGTCCACCAGCTACGTACCCATGGAAAGGGATTCCCAGGTCGGGAGCCGCATAATGGCCTCCGATAACTTTACCAGCTGCCCGAGTGGCAGACATCTCGTCATGCATTTTTTGATCGCTGAAATAAACTCCAGGGAAGTTCATCATCTCGCCCAGGCCGATAATCCTATCCCATTTCATAGCCTCGGCAACGTCTTCCGGGCCAATGGAGGAACCAGGCGTTTCAAAGCCAGGGGCAGAAGGCACACAGGAGGGAACCTGAACCCAGACATGGATCGGCTGGTTTTCAGCCTCATCTGCCATCAGGCGGACGCCTTTCAGGCCAAAAACATTGGCAATCTCGTGGGGATCAATGAACATACCGGTTGTGCCCCGCGGGGCAACCGCCCGGACGAACTCGGTCACCGTAATCATGCCCGATTCAACATGCATATGGGCATCCAATAACCCCGGCACCAGGTACATGCCGTTGGCATCCACTACCTTTGTGTCCACGCCGATGGTATGGGAAGCATCTTCCCCTACATAGGCGATCCGCTCCCCCACAACTGCAATATCTGTATTGGGGATGATCTCACCAGATTGGACACAAACCCAGCGGCCGTTCTTGATCACCAGGTCAGCTTTTTCCCGACCCATGGCAACGTTAACAAGTATCCTGGTCCTGACGCTAATTTCTTGGCTGGTCATTTTTCTCTCTCCTGGTATTGGTCAGCCATTCAGCAGGCGTTTGGCTGCCTGATTATGCTCTTCAATCAAGAGAGGTAGATCCGCTGTGGTCAGCTGGCCCTCCTGGACAATAACTTTTCCGCCGACCACGTTGTAATCCACCTTAACAGGCGCACAGAAAACAAGGGCAGCCACCGGGTCATGCAGAGCGCCAGCGTAATCAATTCTCTCCAGGTTGATGGCGATGAAGTCTGCTGCTTTCCCGGGCTCAAGTGACCCGAGATCCTGGCGTCCCAGCACAGCGGCTCCACCGCGAGTTGCCAGCTCTAAAGTTTGGCGGGCGGACATGATCGGAGGGTTTTTCTCTCCAGAGCGGGAGGCGCCCTTGATCCCAGCCCGCAGCCTGGATAGAAGCATGGTCTGGCGGGCTTCTTCCAGCAGGTGTGATCCATCATTGCTCGCAGAGCCGTCGACACCGATTCCGACATCCACGCCAGCCGCAAGCAGGTCCTGAATAGGCGCTGCGCCCGAAGCCAGTCTCATGTTGGAGCTGGGACAGTGGGCCACACCGCAGCCATGATCTGCATATACGCCAATCTCATCCTCATTAAGGTAAACCGAATGAGCAAACCAGACATCAGGGCCAATCCAGTCCACTTCCTCCATGTACGCTACCGGCCGCTTACCAAATTTTTGAATTGTGAAATCAACCTCATCCTCTGTTTCTGCCAGGTGTGTGTGGAGCTGAACACCATATTCCCTGGCCAGCACAGCGCTTTCCCGCATCAGGTCGCCGGTCACGCTAAAGGGCGAACAGGGCGCGAGCACAATTTGCGTCAATGACCCAGGGCTGCTGTCATGGTAGCTCTCGATCAAACGCAGGGAATCCTTTAAGATCTGGTCTTCATCTTCCACGACACTATCCGGCGGCAGTCCCCCCTTGCTCTCCCCCAAGCTCATCGAACCCCGGGAGGCATGCAGGCGCAGTCCAATTTGCAGGGCCGCCTCAATCTCATCGTCCAGGCGAGATCCATTGGGGAATAAATAGAGATGGTCTGAAGCCGTAGTGCAGCCGGAAAGGGCCAACTCAGCCAGCGCAGTCCTGGTGGAGATCTTGATATCTTCGGGTTTCATGCGTGCCCAAATCGGATACAGAGTCTTCAGCCAGTGGAAAAGGTTGGCGTCCTGAGCTTCCGGTACGACTCGGGTGAGTGTCTGGTAGAAATGATGGTGTGTATTCACCAGGCCCGGCAGTAGAATATGCCCCTTTAAATCAAGAATCTGATCCGCTTTTGAAGGCAATTGATCAGATTTCCCAACTTGTTGGATGAAGCCCTTCTCAATAAAAAGACCGCCATCCTGAATTTCATGACGATGATCATCCATAGTGACTAGGATCTGGGCATTTCTTACCAGCAGGCTGGACATGGAATATCCTTTTTTTACTTGTCTGACAACTCCAAGTTTAACAAATACTTCCCAACCTGTCAATTGTCAGACAAATTCTTTTCACCAGGAGGTGATTAAAATCACCTCCCCTGCTGGTAATCGATTTTAGGTCAGAACCACAAATTGAGTAAATTTCGAGTAAAAACAGGGTTCAGCAGCGCTATTACCGCTAAACCGAGAATTAATATAAAACTGAGCAGCGCGATCAAAGCCAGACACCCGCCGTGGTCGATCTGAAAGTTTGCCTTCTGAGCTTTACTTCCTCTCTCTTTCGTATATCTGCCGATCGGTTTTCTGGTGACCTCTTTGGTTTCAACCCCGCGGACGATCACCCCCGGAGGAGCAGGCTCTTTTCGGGGTGCTTTCACAGATTGGGCTTGATCAAAACTGAAATTAAAACTGAATCTTCCACTCTGGGCTTTCAGCAATTCGTTCTTAAACTCCGCAGCCATCTGCCAACGGTCATTAGGGTGGACCTGGAGAGCTTTCTCGACAGCTTCGGCAACGCGTTTAGAGACCTTTGGATTCCTCTCCCTGACCGGAGTAAGCTTCAGCTGGTCCATCGTTTGAGCCAAGCTGTCTTCCGGAGTTAATCCTGTCAGCGCGGTGTAAAGGGTGGCGCCCAGGGAGTAAATATCCGTCCGGGCATCTGTTCGAGCAGCCCCATATTGTTCAGGGGGCGAGAAACCCATGGTCATCGCTCTGGCCCCGGTGGTTGTCGTCTGATCGCCGTGCATCACTTTGGCCAGCCCAAAATCAACCAGGTAGACTCCCCCAGAAGGGGTAATTCTCACATTGGCTGGTTTGATATCCCTGTGGAGCACAACCGATTCTCGGGAGTGCATATAACTCAGCGCATCGCAGATTGCAGCGCCGATAAAGACAACTTCTTCCTCTTCAATTGGGCCAATCCGTTCCAACCTCTCCTGGAGGTCCTCCCCCTCGATATAATCCATGATCAGATATTGACCTTGATCTTCAATGCTGAAATGATCGGATACGCGCGGCAAATTGGGGTGTCGCAGACTGGCCAGGATTGTCGCTTCCCGTCGAAACTGACGAGCATAATCATCGATGGTAAAGAGATTTTCCTTCACCGCCACTTCCACGCCCAGATTTTCATCCACGGCCCGGAAGATAGAACCCATACCACCGTGTCCGAGAGCCTCGATGATCCTGTAGCGTTGCCGAAGGAGCTGACCTTGATTTAGCGACATCTGGATTATTAAATATCCAAATTCCTTACTTCATTGGCATGAGTGATAATAAAACGCTTCCTGGGAGGAACAGAGGAACCCATCAGCATATCAAAAGTCCTGTCAGCAGCGGCGGCATCCTCAATGGTGACCTGCAGCAAAGTGCGGGTTTCGGGATCCATTGTGGTATCCCAGAGCTGCTGGGGATTCATCTCGCCAAGACCCTTGTAGCGCTGGAGATTGGCTTTTTCCGGTGAAATTCCCAGTTCCTTAAATTTATCCAGTTTTTCTTTCTCTGTGTAGAGATAGATCTTCTTGTTTTTGTGATTGAGCCGGTAGAGAGGTGGTTGGGCGATGTAGAGATGACCTCCCTCGATCAGCGGCTGCATATACCTGAAGAAGAAAGTCAGCAGCAGGGTGCGGATATGAGCGCCATCAACATCTGCGTCGGTCATAATGATCACGCGCCCATAGCGGAGGCCTTCGATGTCAAAGCCCTCCCCGATTCCCACACCCAGGGCAGAGATCAAGGATTTAACTTCATTGTTGGCCAGAATCTGGTTCAGGCGAGCTCGTTCTGTGTTGAGTATCTTTCCCCGCAGAGGTAAGATCGCCTGAAAATGACGGTCTCTGCCTTGTTTGGCAGAACCTCCCGCGGAGTCACCCTCTACGATGTAAATCTCAGATTCCTGAGGATTCCGAGATGAGCAGTCCGCCAGTTTCCCCGGCAGGGTCATGCTCTCTAAGGCAGACTTCCTGATCACCAGATCGCGGGCTTTACTGGCTGCACGCCGGGCTCGCGCGGAAGTGAGACACTTGTTAACAATGGCTTTTGCGGCAACGGGATGTTCCTCAAGGAAGGCCTCGACCCCTTCTGCAACAACCTGCTGGGCATGGGTCTTCACCTCAGCGTTCATCAGCTTTACCTTGGTCTGGCTTTCAAACTGGGGATTGGGATGTTTAACGCTGATAATCGCCGTTAAACCTTCCCGGGTGTCATCACCTGACAGATTGGGGTCTGAGTCCTTAAATATCTTTTTATTACGAGCATAGTTGTTAATCGTCCGGGTAATCGCAGTTCTTAAGCCAGTCAAGTGAGTGCCGCCATCATGGGTGTTGATCGTGTTGGCAAAAGCATAAATAGACTCAGCATAGGAATCTGTATACTGGAATGCCGCGTCAATAACTATGTCATCTATTTCCTTCTCAACGTGGATCACGGGATGCAGTTTTTCGCGGTTGCGGTTCAGGTAACGCACAAAGGAGGTTATCCCGCCGTCAAAATAGAAACTCATCTCCTTGTCTTCCCGCTCATCGATGAACCGGATCGTGACACCGCGGGTTACAAAAGCCATTTCCCTGAAGCGCTGCAGCAGGGTTTCAAACTGGTAGCTTAGCTCCGTATCAAAGATCGTCTTGTCGTACAGGAAGGTCTGGGTTGTACCGGTTTTTCCTTTCGGCGCATCCCCAACGACTTCCAATTTATTAACCGGAACACCTTTTTCATAACGCTGGAAATATTCTTTTTTATCACGCCAGACCCGGACTTCAAACCACTCTGAGAGCGCGTTCACAGCCGAGAGGCCTACACCATGCAGGCCGCCAGACACCTTATATCCTCCCCCACCAAATTTACCGCCAGCATGCAGCATGGTCATGACTAGCTCGAGGGCAGGCACTTTTTTCTCAGGATGTATATCAACAGGAATACCCCGGCCGTTGTCGGTAACTGTCACGCTCTCATCGTTATGAATGATGATCTCAATCTCATCACAGAATTCAGCCAGCGCCTCATCTATTGAGTTGTCCACAACCTCGTAAACCAGGTGGTGCAGAGCCTTGATATCCGTACCGCCGACATACATCCCCGGCCGCAATCGAACAGCTTCTAATCCTTCCAGAACCTGGATATCTTTGGCATCATAGGACATGGTTTCTTTCTTTTGAGCCACAAAATCCTCCACAAGATTACAAACAAACCCGCATCATACCATGATTCAGGTTAATTATCTAACGTAGTTCGTTCCTCAGCAATGGGCTGGGGAGCACCCAGGGCTTTAAGCTCTTCCATCCAGCGATTAATATCCTGGTAATAAATAAAACTGGCCGATAACATCCCCGTGGTCACAAAAGCATGGCCAAGTATGCTGATCAACATCAGCCAGGAATCTTCCGGGGCAACCTGCCAGATCATGTTCAAGCCCTGGTTGACAAGAATTGCCAGCATAATAAACAGGCTGGTCCTCATAAAAGTCAAATTCGTCAGGCGTACGCTTGAGAGTAGGGATCGCCAGGCTTTTTCCCCCCGGGCATAAATGCCATGGGGAGAGAAAACAAGCGGAAACAGCAGCCAGAAGCTTATAATGCCAAATAAGATGATCGCGACCTGCCCCAGGGAGACACTGAAAAACGTCATTCCGGTTGCCGCGCAGCTTCCCACCATCAGAACTACCAGGAAAAATATCGCCCAGATGATACTCAGAAGCAAAGATTGGAAACTGACGCGAGGCCAATCCTTCAGGATAGGTCCCCATTTAACCTCATCAAATACGGCTGCCTGGCGAACAGCTGAGAAATACAATCCTCCCATGACCAGACCTACAGAAAAAATTAACAGCGTGTATGTAAAAGCGCCACTGAGATTGGGTACATCCCAGAATACAGGGGTTCCAAGCGGGTTTTTAATAGGAAGGATAGATGTCAGCAGGCTGAAAATCCCCACAGGGAGAGAACGCAGCGCTACCAGCAAATTGACACGCTCTCCAGCAATCGCCCAGATCTCCTCACTTTCCTGCATGACTCGCGCGAAGTCTGCCGGAAACATCTGGGAGACCTCGTTCATCTCCAGGATAAACTGCTCGACCAGGGAGCGGATTTGAAGGTGCGGGCCGAACCACAGAATCAAATCCAATCCTAATGGAAAGAGCATTAAAACCAGGTGTTTGGTAATAGCATCAAACCCGGTTCGGATGGATTTAAGGACATTGGGGGGTTCGGGAAGGACGATATTATTGATGTTCATCGATGCTCTATTTTACCATACACCTCCCCCAAAACTCCCTTCCGGAAAGCCCTTAAATCCTGTTCCAAGTGTTCCTTCATCCTCTCTCAAAAACCCTCTTTGAGTGCCTTGGGGAATGGCGAACATCATTAAAAATCCCTGATCGAGATGATACAATCTTAGCTAATCACCCGCCTAACCTGGTTTTTCACCTTGCGAGGAGAAATAATATCAATGCCACCCAAACCCGCGGAAGATAATTTTAATTTCCTGGCAAAAGTGGGTCCTCAAAAACATTATGACTGTCTGGACGTCACCAGGGAATGGATTGAAATAACCGGGAACTAATCCGGTCAACGGGTGATCGACCTCAGTTGTGGAGCAGGCACGCCCTCTGTTAATCTCGCCAAACAACTTGGAACATCAGTAATGGGCGTTGGTCTGATTGAAGCCAGGCTGCATAGATCCCAGGAACGGACGGCAGCTTACCAGGTTCTGGATTTAACTGTTTTCCTGGCAAGAGATGACAGAGTCTTAGCCTTCCCGGACAGCTTTATCTGACCTGGTTCCCTTGGAGTCGTTAATGGTGTTCTTCGAGAATTAAGTTAGGGCGTTGAAGGAAGATGCCCGGATGCAACAAAGCAGGAGAGTGAACGATGTCACACAAGGTAGATAAATTACTGATTAATGCCCATGTGATCTGCATGGATGAAAATTTCAGGCAGTTTGAAAAAGGGGCAGTAGCTGTTGCAGGAGACCAGATCGCGGCTGTTGGCTCCCAGGATGAACTGCTGAAAGAATACCAGCCTGAAGAGCTGGTGGATTGCCAAGGGAAAATCCTCATGCCTGGCCTGGTCAATGCCCATACCCATGTACCGATGAACCTTCTGCGAGGGCTGGGAGACGATCTCAGATTGGATGTCTGGTTGCTGGGGTATATCATGCCTGTGGAAAGGGAGTATGTCGACCCTGAATTTGTCCGCCTGGGCACCTCCCTGGCCTGTGCTGAGCTGATCCGTTCTGGTGTGACTTCCTTTGCAGATATGTATTATTTTGAAGATCAAGTTGCCGAGGTAGTGGCGGAAGCTGGACTGAGAGCCGTTTGCTGCCAGACCATCTTGAAATTCCCCTCCCCGGATGCCGATTCATACGAAGAATCCTTGAAGGCATCAGAAGAGATGATCCTAAAATGGAAAGACCATCCCCTGATAACACCAGCAGTTGCCCCCCACGCTCCCTATACATCAACGGTTGATATCCTGGATTCCGCCACTGCCCTGGCGCTGAAATATGATGTTCCGCTGCACATCCATATTGCGGAGACCGCCCAGGAGGTCCAAGACAGTCTGGACCAACACGACATGCCTGTAGTTCCTTATGTGGAGCAGTTTGACGTCTTCAAAGCCAAGGTGATCGCAGCCCATTGTGTGCATACAGATGAGCGGGAAATTCACACCTTGCAGAGATACGGAGTGGGTGTGGCCCATAATCCCACATCCAATCTAAAACTCTCTTCCGGAATCGCCCCTATCAGCAGCATGCTTGAGCACGGGTTGAACGTGGGGATCGGCACCGATGGAGTATCCTCCAATAACGACCTGGATATGTTTGAAGAACTGCGTCTGGCAGCGCTGCTTGCCAAAGGCAGCAGTGGGGATCCAACCGTTGTGCCCGCCAGGACTGCCATTAACATGGCAACCCACATGGGCGCCAAATCCATCTACCTCGCCGATCAGGTCGGCTCGCTGGAAGTTGGCAAACAGGCCGATTTGATCCTGGTGGATATCAACACTCTCCACAATACGCCTCATTTCAGAAATGATGAAGATTCAATCTACGCCCAGTTGGTTTACGCGGCGAAATCCACTGATGTCACCGATCTGATGGTCAACGGCCGCTGGCTGATGCGTTCCCGGGAATTATTGACCATCAATCTGGAGGAATTGGTCCCCCGCGCGCAAGAGCTGGCAGAGCAAATAGACCGCTTCTTGATTGAACGCTTCCAATCCGTCTATTCGAAACTAATCGCCATCGGCGGCGCCGAAGAACAAGAAAGCTATGAGGTCCAGGTGAAGGTCAAACTGAAAGATCCTCATGCCGTGGTCAACTGTCTGAAGGAATCTGAACTGGATATCCTTTATTACCGTCATTACCACGAATACGATACCTATTTTAAATTCGAAGATCCCGAGGAAGGTTGGCTGCGCTACCGGGAAGACGAATTCATTGATACCAAGGGAGAAGTTGAGAATATTCGCTATCGGCTGACACTGATTGGCCCAGAACGGGAGAGGCACTTCCCGAAGGATGTCCTGCTTTCCAGGAGCCGCTTCATAGCCCCGGCACCTCATAGTCTTCGATTTTACCGGGAATACTTTAAACCCACCCAGGAAATTTATATTGAAAAAGACCGGGAGCGCTGGAAGGTGAATTTCCGGGATATTGAATTCTTCATCAATGTGGACCGCCTGGACGAGCCAGACCTGGGAACGTTCCTGGAAGTGAAAAGCCGCACCTGGAGCCTGGAAGATGCCGAGAAAAAAGCCCAGGTTGCTGAAGACCTGGTGAAACTGCTGGGCAGCCACCCCAAGGATGCGGAAACCCTGGATTATGTACAGATCATTGAGTCAAAGTCCTGATCCATGAAGATAGCAGCCCTGGGTGATATTCACGGAAATTACCAGGCTTTGGTTACCGTGCTTGAACATGTCGAAATCTGGCAGCCTGACCTGGTGCTGGTCCTGGGAGATATCGTCAACCGGGGTCCTCGATCCAAGGATTGCTTTGATCTGATCCGGAAAAGATCCATCCTTCCAGGCTGGCATGTGCTCAAGGGCAATCATGAAGAATACGTGCTCAGTTTTATGGACCCCTCCTTCTCCAGGCAGGGAGTGGATTTTGCCCTCAGGAAGGTGATCCACTGGACCTACGAATCACTTGCCAGGAAAGATCTTGATGAGTTGATTCAGCTCCCAATTGAATGCAAGATCGATCTCCCCGGCCTGGGTTTGGTCCAGGCAGCCCACGCTTCCACTGCCGGGGATCGCATCGGAATTTATCCCTCTACTCCTGACAGCAAGCTCAAAGGATTGATTCCAGAAGACGCCCGGCTGTTCCTGGTCGGCCATACCCACCAACCCCTGATAAGGCGGTACGGGCAAACCTTGATCATCAACACTGGATCTGTGGGGCTGCCATTCGATGGGAACACCCGCGCGGCGTACGCCCAGATAACATACCAGAATGATGCCTGGCAGGGTCAAATCGCCAGAGTGGCCTATGACCTGAAGACCGCCGAAGATGATTTTTACCAATCAGGTTTTATCCCTGAAGGCGGACCGCTGGCAGAGCTGGTCCTGGCGGAACTTCAGCTGGGTTGGCCGCAGTTAGGGAAATGGTTTAGAGAATATGAAATGCCGATCCGAGAAGGCAGGATCAGTCTTAAAGAAGCAGTATATGAATTTCTTAAGAATCCAAATATTGAGTACCGCAATCCACACTTACCGCGGTAAGATAACCCTATAGGCAGAACTATGGCGCAAAGTAGAGTATCCGCAGCTGCAGAGGCAGCATTAATCGCTGGAAAAGAACTCCTGGCTCTCTATAAAGAAGGAAATAGCGGTGGGGAGATGAAACCAGATCATACCCTGGTGACGAAAGCTGACCACCACGCTGACAAGCTGCTTCAAGACTTGATCCGGGAGCAATTTCCTGGGGAAGGCATATTGAGTGAGGAGAATTCTACTGTATACCCAGCGACTGAACACACCTGGGTTATTGATCCCCTGGATGGCACCGTAAATTTCAGCCAAGGACTTCACTATTGGGGCATATCGATTGCCCACCTGGTGAATGGGCAGCCGCAAGACGGGGCGGTGTTCTTGCCTTTGCTGGATGAATTGTATACTGCTTCGCGCGGCGAGGGCGCTTTCTTTAACGGAAAACCTCTCTCCATCCAGGAAGAGACAGCTGAGGAGTTATTTCCCCTTTTTGTGCATTGCTCGCGTATGTACAAGCGTTATGCGGTAAAAACACCCTACAAGAACCGCTCCCTTGGCGCAGCAGCCTATCATCTCTGCCTGGTAGCTAAAAACACAGCAGCGGTCGCCCTGGAAAGCACCCCCAAGATCTGGGATTTCGCTGCTGGCTGGTTGATCGTCAGGGAAGCCGGGGGCGCGATCCAATCCCTGGGGGACGAACAACCCTTTCCAGCTCAGCCGGGGATGGATTACGCCAAGAAATCCTACCCGATCCTGGCTGCCCGCTCGGCAGCACTCCTCACCGAGTTTGAATCCGGGATCACACCATTACTGGTTTAGCAATCCAACGGGAGATAACAAATGGAATATAGATCTTTAGGAAGGTCAGGTCTCAAGGTATCCACCCTGTCTTTTGGATCCTGGGTGACCTTCGGCAGCCAGGTAGATGTTGACAAAGCCGTCAAGTTGATGACCACGGCTTATGACGCCGGCGTAAACTTCTTTGATAATGCCGAAGTGTACAGCGGGGGCAGTGCCGAAAGGATCATGGGGGAAGTGATCAAAAAGACCGGCTGGAAGCGGCACGATCTGGTGCTTTCTACGAAAATTTTCTGGGGTGGCGAGGGACCGAACGACAGGGGCCTTTCCCGAAAGCATATTATTGAGGGACTGGACGCCTCGCTAGGAAGAATGGGATTGGACTATGTCGACCTGGTATACGCCCACCGCCCGGATATTCACACTCCCATCGAAGAAACCGTGAGGGCTTTTAACCATGTCATCAACCAGGGCAAAGCCTTTTACTGGGGCACAAGTGAGTGGTCCGCCCAGCAAATTATGGAAGCTTATAGTATCGCCCGCCAGGAGCATCTCATCCCCCCCCTGATGGAGCAGCCCCAGTACAACATGTTCCATCGTGAACGAGTAGAGGTTGAATATCATCGGCTTTACAGCAAAATAGGTTTAGGAACGACCGTATGGAGCCCTCTCGCCAGCGGATTATTGACCGGGAAATATAACAATGGTATCCCCAAAGATTCCCGGGCAAACCTGGCTGGATACGAATGGCTGAGAAGTCGTTTTACGGATGAAAAAGCCCGTGAGCAGATCCAAAAAGTGATCCAGCTTGCTGAGGTGGCAAAAGAGCTGGGCTGCACCACCGCGCAGTTGGCCCTGGCCTGGTGCACCCTCAATCCTCATGTCAGCACGGTGATCACTGGCGCTTCCAAACCCTCCCAGGTGGCAGAAAACCTGAAAGCCCTTCAGATTGCAGAACAGCTCACACCGGACGTAGTTGAAAAAATCGAGGAGATATTGGATAACAAACCTGAATTACCCCCCGATTTACGCTAATTAGGTTCTGCAGTGGCATGCTTGCCAAACCGAAGAGAGGTTAAGTATCCCAGCTCTCCGTTTTATTATTCTGGTTGAGAATCTCGAAGCTCAAGGAATGATATTCCCCACAAACCAGGCAGTCAGATAAGCAAACAAAGTGCCAAATAATATGCTCAGCAAGGTGCCGATAATGATATATTCCGCCTGCCAGCGCCGGTTGGAATCCGTAAGCTCGCCGAATCGGAACACAGATTTGGCAGCGATCAAGAAACCAATCCCTGCCGGGTAACCGACCAGCACAAAAAGGGTTATCAGGCTGCGCTCAAGATAACCAATCATCCTGCCGCCTTCCGCAATGCCCATCCCCCCGTGCGTTGCCTCCTCTGGAGCCTCTTCCCCAGGAGAGACGAGGCTCTTTCTGATCCCCAGTGCCTCAAAGGACAGCTCGACAAGGTAGCTGACCACATAAATCGAAACTATCCCTCCCGACACTACGCCCAGAACCAGCAGGTAAGGCCAACCAAACAGCCTGGTCCATAATCCCGGAAATTCACCATATTTATATATCGCCGCCCACGAAAAGAGGGCCAGAATAACCCAATGACTCAGCTGGTCGATTACAAACCTTCTGAGGTGTGTCCCTTGTTGAGAGCGAAGCTTCCAGGCATCCAGCAGGCTGTGCGTCAAAGCCACGCCAACAGGGATCTCCCATCCCACAACGATGCCTGCAAAGAGGTATGAGAGCCCACCCGCCAGCAAACCATGCTGGATCAAACCTGGTAACCTGTGTTTTGCCCGCACAGATGCATCAGACTGTAAAACAAAGTCTGTCAGCAAATGGGCAAATAGAAGTGGGATGAAGAATCCCCAAAAAAGATCACTCATGGTTTTCTACTCCCAATTACAATTTCCAGGACTTGTATTTTCAAGTTACAATCTCACCATCTGATCTTTTATGAAACCAACATCGCTGGCAGGACTTTTTCCAGATAATCCAGGGCATCTTTAATTTGAATCCAGCCGGCCTTTTCGAGGTGCTGGGATATGGCTTGTTGGCTGATCGGCTCAGGCTGCCAGCTGGCAGCGATTTCCACTTGAGTCAGGTCAATCAGCGCCCCAGCCACTGCCTGGGATTGCCCCGGTGTCCAGGCCCTGGCCTGGAGGTCAATCAGCCGGACAATGGTATTCAATCCCTGCCCATCTAAGTTCCTTTCCAGGGGGGGAAACCTCAAGTTCATCCGGGTTGGTTTAAGGCATTCCTCAAGGCCCTGTCCTGAGAGGGTAAAAGCCTGGCCGGTCCCGGTGGATATGTTTTCCAATGGCAGGAAATCGACTTCTCCAAAGCCAATGGAGACCCGGGAATCTATTCCATATGAAGCGCGCAGCAAGGCTCGAAAGTACAGCCCTACCCGGACAGCAATTGACGGATCACGCACTACCAATTGCCAGCTGTCCCCTCTGAAAATATCGATCCGGGCGTGGATTGCAGTTTGGAAACTCTCCTTAATCCATTTCCCGACATTTTCGATCAACTCCGAGACAGGCTCCGAATCGACACTCCTCAGCCGCGAAGAATCCACGATATCACCCGTTAACACCGCCATGATTCTATTTCCAGCCACTTTTCTTTCTCCTTAAACCACATACAATTTATACCACTTGTATACAATATGTACAAGTCTCTACACTTGTTATTCATGGTGGTTTTTTTGGAGATGACAGAAAAAATCGCTCTACCCCAGACGGGCTGCAGATCCAATCGCCCCACCCGACTCCCGGGAAGACTCATCCACTAACTGCCTGGAGGATCTGCCCTGCCAGGTCATTCGCCCGGGAAGTTGCGTCGCCAAGATAAGCCGCAACCTCGAGATATGCGCCAATCTGCGATCCTTCCAGGAATTCCGTCAGGGCTGGATCATTCTCTAACAGTTCCTTGATGGGGTTGGATTTTCCCTGGCGGACTGCATCCCACGCTGCCAGCGCCTGGACCCGGATGACCTCGTGCATCTCCTGCCGATCTGCGCCGGCTTTGGCTAACTCCATAAGCAATTTTTCGGTCCCTGCAAATGGACCAAATTTAGCCAGGTTGCGCTGGATCGCCTCCGGGTGGATCTCCAATCCGGAAAGGATTTTATTCATTCCAGACAAGATCTCATCCAAGCATAAAAACGACTCTGGGAGATATATCCGCTGGTTGGCGCTGTCATCCAGGGTGCGCTCAAGCAGGCTGTGAGCCGCGTTATCCCAGGCAATTCGGGGCAGTTGGGCCAGGTACCTACCCAGGGAGTTGATTTTTTCGGACAGGATCGGGTTTTGTTTGAACGGCATAGCCGATGAGCCAACCTGCTTTTTCCCGAACGGCTCTGCCAGCTCCCCGAATCCTGGTGATTGCAGGATGCGAAGATCAAAAGCCAACCGGTAGAGAGAGGCGCCCAGACCGGCCAGGCGTGAAACCAGCTGGTAATCTTGTAATCGGGGATAGGTCTGGTTGATCACAGGGAAAAATTCCAAGCCCAGTTTGCGAGACATGGCCTCCTGGAAACCTGGCAGGTTCTCCTCTCCCAACAAAGCGGCAAATGAGGCGCTCGTTCCGACCGCTCCAGTAAACCCCTTGGCTTTGATGTGACCCGAAAATTCTACCAGATCCTGATATCCCAGCAGCAGATCCTGCCCATACCCGGCCAGCCTGTACCCCAGCGTGGTGGGTTCCGCCGGCTGGAGGTGAGTATACCCCATCAAGGGGTAATCTGCCCATTCCTGAATCCTTTCAGCCAGTATGGTCAGCAGTTCCTTAAGTTGGGTCAGGATCAGTTCCAGGGCCTCTTTTTGCTGTATGACCAGGGCATTATCCTTGATATCCATAGAAGTCGCCCCCAGGTGCAGGGTCCCCCCAGCGCTGGGGCAGGCTTCAGCAAAAGCTTTTAGTTCTGCCATCAAGTCATGTTTAAGCTCTTTTTCCAGCTCAAACGAGCGCCTCAGATTCAGGTCCGATGCTTGGGCTGCCAAGGCCGCAGCCTGCTCTGTGGTGACCAATCCGTAGGAGACCTGTGCTTCTGCGAGGGCAACCCAGATCTTCCTCCACAACAGTCGGGTCCTCTCCACGCTCCACAAATCACGCATTTCCGGGGATCCATATCGCCAGCTAAAAGGAGACAAGTAGGTGGTATGATCGATCATATTTTTTCCTGGAGCATATTCATAAGCGAAATGCGATCTTGAGGTCACCCTCATTATAAACCCTGCCCGCTCATTTTACAGTCCTGTTCAAGGCACAGCCAATCACCAAACCAGGATGGCACTAAGCAAGCCCAATATGATAAAATCCTTTCATTAAAGAAAACTGGTGCGTATTGAAAAAGGATATAATTAGGTGAAAGCTCCAAGCCCCTAGGGAGGCCTGAACTGGAAACCAAAAAAATCACCCAAAACCTGGACAATAGATCGAAGACGCTCGAATACCTGCAGCCCGGCACCAAACTGGAAGGCAGATATAAGGTATTATCTACTGTCGGCAGGGGAGGAATGGGTGCTGTTTACAGAGCACAGGATTTGCGCTTTAAGGTTGAAAAAATCGTTGCCGTGAAAGAAATGATCAACCAGGCGACAGATCCCGAGATCCAAAAAACCATTGTGGAAGGATTTGAACGCGAAGCCAATATTCTTGCTACAGTAAGCCACCCTTCCATCCCAACCATTTACGACTATTTTACGCTTGGCACCCGCTCCTACCTGGTCATGGAGTTCATTGAAGGCGACAACCTGGAAATAAAACTCCAACAGCGCCGGGCACCTTTCAATGAAGAAGAGGTTATCGCCTGGGCAATCTCTCTCTGTGACGTGCTTGATTACCTCCACACGCATGAGCCAGAACCCATTATCTTCCGCGATATTAAACCGGCTAACGTGATGATCACACGCCGGAACCAGGTCCGGCTGGTTGACTTTGGTATCGCCAAAAACTTCCAAACCGGCTCGAAGGGGACCATGATCGGCACTGAAGGCTACTCTCCCCCCGAGCAGTACCGTGGGGAAGCTTCCCCGGCCGTTGATATTTACGCCTTGGGCGCGACACTGCACCATTTGCTGACCAATCAGGATCCCAGAACCGAGCCCCCTTTCACCTTTGATGAGCGGCCGATCCGGGAAGCAAATCCCAATATCAGCGTTGCCATGGAGACCATCGTCAATACGGCACTGATGTACAACCCGCCCGATCGTTTTGAGAACGCGGCCACGATGCGGAAAACCCTCATTGCCCTCGCTCAAAAAACCGGCTTGCTGGAGGAAGAAATTTCCATAGCCCAGGCCACGCAATTTTTCCAGGACCAGAGCCACTCACCGATCTGGACATTTACTTGCGAGGATGAAATTCGCGGCACGGCCAGTTACCAGGATGGTGTCTTGTATATTGGTTCATATGACCACAACCTCTACGCCCTGGAAGCGGAAAACGGCAAATTTATTTGGAAGTACGCAGCCAATGGAGGTATCGTCAGCAAACCCGCAATCCATGATAACAAGCTTTATTTTGGCTCTACGGATCAGTATGTGCACGCTATCTCCTGCCGGGGCGGGAAAAAAGTCTGGGTACAATCCACTGAAGGCGCAATCTATTCCTCCCCAACGATCGCCGAAGGCCATTTATTCATCGGCTCCGATGACGAACACCTCCATGTGCTCAATATCCTGGCGGGCAGGGAAGCCTGGAGTGTCAACCTGGGATCCCGAGTGCGTTCCAGCCCCATTGTTGCTGCAGATTCCGTCTTTATTGGTTCAGAGAATGGAGAGATCCAGTGTTATGACTTCAGCGGAAACATTCGCTGGCGAACTGCTGCCAAGCGGGCTGTGACAGCATCCCCTCATTTTTATGACCACGTGATCTATATCACCTCGTTGGACGGCATTTTGTATGCCATTGATGCAAAATCGGGTTGGGTAATCTGGCGCTATCGCATGGAAAGCGGATCGATCAGCACCCCTACCACCAATGAGAACCATATTTATGTAGGGTCTACTGACAACTCCTTATACTGCATCAATATTAAATCAGCCAATAAAGTGTGGAGTTTTGCTACCGATAACCAGGTAAATAGCTCCCCTGTTTTTTATAAAGGAGCAGTTTACTTTTGCAACGTGGACGGCTTGGTGTACAGTTTACACTCGGGCAGCGGGAGATTGCGCTGGAAATACCAGACTGATGGTTCAATCACCGGTTCTCCAATCATCGTAAATGATATCCTGTATATCGGTGCCACCGACAACAAAGTATATGCCCTACCAGCCTAATAAGCCTGCCATTGCCGAGATAACGAGATAACATGATAAAGAAACTTCGATATTCCCTCAAAAACCTTTTTCAGCCCAAACCCCAGGATCCAGTTGAAGATCTGACGGATCACGAGGTCTCAATCGATACGAAAGAACTCGATAAAACGACCACTCCTGTGGATACAAAGACTGTGGGTTACAGCTCACCGCATATCAGTGTCGGTTACGGCCTTTCTCCAGGCAAACAGAGAAACCACAATGAGGATGCCTTCTTTACCCTGACCACCATGTTCTCCTTCAACGAAAGTGAGCTCCCCTTCGGCCTCTATATAGTTGCCGACGGCATGGGAGGGCATAAAAACGGGGAAATAGCCAGTGAGCTGGCTATCAGAACGGTTGCAGGAACATTGCTGAAAGAAATTTACACCCCGCTGATGAGCCTTGATCCCCAACCTGCTGAACTGTCCTTCCGGGAGATCTTCCACAACGGCATCGAACAAGCCAATGCAGAAATCATAACCAAATCCTACGGCGGGGGCACGACGATCACAGCCGTTCTGATCGTTGGAGAGCAGATGACCATCGCACACGTTGGGGATAGTCGTGTGTACTCAGTCGACACAAATGGCAACCTGGAAGCACTCACCCGGGATCACTCCCTGGTTAAACGCCTGCAGGAACTGGGGCAAATCACACCAGATGAAGCTGCAGTTCACCCCCAGCGCAATGTGCTCTATCGGGCGCTTGGTCAGGGGGAGCCCTTTGAACCAGAAATTATATCCACCAAACGACCTGAATCAGGATCCCTGCTGGTATGCTCTGATGGTCTCTGGAGTATTGTCGGAAAAGAAAACATGCAATCGATCATCAAATCCGGTATCTCTCCCCAGGATATCTGCGATCGGCTGATCGACGCAGCTAATGACGCCGGAGGACCAGATAACATTTCCGCAATCTTGGTCGAATTTTCCTAGTCCTCAACCCTGATTATGGCTGACAAGACAGATTTTTACCACCGGTTGAACATTAGTACAGGAGCCTCTGAAGAAGCGATCAGGAAGGCTTACCGGCTGGCTGTTCGGAAAGCTCATCCTGACGTTAATAAGAACGCGGGCGCCACTCAGCTCTTTCTGGACATCCAGGAAGCGTATAAAGTCCTGACCGATCCGGCACGCAAGGAAACTTATGACGCTGGACGTGATCCTGCAGAAAGCGTTCCAAATATCCTGACCGAGGTTGAATACAGCCAGCATGCGCTGCTGAGGTTGGAAGAACCTCAGATAATTTACGCCCTGGTTGATATTGTGGCCACAGAAGAGGAACGTGACACTTCGAATCTCCCCTTGAATATTTCCCTGGTTGTTGATAATTCCACCTCTATGGCAGGCGCCAGATTGGAAATCATCAAAGCCGCAACAAGGGAAATCATCCAGGATCTGGATGAGAAAGATCTGTTTTCTCTGGTCAGGTTCAATGACTTTGCCAAGGTACTCCTCCCCAGCCAATCTCGGCTCCAGCCCAGACAGATTGATTCAAGCATTAACAACCTCTACGCAGAAGGAGGAACGGAAATATTCCAGGGATTGGAAGCTGGCTATCAGGAGATTACTAAAAATTTCACCCAGAATTATGTCAACCATATCATTCTCATTACCGACGGTCACACCTACGGGGATGAAGATAACTGCCTTTCCCTGGCCCAGCAAGCAGCAGAAGAGGATATCGGGATCAGTGGGCTGGGGATCGGCATTGAGTGGAATGATGCCTTTATAGACCAACTCTGCGCCCTTACCGGCGGTCAATCCAAATTTGTGCAGGATCTTAATCAGGTCAAGGAGTTTTTAGAACAAAGCATCTCTGCTCTTAAACAAACCCGGACCCGGCGGGTAACCCTGGAGATCATTCCCGCGCCGGGAGTTCAAATCCTCTCTGCTTTCCGGATTCTACCCGAAGCGCTCCCCCTCTCTCCCCAGGAAATATATTCCCTGGGAATCTTGCAAAAGGACAAACCCCACCGAGTGCTCTTTGAGTTTCTCGTCAATCCCATTCCTGAAAATATCGAACCGGCAGTGATTGCTTCCGGGGAATTCACGCTCAAGAGAACCGGCAAGGACTTTACCATACCTTTCACACTCAAACGGGATCTGGTGGCGCAATCCGAGGAGCTGGATCCCCCAACAGATGAGGTTATCCGGGCAATCTCACATCTCACTTTTTACCGCTTACAGGAAAAAGCCCAGCGTGATATCGCACTTGGCAATCCTGGGACCGCCTACCAACGCTTGATGAATCTTTCTTCTCACCTGATGGCCAAAGGAGAAGGCGGTTTGGCAAAAATCGCCATGAATGAAGCCCAATACATTCGATCCCATAACAATTTCAGCCCAACGGGCAAAAAACAACTCAAATACGGTACCATGCATCTGATGCTGCCAGAAAAGACATGATTAAGTGCAAAGTCTGTGGGAACCAAGAATATCACGGGATCCTGTTCTGTGGAGAATGCGGATCACAGCTAGCTTTCGCGCCCGATCAGAAAGTTAATACCCTGGTTTACGCAGATCAGATCCGCGGGTTAAACATGGACATATCCAATACCATTCCTAAAAAGCTGCTGGAAGAAAGGAGTTTCATCCTCTATTATTCGGAGCAAGAGGAAGCCCTGGATTTACCTGTCCAGAATGAATTCTCGATTGGCAGACTCGTTGAAGGGCAGGTAATCGCTCCTGATGTTGATCTTAATAAATACGAAGCTTATAATCTGGGAGTCTCAAGGCTTCATGTCACGATTCGAATCGACCCCCAAAAGAACAAAGTATTTGTCATAGATCAAGGATCCGCAAATGGGACCTTTGTTAACAATTATGAAATACCCGCAAATTCAGAAGTTCCCCTCAACCATGGTGATGTTTTAACCTTAGGTAAATTCAGCCTTAAGGTAATCTTACCGAATGAATTGTAGTAAGGATGGTTTAATATGACGATGACGGTCATAGTCCATATCAGGAATTCTGAGCCGATGCTGGCAGAAATTGAAGATTTTCCCGGATCAGCTGATACAATCATTAAATTGAGCAATCCCCGTCAGCGTGACGGTAAGGATTTAATTTACCTGGAGCATAATGTGGTTACAGTGTATTGGCCCTGGGCTGAGATCGCCTTTATGGAAATCCTGCCAGGTGATACGGGAGAAGAGGTAGTTAGCTTCGTCAGGGAATAAGATGAACACTGAAAAATCCAGATACAAAATCTTAGCGGTAGATGATGAACAACGTATGGTGCGTTTTATCCAGCTCAATCTGGAACAGGATGGGTTCCAGGTCATTACTGCCTATAACGGAAAGGAAGCCCTCGAACAGGTCAGGACCCAACTGCCGGATCTAATTCTGCTGGATATCATGATGCCGGATATAAATGGGTTCGAAGTCCTTAGAAAGGTCCGCGAGGTAAGTAACGTACCGGTAATCATGCTGACCGCAAAAGGGGAAGAAGACGATCGTATTCAAGGCCTGGAGCTGGGCGCAGATGATTACATCACCAAACCCTTCAGCCCCCGGGAGCTGGTCAGCAGGATCCGGGCAGTACTGCGCAGAACAAAAACCTTCCAGGAAGATCAGGTGGATGTGATCAAAGTGGATGATCGATTGACAATTGATTTTTCTCGCCGGGAAGTCTGGTTGAACGATGAAAAAGTGGATTTGCGCCCTACGGAATACCGGCTTTTATACCACCTCGTGCAGAACGCAGGCTGGGTGAACACGCATGAGCAGCTGCTCTCCAAGGTGTGGGGATTTGAATACCAGGACGAGCCCCATTATGTCCGCCTCTATGTCAATTATTTAAGGAAAAAACTGGAAGAAGACCCGTCCAATCCCAAATACATCCTGACAGAACGCGGCGTCGGATATCGGTTTGTGGATTACAGAAGAAACCAAGAGAAATCCAACTAACACAGCGGCAGGACTGATTGCAGGAAAATGGATTCCTTGCCAGCCAGCATAGTCTAGTATATACTGTCTCCAGAAAATAACAGGAGAATAATAATGTCTTATCAGCGAATCCTATTGGTGGATGATCATGAAGTTGTCCGCCTGGGACTAAAATCCCTGCTCAACCGTCAAACAAAATTCCAGGTCGTCGCTGAAGCCGCCACTGGCGAGGAAGCCATTACCAAGACTGATCAATATCATCCTGACGTGGTAGTGATGGACATTCGACTCCCGGGTGGCTCCGGTATTGAGGCCTGTGAAAAAATCATCGAGAAGTATCCCGACACAAAAATCATCATGCTGACTTCTTACGCAGAAGATGAGATGTTGTTTTCAGCGATCCGTGCCGGGGCTTCAGGGTATGTACTTAAACAAGTAGGCAGCAACGAGCTGATTGATGCCATCGAGGCTGTAGGCAGGGGTGAAGCCCTGCTGGATCCTGCCGTTACCCAACGTGTTTTTAAGGAAGTCCGTAAAGCCGCCCGGGAAGAAGAAGCCTCAGCTTTCACCGACTTGACAGACCAGGAGAAACATGTCCTGATCCATGTCTCAGAAGGTAAAACCAATCGGGAAATCGCCAAGACCCTTTATCTGGGGGAAGGCACAGTAAGAAATTACGTCAGCAGCATATTATCCAAGCTGGATGTCAGCAACCGGGCAGAGGCGGCAGCTTATGCAGTGAAACATAACCTGCGCAATCACCTGGTTCATTTATCAAAAGATTGAGGGATTTTGAAGAAACAAAAAAACTCCCTTTAGTTTTTTCTATTTAAGGACCCTGGGCAGGCTGCAGATAATTGGATACCACCCACCCCTTTCTGGATGTGTTCAATGGAGCTTCTATCTGCCACCACAAATAGCCATCTCTCTCTACCGGTCCTCCCGTGATAAGAAAGATCTCTCCTTCCAGCCCCAAGTAGGCAATCCTCCCATTCAGGGAGGGCTCTATTCTCAGGCGCAGTCCTTCCCCTTCTGTGCCGGAAACCTGCACGTATGCCCCCTGCAGATACCCGTCTTCCATTGGCGGGGTGGGTGAAGCGAGGATAACTGGCGTTATGCTGGGTTGGGGTGTTTGAGTAGCAGTAGGCACAGGGATGACCATGATCTCCGCTCCACCTTGGTAAGGAGCCACCCCTCCAGGCAGCACCCCCCCTGAAATCAAATAAACCATGACCAGCAACAAGCTGGCGGTCAGGATTGAACCGCCCATTACCCAAGGATTGAGGAATTTCTTCATAAGGGATTCCTCATAAATAAAGGCTTGGGCAAGTTATCCGGCACCATCACCTTCAACGCCAGCGGCTCGATCGTGATTTGGATATCATTGGAGGGCGGGACCGGCTCACCATCCAGCTGGAGATACAAATCAGACTTCGATTGTATACGAATTTCCTGGCAGGATATCTGAGTCGTTTTCTCTGAATCAATGTGCTTCCCGGAAGCAAGGTCAAATAAATGCTGAAGAGTTTCCAGCATGCTGTCACCTGAGAATAACCACAAATCCATCCTGCCGTCATCAAGGACTGCGCTGGGTGAAATTTCTGCCATTCCCCCCGCGTAAAGGTGGATATTAGTTACCAGGGCGAGGATAAAAGTGCCCTCCATGTTTTCCCCGTCCACCCGGATATTCAGATCCATGCCAGACCAGTTACGCGCGAACCAGGCCACATTGGCCGCATACTGTGTGGCAGGAAATTGCTTCTGCCAGCGCGTCCTGGGCTCCAGATGATGCACCACAAACGCGTCAAAGCCTGCCCCACTCCACAGCAGAAAAGGGACATCCTGGCAGATTCCGACATCCATCACATGTATATGACCGTTGAGTATTCTCTTGACGCTCTGCTCCAGAGCGATCCAGTTGGTCCAAGATAGCGTTGGCAGACCCAATTCCTGAGCCCAGACATTAGCAGTTCCGGAAGGCAAGACTGCCAGGCTGGTGTCACTGCCCAGTAACCCTGCGACAGCCCTGTGAATGGAACCATCTCCCCCGGCGATAAAAACTGCATCCAGATGATCCCTGGCAGCCCGTTTCGCCAGCTTGGTGAGATCAGGTCCACCCTGGGTTCTCAACAGTTCAACATCCCAACCGTTTGCCCTTAATATCTTGGCTGCCCGCTCAACCAGGGGTTGGGAAGGAAATCTACCCGCCATGGGATTGTAAATCAACCGTCCCCTCATCATCCTCCTCGTAGCAGATTCATCAAACAACGCACTTCAAGTGTACTCCAACGGGAGAGCACCGTCAATTATTAGATGATGGTACAATCAAAACGGCAAGTTAAAAAGGGTCCGTCCATGTCCGAAATTCTCAACGATCGTTACCGTCTGGATAAAAAACTGGGAGAGGGGGGAATGGCCATTGTGTTTCAGGCCACTGACCTGATGCTTGAACGGACCATCGCTGTGAAAATCCTGCGGAAGGCGTTTTCTGCTTCGGTACCATTCCAGAAGAGATTCAAAGAGGAAGCCCGGGCTGCAGCAAACCTGACTCACCCCAATATCGTCACAGTACATGACTTCGGTTTTGATAAAAACCGGCTTTTTATCGTTATGGAACACGTTCCCGGAACCGATCTGAAAGCGATTATCAAGGAACACGCACCGCTCCCCATCCCTCAGGCATCCCGGCTTTTTGTCCAGACCTGTGCGGGTATTGGTTATGCTCATAGAGCCGGTCTGGTCCATTGTGATATCAAACCTCACAACATGCTGGTTACTCCTGACTTCCGAGTTAAGGTCACTGATTTTGGCATCGCCAGAGCCATGGCCTCAGTAAAACATGATGAACAAAGCAATGCGATCTGGGGATCTCCGGCCTATTTTTCACCAGAGCAGGCAGCTGGAAGAGCGCCTTCTCCATCTTCGGATGTGTACAGCCTGGGAGTGGTCCTGTATGAGATGTTGACCGGGGAACTGCCGTTTATGGACTCTACACCGCAGGATCTCGCTCTCCTGCACCGCTATGAGCCGCCCCCTTCCCCGCGCCACATTAACCCTGAAATATCTCCCGCGCTGGAAGAGATCATCCTCAAGGTCCTGTCCAAAGAAGCCAGCGCCCGGTACAGGACTGCGGATCAGTTAGGCAGGATAGTGATCAGTTTTACTGAGCTGGAAACCAACGGCTACCTGGAAGAAGAAACTGCGATCTCACAGCCAGCCGATCCTGCCCTGGAGGCTATCAAGGCCCTGGAGACTAAAAAAACTCCCCAGGGATGGCTTACAATTGTTCTAGGACTGCTGGCTTTGATCGCTGTTGGCGGTCTGATCCCTTTTTGGCTCTGGATCTATTCCCAAATCAATTGATGTCTTATCCTTTTTCAATGAAGATCAATATGAAAGAAAGAGATTTCCTCATTTCCCCTTCTATACTTTCGGCAGATTTCACCCAGCTGGGAGATCAGATCCAACGCGCTGAACAAGCCGGCGCGGACTGGATCCATGTCGATGTCATGGACGGGCACTTTGTTCCCAATATCTCGATGGGGCCCTTCATTGTAGAAGCCTGCCGCCGTGCTACAGACCTTCCCCTGGACGTCCATTTGATGATCGAAAAGCCTGAGCGCTACCTGGAAAACTTCATCAGCGCAGGCGCGGATTACCTGACGGTGCATATTGAGACCTGTCCGGAGATGGACAGGATTTTGTCCAGGATCCAAGAATTGGGATGCAAAGCCGGCATTACCTTAAATCCAGCTACTGCGGTAGATAAGATCGAACCATTTCTCAAGCTGGCAGATCTGGTACTGGTTATGTCCGTCCAGCCAGGCCATTCTGGTCAATCCTTCCTTTCAGAAACCCTTCCCAAAATCAGCTGGCTGCGGAATAAAATTGATGAGATCAAGCCCGAGGTATTGCTTGAGGTTGACGGGGGCATTAATCCCGAGACGATCAGGGATGCCTATGACCGGGGAGCACGGGTTTTTGTAGCCGCCAGTGCGATCTTTAACCATCCCCAGGGCATTCAGGCAGGGTTTGATTCTTTACTGGAAAGGTTGCGAGGTTAATTAAAAGGAAAAATCCCGGCGAGTGACTCGAGCCGGGACTTTTTTATAAATTGGCAAAACGAAAGCTATTACTTGGTGTTAATGATAATGGTTCACACTTTCGTTAAAGTACGGATGCAGCGGGTGCAGAGAGTCTTACGGACTTTTTTGCCGTCTTCGTAAACTGTCACCTGCTGTAAATTGGGCTTGAATTTCCTTTTGGTCGCTTTCTTTGACCAAGGCCGGTTTTGCCCAAATTGTGTGGTTTTTCCACATTGTTCGCATTTCGCCATAATTTGTCCCTCAGATAACAATGAACTTACTGCTAATTTCCTCAAAGCTCAAAAATCGAATGAAACCCCGTCCAATCCGCGGGATTAATAACGATCCTTCAAGCCCGCCAATCTTACCATACAACCCTCCATTCCACAAGAGGATACCTACCTTTCCACTCGTTTTATGTTAAAATTTGCATCTGCTAGCAAGCCTACCATTATCATCAAAGAGTAGAGATATATCTATGAAAAAAGTAAACAGATCCCTGGGCGACATACAGATATCCAAGCAAGCAATTGCTACCATAACCTTTCAGGCTGTTCAGCGCTCTTATGGTGTGGTTGGGCTGGCAGCCAAAAATATCGCAGACGAACTGGCTCACGCTATCGTTAAGGATCCCACACATGGCATTGATGTGGAATATAAAAATGACGAGATCAATATTGATATCTACATCATCATTGAATACGGCACGCGGATCAAATCCGTCGCCGCAAGCGTTGCCAATACAGTTCGATACCAGGTAGAAAGTTCCCTGGGTCTTCCTGTGAATGAGATCAACATTCACGTTCAAGGCCTGCGCATCAGCAACGGCGAGAATTAGCTAGCATGGCTCTTTCCAGGAAGATACTAGTCAGGAGTACTCGGTATGAGCGAAGAACGGTCAAATAACAAGCAGCCGATTTCCGCTGCGCAGTATAAAGAATTAATGATCGCCGGTTTGACCTGGTTGAGGACAAACCAGGAATCGGTAAATGCCCTGAACGTCTTTCCCGTCCCGGATGGCGACACCGGCACCAACATGGTGCTGACCTTGCAGGCAGCGGTGAATGAGATTTCTGCTCTTGAAAATGAGAGTGTAGGTGAATTGGCAGAAAAGCTTGCTTACGGGGCTTTGATGGGGGCCAGAGGGAATTCGGGGGTGATCCTGTCTCAGATCTGGCGTGGCTTTTCAAAAGGAATTGAGCACTGCCAGACCATGAGTGGAAAACACCTTGTTGAAGGGTTAAAACAAGCCCGAGACACAGCTTACAAAGGAGTTGTCAGGCCTGTTGAAGGCACAATCTTAACGGTGTGCAAAGACATGGCACTGGCGGCGGAAAAAAGCCTCCAGGAAACGGAAGACCCGTATGAAATCATCAGGCTGATCACAGATGCCGCCCAGGTGTCTGTAGATCACACACCTGAACTGCTAGACGTCCTCAAGGAAGCGGGCGTGGTTGACGCAGGCGGGAAAGGCTTGATGCATATCTTTGAAGGCATGGTCCGCTATATTGATGGTGAACCGCTGGACATCGAGCCCATTCACGTTCAGCCATTATCGGTGATTGGACAACAAGAAGCTTTGAGCAGTGCCGAACCCGGACAAGACTACGAGGTGATTGTTGACTTTCAGCCCCACAACCCTCTGGTTTTAGAACACTTCTACGAGGAGCTGGAAAACATCGGCACATCCATTCAAGTAGGTGAAGGTGATGGCATCTATCGAATGCATATCCATGTGCCTACAGAGAAACGTTACGAGCCTATTGACTACACGATGTCCCTGGGAACGATCACCAAGGTCCACATTGAGAACCTGATGATCCAGATGGAAGCGCCAGGCGCCAGGAAGGAAGAAGACCCCATCAAGCTGGCCAATATTTCACCGGGGGATATCGCCCTTGTGACCATCTCACCCGGTACGGGTTTCTCACATATTTTTGCCAGTCTGGGCGCAGCTGCCATCGTGGAAGGCGGACAAACGATGAATCCCAGCACGCAGGAAATCCTGGCGGCCTTTGAGGACCTTCCTACTGATCAGGTGATCATCCTGCCTAATAACAAGAACATCCTCATGGCCGCCAATTCAGCAGCCAAGTTGTCTGTCAAACAAGTCAGGGTAATCCCCTCAGTCACAGTCCCTCAGGGATTGGCAGCCATGCTGCGCCTAATACCAGGCCAGGATCTGGATGTCGTGATCAAGGAGATGGAAGCTGCGATTACAGAGGTGGAGAGTGGTGAGATCACCACAGCCGTACGAGATGTAGAAATCGATGGAATCAACGTCAAAGAGGGAGAAATCATATCCCTTCACAACGGCAAGCTGGTCGGGTCAAACACAAACCTGGAAGATGGCTGCCTGGTCTTTCTAGAAAGCGCTCAAGCACAGGACTACGAATTGATTACCTTGTTCCATGGGAAAAACATCTCCCCGGAAGAAGCACAAGAGATGGCTGAGTTCATCCAGGAGAAATATCCTGAACAGGTTGTGGAGCTGCAGTATGGAGGGCAGCCGCACTACCAGTTCATTTTATCGCTCGAATAATCCTGGAAAACAAGCTCAGCGTGGTAGTTATCATTCATTACCAAACCAGAAAACAGACGGCGGGCTTGAAATCAGGCTCCGCCGTTTTCATAACCCGGGAGGTATTTTTGCCAACAGCGATTGTTACTGACAGCACGTCCGATATCCCTGCCAGCTTGTTAGAAGAATATAATATTTTTCAGGTTCCTACTGATCTGATCCTGGATAACGTAACCTACCTGGATGGGTTTGACCTCTCCAGAAATGAGTTTTATGACCGGCTGCCCACCTTGGAAAACCTGCCTACAACTGCTGCGCCATCCGCGGGACGTTTTCAAAAGATATTTGAAGGTATTTTTTGTGAAGGCTACACAGATATCATTTCCATCCATGCTGCCAGCGCGCTAAGTGGTATCTACAATGCCGCCAGGCTGGCGGCCAAAGAATTTTCCGAGACTATCCATGTTCTTGACAGCGAACAGCTCAGCCTGGGTCTGGGATTTCAGGTCATCGAAGCAGCCCGGGGGGTGCGCGAAAACTTGCCCCTGGAAGAGATACTCCGCAAGGTTCAGTCTATCCAGAAACGGCTCCATGTATTTGCACTGCTGGATACTTTCACCTATATCCACCGCAGTGGGCGTGTTTCCTGGGCAAAAGCCCGCCTGGGATCTATCCTCAATATCAAGCCCATCATTGAGCTGAAGAAAGGCCAAGTCCTCAACCGCGGCTTGGCCCGGGCCCGTGGTAACGGCCTGCGGCTGCTGGGTGAATATTTAGGTAAGTTAGGTCCGCTGGAACAGATGGCTGTACTGCACACCAACGCTGCAGAAGCCGGAAGGGATTTTATCCAACATTTTTCACCTCCCCAGATCCCGGACCCCTTTCTGGTAAACGTCACCACCATCATTGGTACCCATGTTGGCCCCAATGGGATAGGATTTGCAGCAGTGGTAAAATAATTTCAATGAAACCATCAATAAAAAACCTTCGTAAGTTTTTCCGTTTAGAAGCAGAAAGAGGGTACGACAACAAAGCGGTAATGGGAGGACTGGTCAATATCCTCTCTTCCTGGGAAATGAATGCCAGGGAGGACCAACTTCCTGAGCAGACCATCCAGGCTGTGATCAGTCGCCTGCGTGATTATCACCGCCTCAGTGAAGAGTCTCGCGAGGAGACATTAAAAGGAATCTGGCAGCGGATCCTCAAGGATACCGGCACAGAGATCAAAGAGGTCCAGCCAGCCACTCCTGCCCCGACTGTGCCCCCTGCGCCTGAAACTCCCTCTCAGGACGAAACCCCTCAGCCGGATGAGATTCCCGCGCTAGAGGAACAAACCCCTCAAGTGGAAGAACCTTCCCCCGCAGAAGGTCCATCCCCGGAAGAACACGCCCTTGAAAAGGACATACCCCAACCTGATCCGGATCTCGATTTCGATACACCCATCTCTGCCATCAAAGGAATTGGCGTAAAAAAGCAGTCAGCCCTGGAAAGGATGGGGATACGCACTGTCAATGATCTTCTGTTTACTTATCCCCGCAGGCATGATGATTACTCTCAACTCAAACCTATAGGCAATCTCTGGTACGGCGACGACGTCACAATCATCGGATCCGTAGAGAGTGTCACCTCCCGCAGTGTGCGATCAGGGAAGATGAAAATAGTCGAAGCGCTGATTTCCGATAAAAGCGGTGCCATTCGGGCAACCTGGTTTAACCAACCCTGGATGGAAAACCAGTTAAAAAAAGCCAAGCAAGTAGTACTCAGCGGGCTTGTGGAACAGTACCTGGGCAAACTGGTGATGAATTCCCCGGAATGGGAACCTCTCACTAAACAACAACTTCATACCAACCGAATTGTCCCGGTCTATCCTCTAACCAAGGACATTACCCAAAAATGGTTGAGACAGATCATTCATGATACGGTCGAGAAGTATGCCCCGTCTCTTCCCGATCCCTTACCCGAGGAAATTCGCGCGGAAAATGAACTTCCGATACTTTCTAAAGCTGTTCAGCAAATCCACTTTCCTGATAACGACGACTCGCTCCAAAAAGCCCGGCAGCGGCTGGCATTTGATGAGCTCTTCTTGCTGCAGATGGGAGTGCTGAAACAAAAACGGCAGTGGGAGAGCCGAGAGGGCGCAGTTTTCGACTGCCCTGACGAATGGCTTCAAACCCAACTGAAAAACCTGCCCTTCCAACTGACAGCAGCCCAGAGCAAAGCCCTGCAACAAATCAGGGAAGACCTGAAATCCGGCACACCAATGAACCGCCTGCTCCAGGGGGATGTAGGGTCTGGTAAGACTGTGCTGGCTGCGCTAGCGGCCCGGATTGTCATACGAGAGGGCGCCCAAGCCGCGCTCCTGGCTCCCACGAGCATCCTGGCCGAACAGCATTATCAGGGTTTGATTAAACTGCTCACCGGCCTGGAAGACGGCCTGGAAGAAAGCCAGCTCAGCTTGCTGATCGGAGCGACCCCGGAGAATGAAAAATCCGCCATTCGAGAGGGGCTGGCAGATGGCAGGATAAAATTGGTTATTGGAACCCACGCTCTGCTCCAGGATCCTGTCAAGTTCAAGAAATTGCAGCTGGCCATCGTGGATGAACAACACCGTTTTGGTGTTGAACAACGGGGAACCTTGCGCCAGAAAGGGGAAAATCCTCATCTGCTGGTGATGACAGCCACCCCCATTCCCCGTTCTCTGGCTTTGACCATCTACGGCGATCTTGAACTCACGGTCATTGATGAGCTCCCCCCCGGCCGGATACCTGTCGAAACCCACGTCCTTTTCCCCAGTGAAGTGGAACGTGCTTACAGTCTCGTCCGCCGCCAGGTTGATCTGGGCAACCAGGCATTTATCATCTATCCCCTGATTGAAGAAAGCGACAAGATAGATGGAAAAGCAGCTGTCGAGGAGTTCAACAAGCTGCAGAGTGAGGTCTTTTCCAAATATACACTTGGTCTGTTGCACGGCCAGATGAACGCGGCCGAAAAGGATGAAGTGATGACCCGCTTCAGGGACAAGGAAATCCAGATCCTGATATCCACTACTGTAGTTGAAGTCGGCATGGATATCCCCAACGCGACCGTGATGCTGGTGGAAGGCGCAGATCGTTTTGGGCTGGCCCAATTGCATCAGCTGCGCGGGCGCGTCGGGCGAGGTAAGAAGAAATCCTACTGCATATTGATCCCAGGCAGCGCTGAGGAAGTGGAAAACCAGCGCCTGCAGGCGATGGTAGAAACCAATGACGGTTTCATCCTGGCTGAAAAAGACCTCACAATCCGCGGGCCTGGTCAATTCTTGGGAACCCGCCAATCCGGGTATACTGAACTTAAACTGGCCAGCATTACTGACTTGAAAATGGTTGAACAAGCTCGAAAGCTAGCCTCTGCCCTTTTTAAGCAGGACCCAGAGCTCACCCAGGAAAATCATCAGAAGTTAGCCCAGGCCGTGAACCAATTCTGGACTCGGCAGGCCAAAGGCGATATCAGTTAAATGCCAGCAAGCACGTAAAGCAAGGAGCCAAAATGATTAGAGCGGTCTTTCCCGGCACATTTGATCCTGTCCATTACGGGCATATTGATATCGCCCAGCGCGCCTCGCGGATGTTTGACGAGATCATTGTGGCTGTTTATGACAAACCACTGAAAAAAATGCTCCTTTCCCCGGAAAAAAGAATCGAGCTGGTCAAATTGGCCTTGAACACAACTTCCAATATAAAGGTCACCGGCTACAGCGGGCTGACGGTAGATTTCTGCCACCAGATTGACGCTCAGGTAATCGTGCGAGGACTGCGGGTATTTTCTGACTTCGAATATGAGTTCAGAATGGCTCTCGCAAATCACAGTCTCTCGCCCGATATCGAAGTGGTAGCCTTGATCACCAACAAGGACCACACCTTTCTGAGCGGGTCCACTGTACGTGAAATTGCCGCCCTGGGAGGGGATGTTAGCTCCATGGTCCCTCCGGCAGTTGAGAAAGCTTTAATAGAGCGTTTTCAAGAACTGGGAAGTGATCAGTCCATTGTCCCCCATACATCCCTGCGAGATTGAGAATATCCTTTTCATGTTATACTAAAGGATACTTCTGTTGGAGGGTTAAGCATGGACATCCTACACCTGGTAGACCGACTGGAAGAACTAATCAATAACAGCCGCGACATCCCGTTCACACGCAATGTCATCATCGATGAAGATCGCATGTTGGATATCATCGACCAGATGCGCGTTGCCATTCCAGAAGAAGTCAAGAAATCCCAGCAGATACTGGCCCAGAAAGACCGCGTCATCGCCCAGGCCAAAGAAGAAGCCGACCGGACTGTGGCTATTGCCAAGGAAAAAAGCGAAAAATTGATTGACCGGGACAGCATCGTGCTGGATGCCCAGAAGAAAGCCAAGCAAATCGAATCTGCAGCTGAACAGCGGGCTGAAAAAACCCAGGCCGAAGCGGATGAATACGTAGCGGAAACATTGACCAACCTGGAAATTGCCCTGGAAAGGGTGCTCAACCAGGTCAGAAATGGCATTTACATACTTGAAGAAGAGAACAGATTCTTATCTGTGGATCCCGATCTAAAAAGCGGGGGAAAAAAAGAGTAAATTAGATGTTCTGTTAGAATACCCACACGCAGCCCCCTGGGGGCTGTTTTTTTTTAATCAGGCCTGTGCCTCCAGGAATAGCGAACCCCATCGCGGGTAAAAAAATAAAAAGAAAAAACCCAACCAACAAACCCCGGGAAAAAGGTATCTGCCCAGATGGCCAGCCACATGATACTCGGAATGACGGTCTTCCTTCTCCTGGTCCGGATCACCCTCAAAATCCTGTTAGCAACAGACCGGGGTGAGACCAAGGCAAAGGCAGGCGTGACCGTTGTGGTTTTCCAACTCACACGGGGATCCAGACCAAAATCAGTATCCACTGCTCCCGGGAAGATCTCCGATACAACCACGCCAGTACCCCGGAGCTCACGACGCAAACTTGCCAGGAATCCTCTGGTTCCGAACTTGCCTGCGTTATAGATCGTATAGGTTGGCACACCCACCCAGGCGGCAATCGAGGAAACATGGATGATCTGTCCCCGCCCCGCTGCCAGCATCCCAGGCAGTACCAGCCTTGTCAGCTGGATCATACCAATCAGATTCACCTGCAATTGTTTTTGAATGTCATCGTCAAGAGATTGCTCATCCAGCCACAAATGTCTGGCTGAACCAGCATTATTCACCAGGATATCTATCTTTCCAAAGTGGTCATGCACTCTGTCAACCAGGTTGATTATTTGATCTTTCTGGGATAAGTCCAAACCCACGGCCAGGGCTTCACCCCCTGCCTGGCGAATCTGGGCAGCTAATTTTTCCAGCCGGTCGAGCCGGCGGGCTGCCAGGACCACCCGATATCCCTCTTCCCCCAAAAGAAGGGCTGTCTCTTCCCCTATCCCAGAAGATGCGCCGGTAACTATTACAACTGGAGATGATTTCATGGCTGTGCTCTCTCAGAGTGTTTCTGCAATACATAGATTTTACCAGAGAGCTGGAACCAGAAATCACATGCGGTTTGATTTGATTCTAGAGAGAGTTCCGTTTAGAATGAAGAGTGAATCCCCAGATGATCTCTTCTCAGCAGGGATCAGAAAAGGCATCGTCGCCATCCATCTAACCAAAAAAGGAGGCCTGGATGGATTTCCAGTTATCGGAAGAGCAACGCTTGTGGCGGAAAACTGTCCATGATTTCGTGAAAAAGGAGATTAAACCCCTTGCCCAGGAAATCAACGAAAATGAGCAGATCCCCCCTCATCTCCTCAAGAAAATGGCGCCTTTGGGCCTCTTAGGTATGAGCGTGCCAGAAACATACAGCGGGGCTGAACTGGATGCTATCAGCTCTGCGATTGCCATTGAGGAAATCGCCTGGGGGGATGGCGGCACAGCCCTGACCATTGAGGCTCATAATGAACTGGGCTGCGCTGCAGTAGTGTATTTTGGTTCCGAAGATCAAAAAAAGGCTTACCTTCCCCCAGCAGCAACCGGGGAAGGCAACCTGAGCTCCTTGGCACTCACTGAACCCCAGGCTGGTTCAGATCTCAGGGGCATACAAACCAGCGCGAAAAAGGATGGGGATGACTGGGTGCTGCAAGGCTCGAAAGCCTGGATCACCAATGCCGGAGCAGCAGATTTTATCGTCACCCTGGCAAAAACAGATCCGGATCAAGGCACACGAGGAATGAGCATGTTCATCGTGCCCACTGACGTAAAAGGGCTGACCATCGCACCTCCAGAAAAGAAGATGGGCGCTGGTGGTACGCACAGCCATGAAGTCCGTTATGAAAACGTCCGGCTCCCCCAAGAATCCCTGCTGGGCAAAGAAGGCGAGGGGCTGCAGCAAACCTTGCACGTCCTGGATGGAGGGCGGATCAGCGTGGGAGCGCTATCCGTGGGTATCGCCCAGGCTGCTCTGGAGGAAGCCCTGGCATACGCCCAGGAAAGGGAATCCTTCGGCAAACCACTAAAGGATCACCAGGCCATCCAATGGCTCGTAGCCGATGCAGCGACCGAGATTCACGCCGCCCGGCTGATGGTCTACTACGCGGCCTGGTTGAAGGATCAGGGAAAACCTTTCACCAAGGCGGGGGCTGCCGCTAAATTATATGCCACTGAGATGGCTGAACGGGCAGCCTACAGCGCAATTCAGATCCACGGTTCTTATGGATACAGCCGGGAATATCCCGTGGAAGCCATGTACAAAGCCGCCCGGCTGATGACGATCGGTGAGGGCACAAGCGAGATCCAGCGCCTGGTGATCGCCCGCCGGGTTTTTGAGGACGGCCCCTTGCAGATACCTTGAACTACAAGCAGTTCAATTCACAGATAAGAAAAACTTCCGAAGCTAGAGCGCTCCGGAAGTTTTTTTCTGGCAGGAAGGCAGAGTACACTCCGATTTTGCAGTCCTACATTGCCCGACCGGGGTGATGTCCCAATTCCCCTTGCTCATCATCTTCTAATAATTGGATAGCATGCACCAGCACCGGAACCACGAGCCGGAAATTTTCCAACGCGCCTTTGGAGTTCCCAGGCAGGTTAATGATCAGCGTTTTCTTGCGTATACCGGCAACTGCCCTGGACAGCATGGCATGGGGAGTGATCTGCAAACTGCCTGCTCGCATGGCTTCAGCCAGCCCGGGAGCATCACGCTCAATCACTGCCCGGGTTGCCTCCGGGGTGATGTCCCGAGGAGAGAACCCAACACCCCCGGTAGTTAAGATCACAGAACATAATCCATTGTCAGACCAGGAAGTGAGAACATCCACGATAGCCTGAAAATCATCCGGTACCACAGCAGTCTGGCTGACAAGCCAACCAGATTCCTGAACCGATCGAGCCAGGACAGGTCCCGACAGATCCTCTCTTACCCCTGAGGTAGATCGGTCAGAAACTGTGAGAATGCCAAATTTCATGGATCAGCCTTCCTAAATCAGGACCTCCCAGCGCCCATGGATGCCATCGTCGGTGACCCCGTAATAATAACGGTATCCGTCCTTGACCCGCTCAATGAGATCATAGCTGCTGTAATTGCCGCGCTTCTTCTTTGAGATCAATCCCAGGTTCCCCTGCCATTGAATATCCATGGATTCAATCTTGGAAGGGAGCTTGGAGTACTGTGTAATGGCATAATGCCACAAGCGGCGGGAAGATTTTAGGGTCACGTTCTTTACCACGTTCCCATTGCGCAGGTCGCGGACTTCGTAGTAATTGACACCACCCCGTTTCGTAACTGAAACGATCTCCACTCCTGTGCGGGGCGGACCAGATTCAACTTCATCCGCATCTGAGGTGGAAACCATCTCATAAACGTCTTTCGACCCCGGAATCGGCAAGGGGGTAACCTGGTGTTCTTCCGCCGTATCCAGCCCTTCTTTTTTCCCCTGGAGGACCATTTCCACAATTTCATCACGGACAGCCATGCCTGTTTCAGTTTCCGTTCTAAGGTAGATTTTATTATCATCCACCGCATAAGGAGGATCTTCTCCTTTGGGAATCATCACCTGGATGACCTTTTTGCCTTGAGTTTCCAGGACTTCGAACTTACAGGACAATTCAGGACTGATGCGGTTATCGATCTCTGCCTGGAGCTTTTCAATACCCTGCTTGGGACGGTTAATGCCCTCAAAATCCGCTTTGGGATCCCCCGAAAGCCCCAGATATAACGTACCGCCATTGGAATTGGCGAAAGCGCAGACATCCGCAATGATTGAATACAGGTAGCCCCCCCTAACCGTGATCTTTTCATGGAAATCCTGCATGAAAGTCGCCCCTTCCTGGCGGGCTTCCCGGATAAAGTCGTAAGCTGGTTGGGAGCTATGACGATGGGGGCGGGTGCGGGAGAAATTATTACTTTCAAAGAGGTCCTTGAGTGCCTGATAGCTCTTTTCGGGCAACCGAACATCTGTAGTCCGGTCCCCTACACCCAATTTATTCTGGTAGATCCCCTTTTTCACCAGCAGGTGGGCATCGGAGCCCTGGATGCAGTGCATGCGCCGGGGGTATTCCGGTTTGTTGCCGTTGAAGAAAAACGCTGATGAGTGCCGTCCTTTTTTATCCAGATCAGTCACTTCCAGGGCAAAGAGATCCGGATCCTGCGTGTAAGCGATCTTGGTCTGCCCTCCAAACGGGAACCTCCTCATAGCCACCCCATTATTGGAATTGGCATGAGCAGCGATGGCCATCCCTCCCGCCGTACGGATGGCTTTATAAGCCGTTAACACATCCACACTTGCCCCCACAGTGATGGATCCCTGGTCAACCTTCTCGGAGGGAATGTTCAACTCCAGCAGCAAGTGTTCAATATCACGCACAGGTTTATCTTCCGGGAAGATGGCCAGGATATGGAATCCGAAAGTAGCTGTAAATTCAAACCCTGGCAGCACCAGGACCCTGTTGAGTAATTTCTGATATTCCGCCAGCCTGGTTTCCTCTTCCGGAAGCAAGCGCTTGAGCTGCTGAAGCAGCTTAAGCTGGTCGATTTCTTCCATCATCCTGCGGTAACCCGCCACGGTGTTATGGTCCGTAAAGGCGATGATGTCCAGTCCCTTTGATGCCGCCTGTTTAAGGATATCCAGATATCCAATTTCAGGCTGCAGATAATCTTCTGATGCCGGGGTGTGTAAATGTAAGTCCATTGTGTACCAGACTAGCCCGGCAGAATTCCTGTTTGCCATTAATACCTCGCTGTTGCAGTGTTCAGGCTTGAATCTATAAGCAGATCCTCAGCGAAGAAATCAGATTGATTTTCTTCAACGCTGTTTTGTCCTGAATACTTGCTAAATATGTACATTACGGAGGGAACAAGAGAATTCGCAGCGCCTGGGAAATATAAGTGTTGCTTTTACAAATCAGCACAAAATGAGTATTCCTGGCTTATCTATAGTTCTGTTCTGCTATTGTTGTTCCTCTTCGCAATTTAATAAAAATCACCCGGCAATTCCAGCTGTGTCCTGCTGACGCAGGACCATTATTTAGCAGACTTTGCCTTTGGGGGTGAGGCTGTCCTTTTTGTCAGGGCAGCTTCTAATACTTCTTCAATATTCTCAACAAATATGAACTCAATCTTCTCCAGCACTTCCTGGGGAATATCCTCCTCCAGGTCTGCCTGGTTTCTCCTGGGAAGGATAACTGTCTTGGATCCCGCCCGATACGCTGCCAGCACTTTCTCTTTTATCCCCCCTACCGGCAGGACCTGTCCGCGCAAGGTGATTTCTCCGGTCATGCAGACACCACCCTTTACTGGCCGATTAGAGATCAATGAAACCAGCGCTGTGGCCATGGTCACGCCCGCCGAGGGGCCATCTTTCGGCTGGGCTCCAGCTGGCACATGGAGATGGATATCCTGGTTTTTGTAAAAATCCGGGTCAAGGCCCAGCTTTTCCGCCTTGGAGCGCACATAGGAAAGGGCTGCCTGGGCAGATTCCTTCATCACGTCTCCCAATGAACCAGTCAGTTGGAAATTGTTTTTTCCAGGCATGACAGTCGCTTCCACAAATAACACTTCACCCCCGGTGGATGTCCAGGCCAAACCAGTCGCTACGCCAGGCAGGGATGTGCGTTTGGCCAGCTCCTCATCCCCGTGATACCGGGGCCTGCCCAGATATTCCGCTACTTCTTTCACGCCGATGTTTACTTTTTGGGCCTTGCCTTCTGCTATTAAAGTAACCACTTTGCGGCACAAGCTGCCGATTTCACGCTCCAGGTTCCGAACGCCAGATTCTCGAGTATAGGAGCGGATGATCCTTTGCAGCGCGGGGTCAGTAAAGGAAATCTCTTTCTTGCGGAGTCCATTTTCCCGGATTTGCCTGGGGATTAGATACCCCTTAGCGATGGCCTTCTTTTCATTGTCTGTATAACCGGATAATTTAATGATCTCCATCCGATCTCGCAGGGGCGAGGGAATGGGTTCCAATAAATTTGCCGTGGTGATGAACATCACCTTGGAAAGGTCATAGGCTACCTCCAGATAGTGGTCCCTGAATTCACTATTCTGCTCCGGGTCCAGCACTTCAAGCAAGGCGGATGTGGGGTCTCCCCGGTAGTCCCGGCCCAGTTTGTCTATCTCGTCCAGCATGAAAACCGGATTGTTTTTCCCGACCCGGCGCAGCGCCTGAAGGATCCTGCCGGGCATGGCGCCGATATAGGTCCGCCGATGCCCCCGGATCTCCGCTTCATCACGCACGCCGCCCAGGGAAATCCGGATAAATTCTCGATCCATAGACCTGGCAATCGACCTTCCCAGAGATGTCTTTCCCACACCAGGAGGACCCACAAAACAGAGAATCACGCCTTCCCGGATCCGGCGAATATCGTCCTGATAATTCGCATCAATCTCCCCTTCCCGCTCCTTGCGGAGTTTGCGGACTGCCAGGAATTCCAGGATCCGTTCCTTGACATCCTCCAGGCCGTAGTGGTCTTCATCCAGCACTTTCCGGGCCCGGGAAATGTCCAGGTTGTCGTCGGTCATTTTCGACCAGGGGAGAGTGACCATCCAGTCCAGGTAAGTCCGGATCACACCGTATTCAGCTGCCGCAGAAGGCAGGTGGGACATACGATCCAGCTCTCTTTTCGCTTGTTTTTCAGCCTCCTGGGGCATAGCCGCTTCTGCTATTTGACGGTGAAACTCGTCAATTTCCACAGTTTGATCATCTTCTTCACCCAGCTCTGAGCGGATGGCTTTCATCTGCTCCCGGAGGAAGTACTCCCGCTGTACTTTTTCGATCTCGGAGCGGGCCTGGTTCTGGATCCGCTGACCAATTTCCAGCATTTCCAACTCCCGGGTCAGGAAGTTGACCAGCTTACGCAGTTTCTCTGAAACCGAGTCCAACTCCAGCAGTTCCTGGGCTTCTGCTAATTCCAGGCGCTGAAAATTGGCAACCGTGTAGACCACCTGAATGGGATCATCCAGGGTCATGACCGCATCCACCAGCTCCTGAGGGACAGAAGGCACCAGATTGGTAATTTCCGCGAATTGGTCCCTCGCCTGGCGAGTCAGGGCATCAATCTCCAAATCACGTTCTACTTTGACAGGTGAAAGCTTAATCCTGGCTTGCAAATAAGGTTCTTCCTGGATGAATTCCTTGATATCAAAACGGGTAATTCCCTGCACCAGGAGGCGGATGGTACCGTCTGGAGCACGGAACAGGCGATGGACAGAGGCAACCGTCCCAACCTGGTACAGGTCATCCGGGCCAGGAAGTTCATCCTGGGGATCTTTGGAGGTTACCAGGCCAATCAAACGGTCATCAGCGGAGAGGACATCGTCTACCAGGCGAATAGAACGCGGTTGGCCAATGGAAAGCGGAACAGCGGTCTCCGGATAGACCACCAAACCCCGCAGAGGGAGAATGGGCAGCTCATCCGGGATCCGACCGATCAGAGCTTCCTGATTGACCTCGTCCTGATCACTCTCTTCCGGGGGATCAAAATTTGAGACCACAGAACCCAGGAAAATATCATCCAGGGATAAATCTTCACGATTTACCCAATCCAGAAGTTCTAAAAATTCAGGGCTCCAGCGTGTAACCGGCATATGGCGTCCTTAACTTGCATCCTATCCAATAAAGGATGTTTTTTGATGTGCGAAAAATCATTTTTTCGCACATGGCTTTTCCCAGGACTAATTTTAACACAGAGGGAGCCCTATTCCCTTGCAGGATAACAATCATACGGGAGATTAACACTCAATGAGCCCCTGGGATCCTCCCGGGTTGATGATCAAGTGTATTACCTTGTCATCCACAAACCATAGTCTATAATAGGAATAACCACCGAAGAACTTGGAGGAATCATGTATACCCCAAAAATGCACCAGGCACTGAACGAACAAATCCACCACGAGCTTGAATCCGCCTATATTTATCTGTCCATGGCAGCTTATTTTGAGTCCGAGAACTTTCCCGGGTTTGCACAATGGATGAAGATGCAGTTTGAAGAGGAGATGGAACACGCTTTCCGTTTTTTTGATTTCATACACAGCAGGGGCGGACAGGTTAAGTTATTAGCTATCGCCGAACCCCCTGATAAGTACGAATCACCGCTGGCTGCTTTCAAGAAAGCACTGGCCCACGAGCAGAAGATCACGAATGACATCCACAACCTCTACAGCCTGGCAACTGATGAAAAGGATTATCCCAGCCTTTCATTCCTGCAGTGGTTTATCGATGAGCAGGTGGAAGAAGAGGAGAATGTCGGCGGTGTGGTTGAGGATATCAAGAGAGTTCAGGACTCCGAACATGGTTTATTGATGCTGGATAGGGAACTGGCCCAACGCCAGCCTGGACCAGAGAAAGAGGAGGCCTAAAGCCCTGGGGTGAGAATTAACCGTCTTTTGGACCGCAATAACAGCTATTGCGGTCTTTTATTAAGGGGAAAGATAGTCACCTAAAACTATGTAATTCGGCAGTTGATTTTTTGAGATGGTCGTATGATACTGAGCTAAGTTTAGCAACACTACAGAAAAGGATAAATAATCCTATGAGTGATTCTTCTTACAATCCATATACCATGGCCCAGAAGCAGTTTGACAACGCTGCGGAACTGCTGGATCTGGACCAAGCAACCCGGGACTTTTTAAGGGTCCCCATGCGTGAATATCAATTCAGCATCCCTGTCCGGATGGATGATGGATCCATTAAAGTCTTCCGTGGATTCCGTGTGCAGCACAATGATGCCCGGGGCCCGAGCAAAGGCGGTATCCGATTTCATCCCCAGGAAACAATTAACACCGTCAGGGCCTTATCCATGTGGATGACCTGGAAATGCGCCGTGGTGGACATTCCACTCGGCGGCGGAAAAGGTGGGGTGATCTGTGATCCCCATAATCTCAGTTTGAACGAACAGGAACGACTCTGCCGCGGCTGGGTCAGGTGTTTGGCCAAAAACGTTGGTCCTCTGAGCGACGTGCCAGCCCCCGATGTGATGACCAATTCCCAGCATATGTTATGGATGCTGGATGAGTACGAAACAATCCACGGCGGGAAATATCCCGGGTTCATCACCGGAAAACCGGTTGGCATGGGTGGATCACTGGGCAGGACCGAGGCAACTGGTTACGGGGTGATGATCACCGTCCGTGAAGCTATGAAGGAACTGGGGATTGACATTCAGAAGACCACGGCCAGTTTTCAGGGTTTTGGTAATGTCTCCCAATATGCCATTGAGCTCTACCAACAGATGGGCGGCACTCCGATATGCGTATCCTGCTGGATCCAGAAGGAAGGCAAAGCCTATTCCTTTGTCAAAAAAGATGGCTTTGACCTTGAAAGATTAAGAGAAATCACCAACCACTTCGGTGAGATCGACAAGGAAAAAGCCCAGGATCAGGGTTTTGAGGTCCTGGATAGCGGCGCTTGGCTGGAGCAGGATGTGGATCTGCTCGTCCCGGCTGCCCTGGAAAACCAGATCACCGGAGAAAGCGTCCCAAGGATCTCCAAACAGGTGAAAATCATCGCTGAAGGAGCTAACGGGCCGACAACACCAGAGGCTGACGAGGTCATCAAAGAGCGTGGAATCCTGGTAATCCCCGATTTCTTGGCCAACGCTGGTGGAGTGACCTGCAGCTATTTTGAGCAGGTCCAGAGCAACCAGAATTATTTCTGGGCCAAAGAAGAGATCCTTGGAAAACTTGATCTGAAAATGACCGACGCCTATCTGGCAGTGAGCAAATTTGCCAAGACAAATAAGATCTATATGCGCGATGCTGCCTATATGATCTCTGTAGAACGAGTCTCTAAAGCCTGCCAGGCCCGGGGATGGGTATAATATGAGTTAATGAATACAAATTCGGAGCCCACTCCGCTCCCAGAGCACGTCCCCTTTGACCGAAATTCCAATGACCCGGGTGAGCGCATCCGGGTCATTGGTACGGGGGAAATCGGTGGAAAAGCCCGCGGGCTCGTGCTGTTAAACCAGCTTCTCGCATCTGAAGAATTAAGATCAATATCCGGGAAAATTTCCGTGGGAGTTCCCGTCCTGACGGTGCTCCGCACGGACATATTTGATGCCTTTGTGGACAAAAATGACCTTTCCCGCTATCGTGATGGCGAGTACACGGATGACCAGATCGCTCACGCCTTTCAGAAGGGAGAGCTCCCTTTCCATATCCTGGGCGACCTTCAGGCGCTGGTAGAGGGCATCCGGACTCCGTTGGCTGTCAGATCTTCCAGCCTGCTGGAAGACGCCACTTTTGAGCCATTTGCGGGGATCTATTCCACCAAAATGATTCCTAACCACCAGTTTGACCCGGGAATCCGCTTCCAGAAATTATCCGAAGCAATCAAATATATCTTCGCCTCTACCTTTTTTAGCAGTGCAAGAAACTACCGGATTGCCACAGGTCATGACCACACCGAGGAAAAAATGGCTGTCATCATCCAGGATGTGGTCGGCAGCCGCCACCATGTTCGCTATTATCCGGAATTATCTGGTGTCGCCCGCTCCTATAACTACTATCCTGTCGGGCGGGCCAAACCGGAAGATGGGGTAATCAGCCTGGCGCTGGGCCTGGGTAAAACCATTGTAGACGGGGGTGTGGTCTGGTCTTACTCCCCTGCCCGACCTCGGATCGGACCCCCTTATGGTTCTGTGGGAGAACTACTCAAACACAGCCAGAAAGAATTCTGGGCGATTAACATGGGAACTCCCCTGGTCTATGACCCCATCAAGGAAACAGAATACCTGATCCTGGGGGATCTCGCAACCGCAGAATATGATGGCACGCTGGAGTACCTGTGCTCTACATATGACCCCCAATCTGACCGTTTGGTGCTGGGAACGGCCAATCCCGGGCCGCGGGCTTTAACCTTTGGTCCCCTGCTGAAATTAAAAAAGCTGCCTTTCAATGACCTCATTCAGGGAATACTAGCCGTCTGTGAGAAAAAGCTGGAGAATCCAGTGGAAATCGAATTCGCGATGACCTTTTCGCCCCCAGCACTGGGACTGTTGCAGGTGCGCCCGATGGTGGTATCTTCCCAGATTATCCAGTTAACTGCAGACGACCTGAACCGCGACAATCTGCTGGCAGCTTCTGAAAGTGCCCTCGGAAATGGGTGCCTGGATGATATCTGCGATATTGTGTATGTTATCCCGGATGAATTTGACCTGGCGCAAACCCGCAAGATTGCTTCCGAATTGGCAGGGATCAACACCAACCTGGTTGAGAAGAACCGTCCTTATCTATTGATCGTTTTCGGCCGGTTGGGCAGCACCGATCCCTGGCTGGGTATCCCGGTAGACTGGGGACAAATCTCCGGCGCCCGGGTCATTGTTGAAACCTACCTGGATGACTTCAGCGTAGAAATGAGCCAGGGTTCTCACTTCTTTCATAATCTAACCAGCTTGGGCGTAAATTATCTGGCCCTGCCAAAAACAAGCAAATTCAAACTTGACTGGGATTGGCTCAGTCATCAACCAGAAATCCAGCGGTCTGATTTCGTTCGCCATGTCCGGATAGCGAAACCATTATCTATTAGAATAGATGGTAGAGCCAGCCGGGGTGTTATCCAGAAACCCGAGGTGTAAATGACGGAAAAACCAGATAAAACTGTCAACAACCTAATAGATGAACTTAAGGAGCGGGCTAAAGAGTTAAACTGCCTCTACGAAGTGCAGGAAACGCTGACCCAGCCTGGCATCAATCAGGATGAAGCCCTGCAGCGGATCATCCAGGTCATTCCCCCGGGATGGCAGTACCCTGAAATTTGTGTCTCCCGGATCAAACTCGGAAATAAGACCTACCAGAGTGAAAATTATCAGAAGACTCCCTGGGTGCTGCATTCGGATATTATCGTTCAGGACCAAGTTGAAGGCCAGATCAGTGTCAATTATCTGGAAGAAAAGCCTGAGTTACATGAAGGGCCGTTCCTGCGGGAAGAACGGCGGCTGATCAATACCGTAGCTGATCAGCTGGGCAACTACCTGCTCCAATACCGCCTGCAAGACTTATTTAATAAAAAAGCCAAGGACAGCACTGAACCGGACACTGGGTGGCGGGTTGTGCTCAGCTTGCTAAAAAAGACTGATCCTGATCTGCTCATCACCACCGCCAGAAAGATGGTTCACCATCTGTGTGATCACGGCATCAAGGAAGCGGAAGGATTATGGACCCTGTTCAGCTCCGCTTATCGGGAAGACCGGGATATCTTGGAAGCCAATTTTCCGTACCAGTTCAAGGTGGACAAAGAAGCCGTGGGCACATTGGATTCCGTATTTGATCTGGCAGAAAAATATCTGGAACAAGACGAGATCTTCTCCAGCATACAGCAGTGGATCCGCGAGGACCAAACCGGTTTTCTGGTCAACACACTGGTACAGCCTGGCCGCTCCTTATCTGAGATCTTAAACGCGCTGGACCGCTTCATCCTGCTTGCAGAACAAGGACTGGAATTGTCCGAAGCCAGAAAACAAAGCGTGAAGATGGCCCTGATCAGGCGGCTGCTCAGCACGCACGAAAGTTATGTTCAAAGCGCCAAGAAACACATCGAGATCCAAGATATCCATAAGCTCTCCGACAAGATGATCTATCAATCCGGAAGCCATGGCAAACTTGGCGGAAAAGGCGCCGGGATCTTTCTGGCGATGGAGGTCATCCACAAAGCGCTCCGCAACCAATCGCTATTCAAAAAGGTCAAAACACCCAAAACCTGGTATATCGTATCGGATGTCATATTTTCATATATCGAGCAGAACAATCTGGAAGAGATCATCGAACACAAGTATCTGAACATAGGTGAAATCCGCCAGGAATATCCCTATCTCATCCATGTTTTCAAAAATGCCCCGCTCCCACCAGAAATCATCAAAGGCCTCTCTGTGGCCCTGGATGATTTCGGAGATGTGCCGCTGATCGTGCGCAGCTCCAGCCTGCTGGAAGACCAGGCTGGGATGTCCTTCGCCGGGAAATATAAGAGCCTCTTTGTGTCCAATCAGGGCACGAAAGAAGAGCGCCTTGCCAGTCTGGCGGATGCCATTGCAGAAGTCTATGCCTCTTTGTTCGGACCTGACCCCATTGAATACCGCTATGAGCATCAATTGATCGATCACCATGAAGAAATGGGAATCTTGATTCAGGAAGTTGTTGGGCAGCGTGTGGGCCCCTATTATTTCCCAGCCTTCGCTGGCGTGGCTTTCAGCCAGAACGAATTCCGCTGGTCCGGCAGAATTAAAAAGGAAGATGGATTGGTCCGTCTCGTTCCCGGCTTGGGGACAAGAGCGGTGGATAGGCTGACGGATGACTATCCCATTATGGTCGCGCCCGGCCAGCCTAACCTGCGGCTCAATAGCACGCTGGAAGAAACCCTGCGTTATTCTCCCCGCAAGATCGATGTCATCAACCTCGAAAAAGGGACTTTTGAATCCATCAATATAGATCAGTTCTTAAAAGAGTACGGGCAGGTATACCCCGGGGTTAAAAAACTGGTTTCCGTTATCAGCGAGGACCAGACCCGCATTCCCGCAGGTTTAGGACCAGATTTTGAAAACGATAAGCTGGTCTTCACCTTTGATGGTTTATTCACACAAACGGAGTTCCTTTCACTTCTCCGCACAGTGCTGACCGAACTCGAGGAAAAACTTGACCATCCCATCGATATCGAATTCGCCTGCGATGGTGATGACTTCTACCTTCTTCAATGCCGTTCCCAGAGCTATGGGGACGAAAATATACCTGCGGAAATCCCGGCGGCAATCCCGGATGATGAGCTCATCTTTTCAGCATCCAGGTATATAACGAATGGGACGATTCCCAACATCAGCCACATTGTCTATGTAGACCCCACCGCCTACAATCAAATTTCAACCCGAGAGGAGATGCTGGATGTCGGAAGAGCAATTGGGCGTTTGAACCAGATCCTCACCAAAAGGAGATTCATCCTCATGGGACCTGGCCGCTGGGGAAGCCGCGGGGATATCAAGCTGGGTGTTAACGTCACTTATTCAGACATCAGCAACACCGCAGCCCTGATTGAAATAGCCCAGAAGAAGGGTGATTACACGCCTGACTTATCCTTCGGAACCCATTTTTTCCAGGACCTGGTGGAGTCATCTATCCGCTATCTCCCCATCTATCCCCATCACAAGGGAGTCCGCTTTAACCGGGAATTCTTTACCCAAACCAAGAACATCTTTCAAGAACTGGTCCCGGATTACGCTCATCTGGAAGATACCATCCACGTGATCGATGTTAAAACCTCCTCCCATGGTTCTCTGCTCCATATTTTGATGAACGCTGAAAAGAACCTGGCTGTTGCCATACTGGATGAGGAAAAGAAAACCCTGGTAACTCCCTCCCCAACCTTAAAACGCGGGGATCGCCGGATCAGGGAAGATCACTGGCGCTGGCGTTTCCAGACCGCAGAACAGCTGGCTGCCAACCTGGATCCCGCCAGATTTGGCGTGCAGGGCATTTACCTTTTCGGAAGCACGAAAAATGCCACAGCTGGTCCACAAAGCGACATAGACCTGATCATCCACTTTACCGGGACGGAGAAACAAAAGGAAGATCTGAAACTCTGGCTTGAGGGCTGGAGCTTGAGCCTGGACGAGATCAACCGCAGAAGAACCGGCTATACCACAGGCGGCTTGCTGAATGTCATCTTTGTCAGCGATGAGGATATCAAAAACCGCACCAGCTATGCCGTGAAAATTGGGGCCACAACCGATGCGGCCTTCCCATTGCCTTTAGGAACTGACAAGGGCTGAATCTAACATTCGCAATTGTGCAGGTTAAGGGGAAAGGATCAACTCTCGCGTCGCCCGGGCTGGTTCTTCCAGTTGAAATCGCACCAGCGCAAGTTCCAGTCCATCATGGGCTGCAGATAGACTGATGGTTTTCCCAAACTGGTCCATCCACTTGCCGGTCAGGCGAGGAGATTCGTGCACATGGCCGTGCAGGGTCAACCAGGGCTCCCTTGCCAGGATGAATTCCTTGACCGCGATACTGCCTACATGCACATCCAATGGGGCATGATCAACCATTTTTCCATCCAGGGCTGCCCGATCCAAACAGGTCTGATAAGGGGGAGCATGGAAGAGAAAAACAGCCCGGGATAGATCCTCCTTCCCCGTTAGATCGAGCAGGTCTTTCTGGATGGTCGCGTGTTCGATTAGGTTCAGCGCTTCCGATTGAGAATGCCAGCCTTCTTCCGGAGGGATGCACCCCGGATCAACATAGCGGGAGATATCATAGCGCTCCCAATCCTTATTTAAGAACGGGGTCGGGGGCACATAGTTGTATCCAAATATCTTGTAAATCCCGAACGCCACAGACCGGTTGTGGATGTACTCCCAGAGGTTGTTTTCCCGCTTTAGGTCTTCCTCGTGATGTTTACTGTCATCATTCCCGAGGATCAGGAAAATGCGGGGATAGGATTCCCCGAGTTCGGCCTTGATCTCCGCCAGACCAGGTACAAAAAATTCCGCCAGGAAATCTCCTCCTTGCTGCGCCTCCAGCCCCGGAAACAGGTCCCCGCCCAGGAAAACCACCTCCGGCCTTTCTGCCAGGATGCGCTCAAACAGGGAGAGATAACGGTTCCGCCTGCCGTGTAAATCTGAGACAAAAAAACAATCACTCATCAGGCCACCAGGGGCTGATCAAGTCAATTTTCACCTTCTAACTATAACATAACCCACCCAGACCTCGGAGGTCTCAAAGCTATTTTCCCCTTTATTTACGGGGTTAACCTCCGAGGTTCTTCTGTCTTAAAAAAACAACACCCCGCAAAAGGGGGTGAAAAGGCGCCCTCGGCAGGATTCGAACCTGCAACCGTCGGATTAGAAGTCCGGTGCTCTGTCCATTGAGCTACGAGGGCAGATTGGTATGTGGGCCGGCTATTTTGAGGGTGCCGGCCGAATCCCCTTATAAACCCGGGTGCCGGAAATCGTCTGCAGGATCTTAATGGGCGAACGGTCCAGGATTTCTGCCAGCTGTTCTGGCGAGAGGGACTGGTTGCCGTTGGCCAGGAAGATCCGGAACAGGGCTTCAGTCAGCGTGGTTTGGTCGGTGATGAACTGCTCCTGCTTGGCACAGTGGGAGATCAAAGTGTGCTGCAGGCCATCCACACACTGCACTTCCGCCGTCTCGGGATCGATCCAGTCCACTTTTTCATCCCCGGTAAGGTCCGCATACATTTCCTGGTGTTCTTCACATAAGCAGCTCCGCAGGTGAACCCGCCAGGAGCGGTCATGCTCTTTCCACCAATCGAAATCAATATGAAACGGTGTTGAAACCGTAGGTTTTAGCAAACTTGACAACTTGGGTTTTGGCACCGCTGAACTCCTTCCTCTCCCAGGATCATAATTATAAACGTTCTGAATCGTCAAATCGAAAATGCAGGTCACCCACGTGGACAAACCAGGGTCGGGTTTCCAATAAAGCAAACAGCGGCCCCGGTGGGCAGCGGCGCACGGTGTTGACTGCCGCATACAATTCGGTGACATGCACATGTCCCTGGGGGTTAAGTTTGGTCAGCTCGCGAACCGTATCCACCACGATCTGCTCAAAGGGCGGCGGCTGAAGCTGGTTCCTCTCCCAGACTTGGTCCACCGGCTCAATATCCGGGACCATGATCGCCATCCGGGCGTTGAAATCCGAGGAGATGATCTGTTTTAGCGTAGCAAAGACCAGCTCGCCATCAGATCCAACCAGGATAGTGCGCATCCAGTCCTTGGTAGAGCGAGAGCTCTTGGTTTCCACGATCACTTCTCCGGGTTCTTTCCCGGGTTTGATAAACACAATACCGCCGGGGATGAGTCCATTCTTGTCATACCATTCCTTCAAACCCGAAACATAGCGCTGTTCTCGCACCACCCAGCCGGGGAAGCGTTCCCCTGATCTGCCATCCACCAGGGTAAAGCGGATGCGGGGAGCCTCATAGGCAGTTGGGAAGAGGGGTATCACCCGCTCGGAGAGCGGCAGGGTGCCAGCCCGCCAGTGCGGGAAGATCAGGCGCACTTCCACTTCTTTGACCGGGAATGTCCGGGCATTATTCCAGGGTGTCAACTCATCATCCAGGGATTCTTCCAGCGCAACCATTTCATCAGTCAGGGAAGAAGGATCATATTCAATGGGTGTGTACCGCAAAAAGAGCGGGGTTTCCTTGACGCTCACCGGCTCAAGGGATTTCAAGAACCAGGAAACAATACCGGCAGGACCGACCTCGTCAAAACGCGGGTCCTCCTGCAGAGCATGATCCATCGAGAACTCGATCAAGTGGGGATTCACATCTTCTGGCAGATCGACTTCCTTGATCAAATCCGCTGTTGCCAGGGGTCCGCCTTGATTGATATCGAGGACCGCCTCCGCCAGGTTCAAATGGCCGGTATTGACATCGACCAGCAGGGCTCGCAAAAACCAGCGGCCGGCAATTTGCACAAAATCATCCTGGCCGATCAGCCCTTGTTCAATTTGATCGATGAGAACTCCCCGGTAGGAAGCGATCACCGCTTCTGTGTTCAAGGAATCTGCCTGAGCGGCTTCGGGGGGGACATTCAGAAGGTGGTCTTCAATCCCTGCGGCAAACTCATGTTCATTTCCGCTCTCTAATCTCACCTGGATGACGCCAAACTGCCCCTGGGCGGGATTCTCTCCCTGCCGGATACCGATTACTTCCCCTTTTTGCCACGTAAATGCCGGGAAGACCAGCTTATCTCCCACTTCATAGGTATCCTTGGGGAAATAGATTTCGTTCCCAGCCAGGCGCTTTTTCTCAAGCCGGATTTTTTCTCGTTCGATCCGTTGCTCAACGAGAATAGGCATGAGCTCTTCGGATGTCAGGGGAGTCTCATTCTCCAGCAGATAATCATACAGGAAGGAAATATCCTCCCCATCCAGTTCGTACTCCTCCCAGTATTCCTCACTGAGGGATAATAAAGCAGTCACCATATCGTTCCTCAATCCAATGAATAGCTAATGCCGGGGTTCATTCCGGATTCAAGCCTGTATATTATACTCTACTCTTCCAGCCTTTCAACCTCGGAGGAGCATGGCCTTCTCTACTTAACAGAGGGGGGGATTTCAGGGGTAAGTGTGATTCAGCCAATCCAGGGGATCCACTTGCAGGCCACCAACCCATACTTCCCAATGCAAATGGGGACCGCTTGACCTGCCTGTTGATCCTACCCGGCCGATCAACTGTCCAGCGCTGACCTGCTGGCCAACCTGGACTAACATTTCGGATTGGTGAGCATACAGCGTATAAACCCCCCAGCCGTGGTTAATCAAGGTAGTGTTTCCATGCAGCAGGAGCGACCCGGTATATACCACTTTTCCGTGGGCAGCCGCATAGATATCTCCGCCCATAGAACTGTAAAAATCCAGCCCGGAGTGAAAATAGTAATATCCACTGCTGTTGTAAGACCGACGGCCGCCGTAGTAGGATGCATAGGCACTGGCCAGATGGGGGGGGACAGGGCTGAAAAAGTCTCCCGACCAGAATTTTGATTCTGTGGCCTGATCCGTATATTCTTTCAGGGTCTGGGTTTCTTCCTCTGTGATTTCCACTCCCACTGTCTGGGGTGGAACGCCAATAATATCCTCATAATGATAATTGCCGTCGTATATCTCTACCATCTGGGTATGGGCGAAGGGCGTGCCATCCGGCAGTGTGCCTGAGACAGAAAGCTGTTTTAGTCCGGTACTCTCTTTGGCGTGCAATCCCTGCAGCGCCAGGTAGTTCTCTCCATTCTGGGAGAAGAAATGCAGCGGGTAATCTCCCAGGCTCCCGCTGATTTCAGTGCCCTCGGGAGCTGTCACCCGCATGACGCTGGTGTGCCCCTGGATAAAACGTTCTGGCCTGTACCCGGCTTCACGGATCTCTGCCGGAAATGCCCCGAGCCCAGCGCTTTCTGTGCCGGGAAGAAGCAGCACCTCGCCCGGTATGATATCCCAGTTTCCACCCTTTCCATTGGCATTGACCAGCGTCCAGGGATTGAGGTTGGAGCGGATGGCCAGCTCGAGGGCAGATTGCCCGGGAGCGAGGGTGACTCGCTGACCTCCAACCTCTGTGATCTCTTCCTCTCCCACCACCACCGCGGAAACACCCACATATAATTCCAGCGGGCTGGTCAAGCGGTTCAACCGGACCAGATCATCAGCGGGCACATTGTAGCGCCGGCTGATGCTCTCCAAATTTTCGCCGTAAGATACCTTGATCGTATCCAGCACCCCGGTGAAATCCTCCAATCCGGGAATGACCAACTGTTCACCGGGGATGATCGAGCTGTTGGTGTCGAGATCGTTGGATTCCAGCAGATCATCATAGGAAATGTGCAGCTTGCGGGCAATCGTCCACAGTGTATCCCCAGCTTTAACAACATAAGTGGGCCCATTTGGTGAGCTTTCCTGGGCGGAAACCGGGGAAATTACCAGGATCAAGGTGGCCAGAACGAGAATCGCGGAACGGAAATATTTATTCAAAGCTTAATTGGTCTCCAATTTGAAATTCCGGCAGCCGCCGGGGGTGAACTTCCAGGATATATTTAGCTGCGGATTGAGGGGTATACATGGGCTGCCAGCTTTTCGCGAGTTTGAGATCGACAACCTGGCGAGAGCTGTCCAGCCAGATCACTCCCAGGTCCATCTTGACAAAAAACATGTGAATGGCCGCCTTGGCCTTGCTCTCCGTTTTCTGCACCATTAACAAACCACCGTTGACATCCAGGCTTTTTTGAAACATCAGGCCTTTCAATCTGCAGCCGAAACTTTCACAGTTTTTCACCCGAAGTGGATTTTCCAGACTTCGTGTTTGATTTACAACATCAACATCCATCATGGGGGTAGGAATTAACTTAGAAAAGCTCAGTCCTCTTTTTCCCTGGCCTGAGCCAGCACATATTTGACACGTTCAGCGAGTTCTTCTGGCCGGAAAGGCTTGGTGATGTAGTCATCTACTTTGGCTACCTGCCTCCAGAGCACAATATCAATGCTCTGGACCTTGGCCGTGACCACGATAACCGGGATATCCCGGGTCTTTTCGTTCTCTTTCAAGCGCTGAAATACCTGGGTGCCGTCCATTTCCGGCATCATCAAATCCAACAGGATCAAGTCAGGATGGTGTTCATTGACGAGGGCTAATCCTTCTTCTCCACCATTGGCCCCCAGAACCTCATACCCCTCTCTAGCCAAAATCAGCTTCATCAAATTAGTGGTTTCCGGTTCGTCCTCTATGCAAATGATCCGTGTCTTATCGGTCATCATTTTGGGTATCCCTTACTAATCACCTGTAAGTTTACCATAATTTAGAGAGCCTTAGAACCAAGTGTAAGCTCTCCATAAATAGAAGATTGAAGATCGAAAATTAAAAATCAGTGATCTGACCCTTCCATCGTCACAAATTCATGGGATTCTTGTCATCAGGTCACCCGGTCACTATGTCAACTTTCCCTGTCGACTTTCCCTTGCCATGATTTTCAGTCTAGAATATAATCACCACGCTAAATAACCACTAACAGATCCAAAAAGGCTGAACCATGATTGATGTGAACGAGTTGAGAAAAGGCGTAACCTTTGAGCTGGACGGCAATATTTACAAGGTGCTGGAATACGATCATCATAAACCCGGACGGGGGAAAGCGACCATCCGCGTCGATGTGCGTGATTTACGCTCTGGAACCCGCTTGAAAAAGAAATTTAACTCCGGGGATACTGTCCAGGACATCCGCCTGACCTATCGGAACGCTAAGTACATGTACACAGACGGCGAAATGTACTATTTTATGGATATTGAAACCTATGAACAGCCTGCCCTGAAGGGAGAAGTTCTGGGGGACAGCGCCAAGTTCCTGACGGATGAGATGGAAGTCAAGCTGACATTCTTCAAAGATGAGCCCCTTGATATCGATCTGCCCACTGCTGTGGATCAGGTTGTCGTTCGGGCAGACCCTTCTGTCCGGGGCGATACTGCTACCAGCGTAACAAAAGCAGTCACCACAACCACAGGATTGGAGGTTTTTGTCCCTAACTTTGTGGAAGTAGGCGACACGATCCGGATTGACACCCGCACTGGAGAATATATCACCAGGGTATGAAAAATCCCGCCGGTGTTGAGTGCTCGTATTTCTTTGGGGATTATTTTCGCGGTAAAAACCGGGAAGAATGCCGCCTGCTGAAAGGGACCATTCCCCCCCTGCCCTGGCAGCCCAGGTTATGCAGCGGTTGCCCTGTCCCGGGAATCATCAGAGCGAATTCTTGTGAGCATATGTTGCTCCGTCCGGAACTCAAGCGGCCTTTGCCATTTTTCCCTTACCGGGTCCAGGTCAGTGCCTACTGCCGGAAAACCCAGCAGGATGTAAAAGAGCCCAAAATTGGCTGCGGGGAATGCCACCAGCTGCCAGAGGTCTTTATAGCTGAATAGAAGGGACTGTCCGAACCTCGTTCCTGTCTTAACACAAACATAGAAAACATTCTGAGATGAAACGTTTTCCTAAACCCAACGGCTGAACCCGTGGGCTGACGGGGTAAACCGCCCTGCGGCGGTCCGGCGCCTGGTTCTTCTGCGCTCGTCCGGATCAAGTTGAGTGAAGTCCCCATGAGGGGACTTGAAAGGTTCAGCCCACGA
>Ga0209834_10000024_pt1 | contig 78305 bp, 68 predicted proteins | sample Mar14236cmmetaG_FD_184134 | JGI IMG/M metagenome (GOLD analysis project Ga0209834, IMG submission 184134) | Marine hydrothermal vent microbial communities from Guaymas Basin, Gulf of California to study Microbial Dark Matter (Phase II) - Marker... ... | reverse complement strand
TGCCAATGATATCAACCTGGACGGTAACCTCATTGATGTCCAGGGGCGTTTCTGAGGGATTGGACGGATCCAGATAGGCGGTCTCTACCCGGTTAGCCACTGCTGTGTAAAAAGCACCCAGATCGCTTTTGGGGGCAATCGAGGCATAAACTGCGCCTTCCTGGGCTGCGTCCCGGATAATCATGTAGGCGAAAAACGCCCGGCCCAGATCAAAGACTCCGGCCAGCAGGACCAGCAGGAATACCAGTATGAGTGCAAATTCGGTGATTCCCTGACCTCGTGAATATTTTATTTCTGATCTGAAATTTGTATTCATAACTTCATCAATGACTGGTATAAGTTTCTGTCAGTGAACAGGTTTCACCCGTGTTAACATTCTGAAAATACCCGACCAGGATGTGGTCGCCCATCGCTAATGATTCGCTAAAGCTATAGGTGACCGGCACTGTATCCAGTAGATCAAAATTCTGCCATGCGGAGTAAGTAAAAGAAGGGGCTTTTTCGTTTCCGGTGAACATGACACTGCCGTCAAAGGTGCCTTCGCTCAATCTGGGCTTTCCGTTACTGCTTTCCGGCCAGGTAATCGAGCCGCCAGTGAAATACAGCGCCTCGCCTTCGTTTGTGATCGACCATGTGATCGTGTCGGTATTGACAATCAGCATATGCGTGCCAACTTCACAAAGCGGGAGATCATCATCTTCAAGATTCACAATAAACTGGTCCGGAGTTCCTGTTACTGCTTGATCTGGATTGTCCAGGTCAATGATGATGTTCTCATCCGGTTCGAAGTTCGCATCATCAATCAAGGTGATGGTAAAGGAAACTCCAGTAGATCCAGCCGGTATCACAGGGGAAATTGTGGATATCGTGTAGTCCGCTGATTGCGTCGCTGAACCGGACAGCAGCAGCGGGATCGTGATATCCTGCGTAGATGTTATATCGAGGTCCAGCCTGATATCAAAACTACCCTGGTTCTCATTTTTATTGAGCGCTGTGCCGTCAAAACTTACTGCTGGGGCCGTGTCATTGTCCGTAATGCTGATTGTGTGGGCAGTGGGGGCGACTGCTGTGGCATTGCTGACCGCGCCCATATTAATAGTGATCGTTTCAGTGTCTTCAAAGATCAGGTCATCATGAAGCTGGACCTGGACGACTCCCTGAGTATATCCCACAGGTATTGTTAGAGAGCTTGCTGCAATTTCATAATCCAGACCGGCTCCCTGGGCTGCAGTTCCCGATATTGTCAATGGAACAACAACGTCCTGGCTCCAGGCATTGGTAAGCCGCAGATATACATCAATTATCCGGTCAGCCTCCGTAACGCTCTGGCTGGAGGCAGCAAAATAAACATTTGGTTGCTCAGAGGATTCCGTGATGACTATCGTCTGGCTAGCTTGAGCGCCCAAGGTCGCATTCGTGGGCGTATCAAGGCTCAAAATCAGGGTCTCATCCTCTTCCCAACCATCTCCTTCCAGGATAGACATATTAATCTCAACTGTTTGGACCCCGGGGGGGAAAACCAATGGTGAGGGGTCATGGATGATGTAGTCGGCCGGAATAGCCGTACCAGAGATGTTATAAGGAACCGTAATAGTTTTGGTAGAGATCGACGAGAGCGTCACCACGGTCGTAAAAGTACCGATCTCTTCCGAGACCACCTGGTTAGGGGTGAAAAAGGAAATCTCTGGGGGCAGATCATCATCCACAATGGTCATCAGGTGCATGGGAATATCACCCAGCAAGGCATGGGTTGGCATTCCCAAACCCAAGGCTGCAATCTCATCCGGCTCGTCAATGAGGTCGTTATTCAAGGTGATCGTCACCATAGATGAGAGGGAACCAGCCGGGATGATCACGGGGTTGGGTGAAGTCTGGTAATCTCCGCCTGCGCCCCAGGTCGCTGTGCCTCCACTCACGATCGGGACAATTACATCCTGGTTGCTGCCTTTTGAGAGCATTATGTTCAAGGCTGTAGTTCCATCTGCTTCTGATTTGATGCTGTCAGCCAGGGTAAAGCTGACCAAGGGTGGATCGACGATCGTTACCTGGTGGATATTCTGGGGACCTTTGGTCGCATTGATCGGACTGCTTAGACCGATAAATAGAGATTCATCCCCTTCTTCAATTGCATCGTTGATCAGCGTAATGTAAATCGTCGTCGTACTTTGTCCCGGATTGATGATCACAGGACTGTTGGAAATGATATAGTCAACATCCTTCACCGCGGTTCCGGTGACGGAAAACGGAATAGTTACTGTGTCTGTCGCTACTTGATTCAACTCCAGGACCGCCGTAATCACACCTTTTGTTTCCTCAGCGGTTTGCTCCGTTGTTTTGAAGTTCACGTCCGTAACTGCCCCGGAGATTGAACCCACCCCTGTACCGTCATCACCCAGGCGTATTTTTCTTAAAATTGTTCGGCTGGAACTCGAGGTGATGGGTATCGTCCCGAAATTTCCAATCATAGACAGGGGGGAAACAGAAGTACTTACCGTAACAGAGATCGAATCTGTCAGGCCGAGTTCATTCGCAGGTGGGCAGGAGGCATCAAACACCCCGGAGTCGTTGAAATATTGAATAGTGATATCCCCATCATCAATGCCCGCGTACTTGCCAAATCTTTTGGCGGCATCGCGAATACCCTGGCAGTCCTCATATTGGGGAATGCCACCTCCAATATCCTGGATTGCAGCTCCATATCGGGCGGCTTCCCGGGTAGCTGCAATCACTATGGAGTAGGAGAACATCACCTTGCCAACTTCAAATATTCCTATCAGGAGGAGCAAAAGCAAGGGAAACACCATCGCAAATTCAACCATCCCCTGCCCTTGGTCTTTCAGAGGAAAACACTTGTTTTTCAATATAACTCCAGGAATAATCACATTACATTATTATTGTTTACAGGTTATGGAAATCAGCATACTCTGATCTACCACGTCCAACAAGTCCAGCTAACAAAAATGTCTGGCATCCAGGCTAAAACCGAAAACACCTAACATGATTGTTAGGTGTTCTTGTCCGGATTATTTGCTGGTCAAACCATCTCTGCCATGTACAACAAAGCCAGCGTTCCCAGGATGATAAATGGTCCATAAGGAAGGGCCTGGAAAGCCCGGTATTTTTTTCGTATAAGCTGGGTAAGTAAGAACAATCCGCTGATCACGCCCCCGGCAAGAATAGCAAAGATCAGCCCGCCAAGGACCCCTGGCCAGCCCAGGAGCAATCCCATGATTCCAGATAGGTTGACATCGCCAAAACCTAGCGCCACTTCCTGAATTTCCACTCCCCTTCTTCTAGAAACCCACCTGATAAAGACCTCACCCAAATAATAAAAACCCAACATAATGCAAAATCCAGCAACACCGCCGATCAGCGTGTTCACCGCGCCATGCGAGCGAAAACCGAAAATTACCCCAAGTATGACTCCCACCAGGCTGACAGGATGTAAGATCAACCGATGCTCGAGGTCAATTACCACGATTACGCCAAAATAAACCAGCCAAACCAATCCCCCGATTGAACCCACTACCGCTGGTGGAAAACAGAACAGCAATACCGCCAAGAGGGGCATCACAAACGCTACAATCCAGTGGCGCCTGGAAGGCCTGGCCCCACATTCACGGCAAGGTGCATAAGTGACATAATAGCGCCAATCGAGCCCCGTTTTGCAGTCAGGGCATGTTGGTGAAATTAATTTTCTATGCTGGGGCAGCACATCGCTCAAATAATTTACGGTCCAAGCCCCTAAGAGTCCAAGTGTTATGTTGATAACGATGGGTAACATGCAGGTATTATAATGGAAAAGAAGATAGCAATAGAATCAAGGTGTATATGGCTTCTAACCTGATTGCGATATTAACTGATTTTGGCGATTCGGATCCTTATGTGGGAATCATGAAGGGGGTCATCAGCCGGATCGCCCCAGACCTCAACCTGATCGATCTCAATAATCATATACCTCCCGGCGATATTCAGCAGGGCGCTTTTCATCTCTGGCAAGCGGCTGCGTATTTCCCATCCGATGCAGTGTTCCTGGCGGTTGTTGACCCCGGGGTGGGCACATCGCGCCAAGGACTCTACTTACAGCGGGGAGATCAAGTCTTCATTGGCCCGGACAATGGGCTATTTTCCTACCTGGGTTACAAATCACCCACAACGGCTTGGGAATTGGCGAACCCCGATTTTCAGCTTCGGAACCCCTCCAGCACCTTTCACGGCCGGGATATTTTTGCTCCCGCAGCTGCTTATGCAACGATGGGAATCAGGGGAGAACAATTTGGGGAGATCGTTGGATCTCTGAACCAGTTACCCCCTCCGGTCTGCCAGGTAAATAAGGATCATCTCAGAGGTGAAGTGATCAGCATAGACCGATTTGGCAATCTGATCACTTCTCTTGGCCAGTTCCAAAAAACAGAGAAGACGTTAGAGATTAATTCCTGGATTGAGGATTTAATTATTGGATTCCCTCCCAACCCTGAAATTCACCACGACCAGGCAGCTGAGTCCCTGCCCCTGGTTTCCACCTTTTCTGATATTCCTCCTGGCAGCTGCGCCGGTCTGATCGGCAGCTGCGGCCTGCTGGAAATCGTCGCCAATCAGTCCTCCGCAGCTGCTCTGTTGAAAGCAAGCATAGGGGATGTAATCACCCTCACCTGGAATAACCCTGGTTGAGGCGCCATAACTGGTAAGATATGGTAAAACTAAGGACAATCTACTCGGGACAAGGAAGGATTTGGTATGGATAAATTTATCATCCAGGGTGGGGTTCCCTTGAAAGGGGAAATCACTCCATCCGGTAATAAGAACGCCGCCCTGCCCCTCCTGGCAGCTACCATCCTCACCACTGAACCTGTTACTCTTCATAATCTCCCGGAAATTAATGACGTGAAGACCATGCGCTCTCTGCTGGAAAGCATTGGTGTTGAGATCACATATCTTAATGATCACAGCTGGAGGTTTCAGGCCAAAGAGATCCGGTCCTCTAACCTGGACCCCGAATTATGCGCTAAAATCCGGGCATCAGTCCTGTTAGTTGGACCGGTCATAGCCAGGACCGGCGAAGTGACTTTACCTCCCCCAGGAGGGGATGTGATTGGAAAGCGCAGGCTGGACACCCATATCCTAGCCCTAGAAGCCCTGGGAGTTCACACCGCCTATCTCCAGGAGCAAAAGCTATTTGAGTTCAAAGCTGATCGATTGGTCGGCAGGGAGATCCTGCTGGATGAAGCCAGCGTCACTGCCACTGAAAACGCAGTCATGGCGGCTGCCACGGCAGAAGGGATTACGATCATTCGCAACGCAGCGTCCGAACCTCATGTCCAGGAACTCTGCCATCTTCTCAACAGCATGGGCGCAAAGATCAGCCAGGTTGGGTCCAATACACTCCATATTGAAGGAGTTCGCGAGCTGAGAGGAGGCGAGTTCAGTGTTGGCCCAGACTATCTCGAGGTAGTCAGCTATATTGGCGCGGCGGTGGTGACCGGAGGAGAGATCACCATCCGCCAGGCTGGTCCAGAATACCTTGCAATGATCGGACAGGTCTTTGCCCGCCTGGGGGTATCATGGGAAATTCAAGGAGAGGATCTGTATGTGCCCGCCAATCAAAAGAAGATCATCCAACCAGATTTCCGGGGCGCGATCCCAGAGATCAGTGTGATGCCCTGGCCTGCATTTCCATCCGACTTGATGAGCATTGCCATCGTGGTAGCCACTCAGTCAGAAGGCAGTGTGCTCTTCCATGATTGGATGTATGAAGGACGGATGTATTTCACGGATAAGCTGACCGGAATGGGCGCTCAAATTGTACTCTGCGACCCCCACCGCTGTATTGTTAACGGCCCTTCTGGATTATTCTCAGGAACCGTGGACAGCCCAGATATCCGAGCGGGTCTGGCCCTGGTGTTGGCTGCCCTGGCTGCAGAGGGAGAATCAGTTATCCGGAACGTGGCGCAAATCGATCGGGGGTATGAAAAGATAGATGAAAAACTTCGATCGTTAGGCGCAATAATAAGCAGGGAAAACTAAACCATGCCACTGCGTGATGAGATTTTTGACCAACCCGGTGTGCTGTCCGCCCTGCTGGCAGACCAGCTACCAGGTCTGCGTGGAATTGCTGCATCTGTGGGGCGACCAGCAGGAATATTCATCGCAGCCAGGGGCACATCGGACAATGCAGCTCGTTACGCCAAATACCTATGGGGAGCCAGGAACCGAATCCCCGTAACCCTGGCTGCCCCATCGCTGTTCAGCATTTATGCCAGTCCCCCTCAATTATCCGGATATCTGGTTGTAGGCATCAGCCAATCAGGCGAATCCCCAGACTTACTTGCCGTGCTCAAGGAAGCCAACTTACAAGGGTGCACCACTTTGGCAATCACCAACAAGATCAATTCCCCCCTGGCGCTGGAAGCGGATTTCGTGATAGACATCCTGGCTGGACCAGAACTCTCAATCGCCGCTACGAAAACATACACCGCTCAGCTCTCAGTTATCGCCATGCTTTCCGCCATCTGGGAAGGCGACGAACGGGCGCTGAAGCAACTCAGTGAAGTTCCTGACCATGTCAAACAGGTCCTAAACGAGGAAGATAAGATCAGGGTATATGCTGCTCGCTACCGCTATATGGATCAATGCGTTGTGCTGGGCAGAGGATTTAATTACGCGACTGCTTTTGAGTGGTCCTTGAAAATGAAGGAACTCGCTTACGTGGTCGCCCAACCGTACTCATCGGCTGATTTCCTGCATGGTCCTATTGCCATGATCTCCAGCGGTTTCCCGGTTTTCGCTGTTGCGACAACAGGCAAGGTATTCCAAGAACTGGCAGAACTGATCACCCGCCTCAAGGAAAACCATCAGGCAGATCTCTTCCTGATTTCTGACCATCAGGAGCTTATGGATCTGGCAGATTGTCCCGTGATTCTACCGAAGCACATTCCGGAATGGTTATCGCCCATAGTCACCATCATACCCGCCCAGCTCTTGAGTTACCACCTAACCATCATCAAGGGATTTGACCCCGACTCGCCGCGGGGATTGAGTAAAGTCACGCTGACCCAATAGAATAGGAAATACTAAAGGAATTTTCAGGAATGTATACACTCAGCCAGCTTATTTCCCAGGTGCAAATATCACCAACCCTGGCCTTGAATGAAACCGCCCGAAAATTGCGCCAGCGCGGCGAAGATGTCATCAACCTCGGTATCGGAGAGCCACTAAACAATTGCCCCCAAGGCGCGGTAGCTCTGGCAAGTAAAAAACTTGAATCCAGACAGGTAAAATACAGCCCTACCAGCGGAAACCAGAATCTCAAGGAAGCGATCCAGGCCTATTCTCAGGAACATTACGGCAGGACACCAGAATTACATAATATCACTGTAACCATGGGTGCCAAACAAGCGATTTTCAATCTGCTCCAGATCCTGCTTGATCCAGGCGATGAGGTAATCATTTTCTCGCCCTATTGGGTTAGTTATCCAGAAATGATCAAATTAGCCCGCGGTACTGCGGTTGTAGTGGAAACGAATGATCAATTTATCCCAGATATGGAAGATTTTCTGAGCGCGGTGACAGGGAAAACCAGGGCTGTGCTCCTGAACTCTCCCAATAATCCTACCGGTGCTGTCTATCCACCGGAACTCGTGGCAGCCCTGGTTGATTTCTGTGAGTCAAAAAATATCTTTCTGGCAATGGATGATATCTATCACCAATTGATATTCGACCCGGCAGAATGGGTCCCGGGATATGTGTTCACCTCTAAGCCGATGGACAAATCACATTTGGTGATAATAAACGGCATATCCAAGACTTTTGGAATGACCGGGTTTAGAATTGGCTGGGCCATCGGACCTGCACCTGTCATTCAGGCTATGAACAAAATTCAGGGCCACTCTACATCCGGCGCTTCTGCAGTGCTGCAGGAAGCCGCTCTTGGCGCTCTTACTTCGGGATCCCAAGCTATCGCAGAATTGAGGTCCTTCATCCAAACCAACCGGGATATTCTCATCGGAGAGTTAAGACAAATCAAAAGGTTGAGGATCACAGAGCCCGGGGGAACTTTCTATTGTTTCCCGGATTTCAGTTCCCTCGTTCCTGATTCCCAGCACCTGGCGGCTCTGCTGCTAGAAAAAACCTTTGTTGCCACCGTCCCCGGCATTGCTTTCGGAAAAGAGGGCTATTTACGGTTGAGCTATACCTGCTCTCGCGAAGAAATTAGGGAGAGTGCCAAAAGGATCCGTTGGGCAGTAGACCGCGACTCCCCTCCGGAAATAGTCATCGGCGGAAAAACTTATCTACGAAAATGGGAGTTCTAAATAGTTATGAATCCTGCCCAAAATTCTCCGGCTGAAGAAATTGCCCAGAACAACCGCAGTGCCTACGGATTAGATGAATTAGGGCTGTCCGGCTACAGGAAAGCCTACTGGAATTTATCTGTGGATGATTATTATCGGGAAGCGATTTTCCGCAAGGAAGGAACGCGAACCAAACATGGCGCGCTGGTTGTCAAATCCGGGGAGCGTACAGCCAGGTCGGCGAATGACAAATTCATCGTCAAGGAGCAGAGCTCTGAAGAGGATATCTCCTGGGGTGAATATAACATGCCTTATGCAGAGACCGATTTCAACCGCGTGTTCGATAAACTGAAATCGCATCTTAAAGGGAAAGATATCTTTGTCCAGGACGGCATTGCCGGGGCGAGTCCTGATCACCAGATCCCCGTCCGGGTAATCACGACCTGGGCCTGGCAGGGTTTATTTACCAAGAATATGTTCATCACCGATACTGAAGCCATCGGGGGGCCGGAGTTTAAACCCGCGTTCACCGTCGTATCGGTTCCAGGCTATTTGGGAGATCCAGCGGAAGACCATCTCAATAGCAAAACTTTGATCCTGCTGAATTTTGCCAAACGCCTGGTCCTGATCGGGAATACTGGTTACGGGGGTGAAATTAAAAAATCGGTCTTCACCGCTATTAACTATTATCTCCCGAAAAAGAGAATCCTCACCATGCACTGCTCCGCCAACGTGGGTGATCAGGGTGACACTGCCTTGTTTTTCGGTTTATCAGGCACGGGAAAAACCACCCTTTCCGCTGACCCTAACAGGAAACTGATCGGTGATGATGAACACGGCTGGGATGAAAACGGGATCTTTAATTTTGAAGACGGTTCCTACGCCAAAGTGATCGACCTTTCAGAAGAAGCAGAGCCTGATATCCACAGGTGCACCAGAACCTACGGGACGATCCTGGAAAATGTGATTCTCGATCCTGAAACAGGAGAGGTCGACCTGTTTGATGACTCCCTCACCAAGAACACACGCGCTTCCTATCCGCTCAAGTGCATTCCCTACTCTCTTCCCTCCAAAAGAGGCGGTCATCCCGAGAATATCATCTTCCTGACATTTGACGCTAATGGCGTTTTACCTCCCATCGCCCGCCTTTCGCATGATCAGGCCCTGTATCATTTTATCTCGGGTTATACTTCGAAAGTTGGAGGAACTGAATCAGGTGTGGGAGAGGCACCTGAGCTGACCTTTAGCGCCTGCTTCGGGGCGCCATTCATGGTATTTCACCCGGCTTATTATGCCCAGCTCCTCAAAGAGAACCTAAAAAAATATCAAGTTAAAACTTGGCTGCTCAACACAGGGCTAGTGGGTGGACCAGCAGGTATCGGTCATAGAATCAGCATACAACACACGCGGGCGATACTCACAGCAGCCTTGGATGGAAGACTCAATCAGGTAGATTATAAGGTTAACCCCTGGTTTGGTTTCGAGATTCCTCTTACCTGCCCCGGCGTGCCGGACCAAATATTAAACCCGTCGGCTTCCTGGGCAGATCAAGAAGCTTATCAGCGAAGCATCCAGCAGCTTGTCGATCAGTTTAAAAAGAATATGAAGAAGTACGAAAAATCAACCCCGCAAGAGGTGCTTCTTGCGGGGCCGAAATAAATTGCAAAATTGGTGGCTTCCTGCCAGAATTTAGGGGGATTTTCAGGGCAGAATGCCATCCACAATATATTCTTTATATTTTGACAGCAGCCGGATAGGCAGTCTGCCCTGTATCATTACTCCTTCATACTCATTGGTAATTGATTCAACCTGTCCTTCCTCATGAAAGAGGGAGATCAAGTCCCCCTTGTTATATGGCACTTCTACCGTCACGTTTTGATAGGATTCAAAGAGTTTTTCTCTAACCATCGCCAGGAGCTGATCGATCCCCTCGCCTCGCAGCGCAGAAATCGCTACTGCCCCTGAAAGTGAATCCATTATCGAGAGGGCCTGGCCAGGATCCTGTAATCGGTCAATTTTATTCAAAACGGGCAGGGAAGGTATGCTCTCCGCTCCGATCTCACGCAGTGTTCTGTTAACAGCCTCTACTTGTGACAAAGCTTGAGGATGGGAAATGTCAATTACATGGAGCAATAGATCAGCTTCGGCGATCTCCTCCAATGTAGCCCTAAATGCGGCCACAAGCATTGTAGGCAATTTCTGGATGAAACCAACAGTGTCAGTGACCAGGATTTGCTGTCCGTCCGGGAGAAGCACCCGGCGGGTAGTTGGGTCAAGGGTAGCAAAAAGCTTATCCGCCACATATACTTCCGCTTCTGCTATTTGATTGATCAGGGTGGATTTTCCAGCATTGGTATACCCCACCAATGACACCACAGGGATATTGGCTTCTTTCCTGCGGGATCGATGTCGCTGTCGATGAGCGCGCACTTTTTCAAGTTCAGCTTTGAGTTGGCTGATCCTTCGGCGTATATCCCTTCTGTCAACTTCCAATTGGGTTTCGCCCGGCCCGCGAAGACCAACACCAGCCGTTCCTCCCGTCCTTCCCCCTCCTCCACCAGCCTGGCGCACCAGGTGGGTCCAGGCCCGGGTGAGCCTGGGCAGCCGGTATTCATACTGGGCCAGTTCCACCTGTAAGGCCCCTTCCCTGGTATTTGCGTGTTGGGCAAAAATATCCAGTATTAATGCTGTACGGTCAATTACCCGGACATCCTCTTTCATCAACTCTTCCAATTCGCGCTGATGACGGGGTGATAATTCATCATCAAACAGGATCACGTCCGCTAGGAGTTCCTCTGCGAGGGTTTTAACTTCCTTCACTTTTCCAAGACCGATGAAGGTCTTCGTGTTGGGATGATCCAGTTTCTGAGTTACTTGACCGACCACTTCAAAGCCGGCTGTATCTGCCAACCTTTCTAACTCGGCCAGCGAATCTTCTAAAGACAGGACTCTCTGGCTATCAAAGATCTCCACACCAACCATCAGCGCCCGGTCTATTTTTAGATCTTTGGATATCTTGGTGTCTTTCATGATATTCTCTGGATGTCCTGGCTTACTTCACTTATATCCTAACAGCCAAGCAGTGATTGTGTCTCCAATTACCTGCAAACTATCAGAACTTACTTTGTCAGCGGTGTCCTCGGTTGTATGCCAGTAGGGATAATCAAAATCTATTATGTCCACAGCCGGGATCCCCGCTTCAAGGAAAGGCGTATGATCATCGAGCATGGAATACCTTTCCTGTTTGATAAAAATATCTTCATACCCAAGATCTGCTGCGGCACTCCAGATCTCTTCGCGAATCAGTTGATCCGAGTTGCGTTCATAATATACCTGTAAATCAGCATCCCCAATCATATCAAGGATAATGGCAGTCTGTGGCAAAGGGTCGATATCGCGCACATAAGCCCTGGAACCGAGGATCCAATCCCAATCCTCGATACCTCCATTGTCTTCAGCATCAAAGAACACCAGGCGGATTGAATTCGGCAAATCTTCTGGAAGTGTCCTGGAAAGCTCCAAAAGCACAGCTACCCCTGACCCACCGTCATTTGCGCCCGGCACTGGGCGTGTTCTTAATTTTTCCACTGGATCATGATCAGCGTAGATCCTGCTGTCATAATGTGCACCCAACAACAGATATTCTGATTTGTAATCCCTGAATCCAATTAAATTGATCACTTTCTTGCCGTTTATTTCAGCTTCATGACGATTTACCAGCCAGCCTGCAGCTGTCAGTTCTTTCGTTATGAAAGAAGTCATTCGCTGGTGTCCAGCTGTGCCTGGATATCTTGCCCCAATCTTTTCTTGGAAGATCACATCCCGGTAAGCCCGCTGGCCGCTGAATTCGCCGTAATCCAAATCGCCTGAGGTACCGCTGCAGCCCGCTAATCCTGACAGGATGACTAAAATAAGGCTGGTAAGGGAGATCCGCCAGAAGTTTGATTTGAAACCGTAAATGCCTATGCGCAATCTTCTTTCCTTTTTTATCCCTGCTGGCGCTTTCTATTCTACCACTCCAGCCCTTTTCCTTTCCGTCCGCACCTTCCCTGCCCTGTCTGGTACAAATATTGCATCTGGTATGGCATACATCTTGCAACAATTGAACAAGAACGCTATACTTCTTAGGGAGGCCTGTATGTTCCAGATCCAAAACCACGAGCTTAGACCCCAAATCACCGCTCATCTTGCCCAGACTATGTCCCTGCTGGAAATGCCCGCCACGGAGATCCGGCAGAAAATTCGCTCCGAGTTGGCCAATAACCCAGCCCTGGAAATCGTGGAAGAACGCCGCTGCTCTACCTGCGGCCGGATCCTGTCCGCCCCAGGGCCCTGTCCTGTCTGCAGCCAGCCCTATGACACTCATATCGATGAACCCATCGTCTTCATCTCTTCACCGGATGATTTTCCAGGTGAGTACAGCAGCCGGCACAGTGAAGGATCTTCTTCCCGCGAAATATCCTATGATAATCTAGCGCCCGCAGTAGAGGACTTGCCAGCTTATGTCCTCCGTCAGATCGCCCCGGAAATAGAAGAAGACGAACGTTTGATTGCCGCTCACATCCTGAATAACCTCACCGATGATGGCCTGCTAGACGTTGCCCTGGAAGAGATCAGCCAGTTTTATCACGTACCTCTTTCTCGGGTCACTCGGGTTGCGGAAATCATCAAACGCGCCGATCCTATCGGTGTCGGCGCATCCACTCCCCAAGAAGCCCTGCTGATCCAGCTCGAGGCCCTGCGGGAAGACGTTAAAGTGCCGTATCTTGCCGAGGAGGCCATTCGGGTCGGACTGAAGGATCTCAGCAAACACTCTTACAGGAACCTGGCCCGCGAGCTTGGTACTACCTTTGAGCAGGCCCAGGAAATTGCTGAGTTCATCCGTGCCAATCTCAATCCTTTCCCTGGCAGGGCTTCGTGGGGTGACCACCGCCAGCCAGCTGAAAATCACAACCGGGCTTATCACCAGCCGGATATCATTCTCAAGGAAGTTGAGAATTCTTCCACCAGGCGGATAATGGTGGAAATCATCAGCCCTTACCGCGGCTCCCTGCGGATCAGCCCTGTCTTCAAAAAAGCTCTCAAGCAAGCTCCTCCTGATAAAAGCGAGGCCTGGGCCAAGGATATCGAAAGCGCATCCCTGTTGATCAAATGCCTCCAGCAGCGCAATCACACCATGGAACAGCTGATGACCGAGCTGGTCATAACCCAACGGGAATATATCCTCAGCGGGGATCCAGCCAAGCTGCAACCCCAAACCCAGGCAGAAATGTCTGAAATCCTGGAAGTTCACGAGTCAACCATCTCAAGAGCAGTATCTGAAAAATCCGTTCAACTGCCAAACCGCAAGATTATCCCCTTAAAGCAATTTTTCGATCGCAGCCTGCCAATCAGGACCGTCCTTCTTAGACTGGTTGAAAACGAGAGCACTCCCCTGACAGATACCGAGCTGGCAGAGGAATTGGCTCAAGCCGGGTATAATATAGCCCGTAGGACAGTGGCTAAATACCGCGCCATGGAAGGCGTCTTATCATCCCGGCTGCGGCAAAAAGTATAAAGGTTCAGGGTTTCATTGATTTCAAGCTCATCTCGATCTACCAAAGAAGTCGATCTTATTACCGCTGAGGTCAATCAGCTGCTGGATATCTCACCCGACCCCTCCCTGCTGGTTTCCAATAGCAGCCTGGAAATTCTGGCTGTCAACGCCTCTCTGGTAGAGTTTTCCGGATATACACGGGGCGAACTCTTAGCCACACCCCTGGAAACCCTGCTCCCCGGCATACAAGAAATCTGCCAAGATGAGAACTCAAATCTCGAACTGCACAGCTTGCAGGGCTGCAAGTTGGAATTGGTCAACCGCAGAAAAGGGAAAGCCTCCGTTCAGGTCAGAGCGAATGCTCTTGGCAATCAACGCCGCTACGCAGTTTACCGCCTGTCCTCCCTCACCAATTCTTCTTCAGACATGGGACTTCCGGTTCCAAATGCTGCCCAGTACGCTGGCCTGCTTGAGTTATTGGAAATCTTCAATCAATCCACTCTTGAAGAAGCCCTAGATATCATCGTGCGGGTTGGTAAGGATATGCTTCCCGCTGAATCCTTTGGCATTTACAAGATAGATTCCAACCATCCCCAGTTGAAGGCTGTTATCCTCGACAATCCCTCTGGCTTTCTTCCCCAGACAATTTCCACGGCTGATTTCTTTTCACATTACAAAGAAAGCCAATTTTCACCCCCCTATAAACCTCCCTTATCCCCCCTGATGGAGCGAGCAGCCCAGAAGGGGTCCTCCTATGTGATCTCAGCGCCCCTGGATAATGCCAACACCGTCAGTGGGTTGATCGTCGCCATGGGGTCAGCAGACACTCCCCCGCCGGATAAATTCAAAGCCCTGAGGACAATTAAGCTCCTCGTCGCTGCAGCAGAGGGTGTTTTTAATAACTTTATCCTCAAATCAAACCTGACTGACCAGTTGACAAGCACCACTCTAAAAAAATCGATTGGCGACACAATTAACAGGCACATCCCAGAAGGCATACTTTACCTCAGCCCAGATCTGTTGATCCAGCAGGTAAACCCCTCTGCCGAGCAAATCCTTGGATATGCTGAACAGGAAATTATCAACCGCCATATCGATGATGTGATTATCGGCACAGATCGATTAACTCCCGCGCTGCAGGATGCCCTTGATAATATCCCCAATCACGATCTGGGGCAGCTGGAAATCCACCACAGGGACGGCAGCGTGTTCCCGGCTCTCATCAAGACTGTTCCCGTCTGCGTTCCCGGATCGGAAAAGATCCAGGGCATTCTGATATTCGTCCAGGATATCAGCAAGGAAGAGAAAGTCCGCATCCAGACCCAGCAGCTGGAGCGCAGGGCCCTGGTGGGGCAAATGAATGCCATTTTCGCTCACGAGATCCGCAACCCCATCAACAACATCACTACGGGCATCCAGCTTCTGGATAAAATCCTGCCTGCTGATTTTAAACAAAAAGATGTGCTGAAAGGCATCAGCGATGATTGCGATCGCCTAGCTCACATCATGGACACTGTCCTTACCTTTTCCAAGTCGCAGAGCTACCACCGCACGCCTATCGACCTCCCAGCTCTGATCGATCGCATCCTGAATCGCTGGATTCCGCGCATGAAACGGACCTCAGTCTCTCATGTTCTAAAAGTTGAGAATGACCTCCCACTGGTCCCGGGTGACGATCGAGCCCTGGCCCAGGTATTCAACAACCTGATCAGCAACGCTGTTCGAGCGATGGAAGATACCGGAGGAGGTGTGCTGTCTGTCCGAATTAAACGGATCCAAAAAGCTTCCGGTGCTCCCGGAGTTCAAGTTGATGTGCTCGATACTGGTCCCGGCGTCCCGTCAGAAGTCAGGGACCGCATCTTCGAACCGTTTTTTACCACCAAGCCGGATGGCACCGGCTTAGGCCTCTCGATCACAAAACAGATCATAACCATGCACGAGGGTACAATAACGTTAGAACCCTTACCGGAAGGAACCTCTTTTCAGATCATCCTTCCCGGAGTTGAACCGAAGGAGCCCAGGGAATGACAGCAACTATCTTGCTTGTAGATGATGAAAAAAACGCCCGCAATAATATCGGAAGTTATCTGGAATCGGAGGGTTACGAGGTCCTCCTGGCGGCAGATCTAAAAACAGCCCGCAAACACCTCTCCGCCCAGGAAGCGGATATCGTGCTCCTTGATGTCCAACTCCCAGACGGATACGGACCCGATCTGCTGGCCGAAACCGCCCAGCTTCCATTCCGCCCACCCATAATCATGATCACGGCACATGGAAAGATTGACATGGCTGTGGAAGCCATGAAAAACGGAGCCCATGACTTCATCCAGAAGCCAATCAAATTTGACCGGCTTGAGCAGAGCATCAAACGAGCCCAGGACCTGGTAGAAATGCGCGAAGAGTTGAACCATTTCCGGCGTTCTCAGCGAGAGGCCCTGGATTCGATCGTTATCAATTCTGATATCATGCGCGCCGTCTTTACTGAAGCCCAGCGGGCTGCCAAACATTCCACTTCGATCTTGATCTCCGGTGAGACCGGTACGGGAAAAGAAGTGCTTGCCCGGGCCATCCACCGCATGGGCCCACGAAGCGACAAGCCCTTCATCGACATCAATTGTGCCGCTGTCCAAAATACCATGCTGGAATCTGAGCTGTTCGGTTATGAAGCCGGCGCCTTTACCGGCGCGCAGAAGCGCAAACGGGGATTAATGGAGGTTGCTGATGAAGGCATTCTCTTCCTGGATGAAATCTCATCTATGTCGTCGGACATGCAAGCCAAAATCCTCCGGGCCCTGGAGGAACGCTCGTTCCGCCGGGTTGGCAGCACAACATCCATTCATATTGATGTCCAGATCTTGGCTGCTTCAAACAAGAACCTGCTGGAACTGATCGAGAAAGGGCAATTTCGCCAGGACTTATATTACCGTTTAAAAGTCATCAATATCGTAATCCCTCCTCTCAGGGAACATCCTGAGGATATCCCCGGCCTGGCAGGTCATTTTATTAAAACCAATAACCCCAAAATGGGAATTAATATTGAAAACATGACGCCTGCAGCACTGGAGCTCTTAAAAGAGTATTCCTGGCCAGGTAATATTCGCGAGTTAAGAAACGTCATAGAAAGAGCTATGATCTTTTGTGATGAAGCAACCCTAGACGTCAATCACTTGCCAGCAGAACTCAAAGGGATTTGATAAGCCTGCGAGCATAAGCCGGGTATACCTACATGATTAAAATATATCGGTACTGGACATTATTAGTTGCGGCTCTTATATTCTTTGGAATACCTGGAAATGCTTCCGCGAAAGGTAGTGAAGAAGATTCTCGGCCGCTGTGCCTCCCTGGCTTTTTCTACGATCCGACCCAGGATTGTAATCCTTTTGGGCCTACAGCCTATTTGCTGGAAATGGCAGAGATCGGTTTCACCTTTCCAGAAACCCCTCTACCAGTCAAGAGCCCTGATCCAACCCTTTCAGAGGTTGAGTTTAAATATGCCTATGTCCTTTCAGAGCGAGCCCCAATTTATCTCAACCTGAGCGATGCGGTTGAAGAGAATAAAAGTAATATTGTCCAACGGACCACGCCCGGATTTACCTACGTATCCATCTCCCGTTCCGCCTATCAAGCAGGTAAGTATTACCATTTCACAGGCACCGGCTGGATCTCATCGGACGACGTGGTAATCACACCTGTCCCCACATTCCAAGGAGTCGAATTCACGCAGACGCCGGAACATGAATTTGGATGGATACTGGCCATGTTTGCGCCGGGCGGCAAAGCAGAGACAAAACGCACTCCGGGATATGGGCTGAATGACTACACCGGTCGCTATCTTGATCACCAGGAGATAGTCCAAATCTATGACACGATTACGGTGGGCAATTGGGATTGGTATATGATTGGTCCAGATGAGTGGCTGGTCCAAAGGGAGGTCGCCAAAGTGACTCCCAGAACTGATCCCCCCGAAGGCATGTCCTGGAGCCGATGGATAGAGGTCAACCTCTATGAACAGACCCTGTCTGTCTATGACGATAACGAATTAGTATTCGCAACCTTGATCGCCAGCGGCGTTGCGCCCTTATACACGTATCCTGGCATCTTCACTATCGAGGAAAAGAAAGAGCTCACCGGAATGCGCTGGCTTGGCGATCCCGATATTGCCTACAACCTGGAATCCGTCCCCTGGACCATGTACTTTGACGAAGACCGAGCCTTCCACGGAGCATACTGGCGGGCGAGCCTGGGATACCCCCAATCACATGGCTGTGTGAACCTGTCTGTCGGGGATTCCCACTGGTTATTTGATTGGGCGGATGAGGGAGAGCATGTCTACGTTTACGACCCCTCAGGTAAAACCCCTCTTTCAGAATCAGATCAATAATCGATCGTGAGCGAGAATACAAAAAAGCGAGGTATCGTCCTCGCTTTTTTGATAAATAATTAGAATTTCTTGCATATGAATATGTTTACGGTATTTGGTCAATGATATTGCTGTAGACGTCTGCCAGTTCAGTGCCAAAGATCGATAGAATCAGAATCAACGCCAGAGCCACCAGCAGCAAGATCAGGGAATATTCAACCAAGCCCTGACCGTTTTCTGCAACCATTTCAAACCTCCTCTTTATCAACACGTATAGCAAATCCCTTGAGGTAAGTCCCTTCCGGGAAGCTCAAGTTGACAGAGTGGTCCATACTTTGTCCCATATGTGATTGTATTCTAGCATTAACTTCAGCATCCAGTGCAGCACCTGACAAAATTCTTAAGAAGAAATCCCTGCTGATGCCGCCTGAGCAGGAGAAGGTTGCCAGTAACCCTCCCGGCTTAAGTAGCTTCATCGCCAACAGGTTTATATCCTTATACCCCCTGGCTGCCCGTTGTGCCAGCGCTGCGGTGGGCGCGAATTTGGGAGGATCGAGGATAATCACATCATAATTCCTGCCCCGGTCACGGAACTCCCGTAAGAGTTCAAATACATCGCCCTGCTGATATTCAACTCTTCCTTGATCCAGATTGTTACCCTCGATGTGCTTTCTTGCCAGGGTCAGTGCTTCCGCTGAATTTTCCAAAAGGGTGACTGAGGAAGCGCCATGCCGCAAAGCCTGCAAAGAGAATCCTCCGGTATAACAAAAACAATCCAGGACTGAGGAATCACCGCATTGGGATCCTAGCAATTCCCGGTTTAAACGTTGATCCAAATAAGCCCCTGTTTTATGTCCCTTCCGGAAATCTATCCAGTACTGCAATCCATCTTCCTCGAGTGGCAGCAAACCTTCAGGCATGATCCCTGATAAGGTTCCGGTTCTCTTTTCCAGTCCTTCTAATTTCCGTACTTCTACATCCGAGCGCTCATAGATCCCGGCAGGACGGATCAAGCCGTCAAGTTGCCTGACAATTTCCTCCCTCCAGCGCTCAACCCCAGCGCTGAGCAGTTGAACCACAAGGTAGCTGCCGTACTGATCCACAATTAAACCCGGAATTCCGTCGGATTCTGCGTGCACCAGGCGCCGCATCTGGTGATCATATCCAATCTGATTTCTGTAGGCTATTGCTTTCTCAAGCCGGTTGCGGAAGAATTCTGTGTTGATACGTTGGTCTGAATCCCAGCTCCATATCCTTGCCCTGATCTGCGAAGCAGGACTGAAGGCGCCCCAGGCCAAGAATCCGCCCTGGCTGTCTGTGATCTCCACGGTAGCACCGGACTCAGGGTCTCCCTCCAGGCTTAAGATTGCCCCTGAAAATATCCAGGGATGGCGGCGAAGAACAGGTTTCTCGCGACCTTCTTTAAGCACTAATTTCGGTATTCTGCTCAACTACCCTCCCCTCCAAACCCGCCGGAAGCCAACATTTCTTCCAGTTCTTCCTCGGAGAGAATGGGTATTCCCAGTTCCTGAGCTTTGGTTAGTTTTGATCCCGGATTCTCACCTGCAATCAGGTAATCCGTCTTGGAGCTGACAGATCCGGTTACCTTGCCACCCAAGGAGGTCAATAATTTCTTTAAATCTTCCCTCGTATAACCTTCCAGTTTCCCGGTCAGAACAAAAACCATTCCCGCCAATGGTTGCGGCCGGTCCAGTCCAGCAGAGCCAATTTGAATTTCTGGCCAGACACCCAGCTCCTTTAACGCTTCTAGTAACTTCTGATTCCCTTCGAGATCAAACCAATCCAGAATTGCCTGGGCAATATTTGGCCCGATCCCCGGGATACCTTCCAGCTCAGCCAGTGAAGAAGCGCCCAGCGCATCCATGCTCCCAAAGTGATCCGCTAACGTCCCAGCCACGACTTCACCCACACCACGGATGCCCAGGGCTGTGATCAACCTCTCTAAGGGTTGATCTTTTGACTGCTCGATAGCTTCCAGTAAGTTATCAGCTTTTCTTTCAGCAAACCCTTCCAGAGAAAGCAAATCTTCCTTGCGCAGCCGATACAGATCGCTGACATTCCGGATTAGGCCTTCCCGAGTCAGCTGCTCGACTATTTTGATTCCCAGGCCGACTATATCCATGGCTGGCCTGGATACAAAATGTTCGATATTCCGGATCAGCTGAGCTTCGCAACTGGCATTTACGCAATACCAGGCAACTTCGCTCTCAAAATGTTCCACGGGCTCCTGGCACACCGGGCAGCGTTCTGGTGGGCTGTAGGTCTTTTCCTCGCCAGTTCGCAGGTCCACAACTGGACCCATGACATAGGGAATGACCTCTCCCGCCCGCTTGACCATCACTCGATCCCCCACCCGGATATCTTTCTCCGCGATAAAATCAAAGTTATGCAGCGTCGCTTGCCTTACGGTCACACCGCCAATCTCTACCGGCTCCAGTACCGCGTAAGGGGTTAACACACCCGTGCGTCCCACATTGGTCCTGATTTCCTCCAGTCGGGTCGTCACTACCTGGGCAGGGAATTTATAAGCGATTGCACCCCGGGGTGCCTTCCCCGCTACACCCAACGCATCAGCCAGCACCAGGTCATCAAGTTTGATCACCACTCCATCGATTTCGTAGTCTATCTTTTCCCTGAGCAGATCCCATTTTTCCAAATTTTCTATCACCTCCCCCAGCGTCTGGCAGAAATCATAATCAGGTACTGGAAAACCCAGTGACCTCAGGAATTCCAGTGTTTCCTGCTGGGTTTCCGGGAGGGGATCCGAGCTGGCCACTACCTGGTAAACCAGCAGTGTAAGAGGACGTTTTGCCGTCAGCGAAGAATCCAGCTGCCGGAGCGATCCCGCCGCAGTATTTCGGGGGTTGACATAGGTCTTTTCCCCCCTTTCTTCCAATTCTTTGTTCAATTTTTCAAAATCTGATAATTTGATGAAAGCCTCTCCCCGAACAACCAAACTGGCTGGAGCAGGTCTTCCTTCAGGATTTTGCGGGATCCTTAAAGGCAGTGATCGGATCGTCCGCAAGTTTTCAGTTATCTCTTCACCAATCAAACTGTTCCCCCGGGTTGCGCCCCGCACAAATAAACCAGACTCGTAATGAAGCACAACGGTTAATCCATCCAGCTTCGGTTCCAGCGAAAAGGCGGATTGCATAACCCTCTCATCAAGTTTGGCAATTCGCGCCTGCCAGGCAACCAGCTCCTCGGCTGAAAAAGCGTTATCCAAACTCAAGATAGGCGCAGGGTGTTCTAGGCGGGCAAAGGAATCGGAGGGCTCGGTTCCTGCTCTCTGAGTGGGAGAATCGGTTGTCTTGTATTCTGGATATTTCCTCTCCAGGTCAAATAGTTCCCTGTAAAGTCGATCATATTCATAATCGCTGATGACCGGATCGTTGAGAATATAATAGCGAAAATTGTGATAGCGGAGCTGTTCTTGTAATTCTAGAATGCGGGCAATTTCACTTTTTGAAACCATAGACTAATTATAGCGTATAACAATATGCGGGTTTGATTTACCTGCAAGATACTGTCGCGGTTGGTATAATACAGTTTGGGCGCCAATTTTACTGTCAATCCCTGGTGCCCCGCAGTACCTTTTGCATACACTTTCAAGGAGTCTCCATGTCGGCTGGAAAAATCATCGCTTATATCGCTGCAGCTCTCTTCATCGGCCTGGGAGCGTTATTCATTTTGGGCGCATTTGCCTCTGAACCTCACCCCGGATACATCCTCCCCGGGATCATCCTGGTCGCAATCGGATTCGGTTTAATAATCGTCGCCAGCAGGAAAAAACCGGGAGAACAGGAAGTGAGGTATGAAATCGATCTCTCTGGGGATGTGAATCTTGATACGCTCTCCTGTAAATCCTGCGGTGGTCAATTGAGTTCGGATAATATCTCCATGGTCGCCGGTGCGCCGGTGGTCTCCTGCCCTTTTTGCGATACAAGTTATCAGCTTACAGAAGAACCAAAGTGGTAAATAATCAAAGGTCACTTATGAAAAAAACACTGGCTTTTCTTGTAGTATTCCTGCTGCTTGTTGTTCCAGGAACAGCCCTGGCACAAGATTATTATTTTCAAGTTGAAAGCGAGCTGGTCCACGTCTACTGGGAAGAGGACGGTACGCTGGATTTAATCTATGAATTTGTTTTTATCAATCAACCCCAAGGGCATGCTATCGAATATGTGGATGTTGGTCTACCCACCTATTATTTCGATGAAAGCAACATGACAGCCAACGTCGATGGGAAACCGATTTATAATATATCGAGCGGGGATTACGAAGGCAATGGATCCGGGGTTGCAGTATGGTTGGCGGATGACGCTATCCCTCCCGGAGAACGCGGGACGGTCCAGGTATTCATTTCCGGTATTGAAGGGGTCTTATTCCCGGATACTGGAACTGACGATTACGCCAGTGCCGTTTTCACTCCTACAAATTTTGGAAAAAATTATGTCACTGGTTCGACGGATATCACTGTCGTTTACCACCTTCCACCAGGCGTTCAACCTGAAGAACCACGCTGGCATGAATCCCCGGCCGGCTTCTCAAGCGCTCCCTTAACCGCCATGGACTCCAGTGGCCGGATCACATATACCTGGCGTAATCCTCAGGCCGATATCTGGCGAGTATACAAATTCGGCGCTTCCTTCCCTGGCCCCTATGTTCCGGAATCAACCATCCTTACACCTACGCTTTGGCAGCAGTGGGGAATATCGCCGGAGACCGTGAAGACCCTAGCTTGCATGTTGGGAGTCCTGCTGTTTTTTGGAGTGATCATAGCGTTATCCGTGACCAGTTCCAGGAATAGAAAATTAAAATACCTTCCACCTAAGATCCGCATCGAGGGGCACGGCATCAAGCGCGGATTGACGGCGATTGAGGCTGCCATCCTGCTTGAACGTCCAGCCGACAAGATCTTCACCATGATCCTCTTTTCCCTGATCCAGAAGAACGCTGCTAAAGTATTGAGCAGAGATCCCCTGAAATTGGAATTCAGCGATCCGCTGCCAAAGGAACTCCGTAAATATGAGATTCAATTTGTCGAGGCTTACCAGAACCAGGGCAGCCGTGTCAGAAAAACTGCTCTCCAAGATCTGATGATTGACCTCATCAAGAGTGTCGGCAAGAAAATGGAGGGGTTCAGCCACCGGGAGACTGTCCGCTATTACGAAGATATTATCAAGCGTGCCTGGCAGCAGGTCGAGGATGCAGATACGCCTGAAGTTAAGAGCGAAAAATTCAATGACCACATGGGCTGGACCATGCTGGACAGAGATTTCGAGGACAAAACCCAAAACGCTTTCAGCCGCGGACCGGTTTATTTGCCCCTGTGGTGGCATCGCTATGACCCGACCTACACCCCATCATCGACTCGCTTTGCCGGACCAGCTGCTAAGACAGCCAGCCCCGGCCGCTCCAGTGGACCCAGCTTACCTGTGCTTCCCGGTGGAGACTTCGCGGCTTCCATGGTATCCGGGATCACCAATTTCTCCAGCAACGTTGTGGGCAATATCACAGATTTCACAAGCCGGATCACACAAAAAACCAACCCTGTACCCAAACCCACCTCTTCATCCTCCTCACGCAGCGGTGGCTGGACCGGCGGCGGGGGAAGCTCTTCTTGCGCCTGTGCCTGCGCTTGTGCAGGCTGTGCCTGTGCCTGTGCTGGTGGTGGGCGATAGTCGTGATGAACACTAGCGATTCACGGCAATCCCCTGGTCTGGCGCGGAAACTGTTCGCTTGGCGCAAGACCGCAGGCATCGGCGAGGGACTTTACCATTTCCGGAGGGTGGAAGGGCTGAATAAAACCAGGCTTCATCTCCGGGTAGACCCGGACGGAACCGGTACGCTGGTTATTAACGCCAGCTCCATACTGCATCTCAACCCATCTGCCAGCCTGATTGCCTACCACCACTTGAATGGGTCAAGCCCGGCAGATATCCAATCCCAGGTCAAAGGGGCTTTTAGTGGCGCTCCAAATGAAATACTCACTGAGATCCAGCTGATCACAGCGGATCTGGAAGCTTTCATTCAGGCCGATGGCGAACCAGTCAACACTTACTCGGGCATCGAGATAGGATCCCCCTACAGCCATCATCCCAGCGCGCCTTACCGAATGGACCTGGCCCTGACGTATCGCTGTAACAACGACTGTCCCCACTGCTACAATGCCCGCAGCCGATCCTATCCAGAACTTGGGACCAGGGACTGGAAGAAGATCATCGACCGCCTCTGGCAGATCAACATCCCCCATCTGATTTTCACTGGTGGAGAACCAACCCTCAGAGACGATCTGGCAGAATTAATAGCCTACGCGGAGGAGAAAGGCCAGATCACGGGCTTGAACACCAACGGCCGCAGACTTAGTGATCCCAAGTTCCTGGCGTCACTGGTTGATGCAGGATTGGACCATGTCCAGATCACCGTTGAATCTCACAACCCTGAGATCCATGATCAAATGGTCAATCACAGGGGAGCCTGGGATCAGACCATCGCCGGCGTTAAGAATTCCCTGGCAAGTCCTCTTTTTGTCATGACCAACACCACCATGCTGCAAAACAATCGTGACAGCTTAAGTGCTACCCTGGATTTCTTGGGTCAATTAGGCATTCCAACAGTAGGATTAAACGCCTTGATCTACGCGGGCAGAGGGAAAGACGTTGGCACTGGTCTGAGCGAGGATGAACTTAAACCACTCCTGGAGCTGGCCCAAGATAAGACCCATTCCCTGGGCCAGAAATTGATCTGGTATACACCCACACTATACTGCTATTTTAATCCCCTGGACATGGGTTTGGGTATCAAAGGCTGCACCGCCGCATTGTATAATATGTGCGTCGAACCAGATGGCGGTGTGATACCCTGCCAATCCTATTACCGACAACTTGGAAATCTATTAATAGACCCCTGGAAATCCATCTGGGAACATGACCTTGCTTTGCAGCTGCGCGAAAGAAAATTTCTACCCGCTGATTGCCAGACTTGCAGTCTGCTCGAAGAATGCGGAGCAGGATGCCCCTTAGCGTATGCTGAACACCCCCGGGTAGTTAAGCCAGTCATTCCACCAGCATCATAAGGGATTGAAAGGACAGGACATCAACCATGGCAAACCTGATAACCATCGCCCGTTTTCCCCTGCTTTTTCTTTATCTTGCTGTGCTCTATTATGGGAACCAAAACCTGCTTTATTGGAATGTGCCATTCATAATCTTAATCTTTTTACTTGACAGCCTGGACGGATGGGTAGCCCGCAAAAAAGGTGAATCCTCCCTTTTAGGCAGCGTTTTGGATATCGCCACCGACCGCACGCTGGAATACGTTTTATGGGTGATATACGCCCATCTTGGATTAATCCCGGTGATTGTGCCAATCATTGTCTTGATACGCGGCACGACAGTTGACGCTGTTCGCGCAGTTGGCATGAAAAGCGGAAAAAGCGCCTTTGAACAAATTCAATCCCCCCTCAATCGTTTCCTGGTCGGGTCCAGGTTCATGCGGGCTTTATACGGTTTTTCCAAAGCAGCCGCAGCTGGATTATTCACCCTGGTCTATGCTCTCCCCGAAAGCGGGGGGTGGTTCGATCTCATCTATCAAACCGGCGTATTCTTTACCTGGTTAAGTGTTTTTCTATGCTTGATCCGGGGCATCCCGGTACTTGCGGAAGGCGTGAAATCCTTGTCCTGATTCCTGATATATGAAGCATTCGCTCCCTATCTAAACTATGTCGATCCAGAATATTCTCAACAGCAAATTGTCTGTCCAGTTTTCAATCCTGATTGGTAAATACCTGCCCCAAGAATGGGGGCACGGTTTTAGCAGGCAGCTCGGCACGCTGATCAGTTCGTTTCGGAATTGGGATATCAACCGGCATATCCGGCTGAATCAATTTGTCGTTCAAGGTGAACAACTCACTAACGACCAGCTTGTAAGATCAGCTAAGAATGTGCTGACTCATGCCGGCCGCTGCTATTATGATCTACACCACTACATTAACAGACCTGAAGCGCTGAATGACCTGGTTCCTTTATCTGCCGAGATGAGGGAATTTATCAAATTATCAAAACAAAAACAAGGCTACATGGTGGTTGCTCCCCACCTCAGCAATTTTGACCTGGTCGTATCCCGTTTAATAAGAGCAGGCTTTGAAGGCAGGGTTCTCTCTCACCCAAACCCAGGTAGTGGGTATCAGCTTCAGAATGAAATCCGTAAATCGTACGGCCTGGAATTAACTCCCCTGGGAGATCAGGGATTGGAAGCGGCAACGATCGATTATTTGAAAAATGGTGGTGTTGTGGCAACTGGTGTGGACCGCCCCCTTCCATCGCGAAAGAAAAGGCATTTTGTGAATTTCTTTGGCAGACCCAGTCCCTTGCCCCTCGGCTACATCACAATGGCCCTGGCCGCTGATGTACCGATTGTTGTCGTGACAGCATACATGCTGCCAGACGGCAGGTACGGGTTCAGGCATTCCGGTCCTATCCCCTTGAAAAAATACGCCAATAAACTGGATAACATCCTGCTGAATGCAGAAATGGTGCTCAAGAAAATAGAAGCGTATATCAGGTTGACTCCCGAGCAGTGGCTGATGTTCTACCCTGTTTGGCCGGATCTCTTGGAAAAAGGATTATGATCTATCAACTCATTGGTCTGGGCTTGTTCGCGCTCGGATTCAGTCACAAACTTATACCACTCAGCAGATTAGATCATGGTGTTGTGAAATACCTGCAAGAAAAACTGGGGCAGCCGCCTTTCCTGGCGTGGTTCAAAGAGATCTGGTTTTTCGGCCGCACCACCTTCGCGATGATCCTTCTGGTTCTGCTGACATGTTTAAATTGGAAACTCGGCCTTTCCGCCCTGGCTGTTCTTGGCATAACGTCCGGGATCGAAAAGCTGGTGAAAATCTCTTTTTTCCGCAGCCGTCCATTTTCAGATTATGAGGACATCCAAATGCTTCAACCCCGGGAACCAGTTGATCCTGCTTTTCCAAGTGGGGATGCCATGCGCATCTGGTTCCTGGCCTTAATCATCTCTATTGCCTTAGGCAATAACCTGCTCTTTGGAATCATATCCATCCTCCTGGCAGTTGTGGTATCCCTGGGCAGAATGATTCTCGGTGTCCATTTCTTATCTGACGTGCTGGCTGGTGCTGGGCTGGGCTGCCTGGGCGCAGGCACAACTATCTGGCTGTGGCAAATACTCCAGTTATTATGATACGAGGAGGATATTATGGATTTTGAAAATTTAATTCTCAAACGGTACAGCTGCCGTCATTATTCAGGCCAACCTGTAGAGGATCATTTGCTGGAAAAAGTCCTTGAAGCAGCCCGGCTCGCTCCTACAGCGGCCAACCGCCAGCCCTTCCAGATCATCCTCATCCGTACAAAAAATCGGGGCGAGGAGCTCTTGAAAATCTACCCCAAGGAATGGTTTGTTCAACCCCCTTTGATCTTGTGTGTTTGCTGCCAGCCCGAGAAGGGCTGGGTGCGAAAAAAGTACGATAATCAAAACTATGCAGTAGTAGATGCGGCCATTGTGGTCGACCATATGACCTTGCAGGCTGCGGATCTAGGGCTGGGGACTTGCTGGATAGGAGATTTTAACCCTCTAGCAGCAAGGGAGTTCCTCGATCTGCCCAGCGACGCCGAACCCGTTGCCTTCACCCCGCTGGGCTATCCTCTCGATCAACCCGGCCCGAAGAAAAGAAAAGATCTCACGGACCTCGTGCGCTACGACACATGGTAAGATTACATAGAATGAGCAAGGGTTCGTCAGGACCGGTCAGGAGCGAGATATGAGTAAATTGATTGACAGCATCTCCGGTTTGTATAAACCTATTAAACTGCTGCCTTCCGGAATGTATCACTACCAGTCACCCCCGGATGCGGAGCTGCAGTACCGCCTGCACTTGCGCGTGGCTGAAGATGGAACCGGCTTGTTAATCATCAATGCCTCCACCATCCTCCACTTGAATCAAACAGCCACTGAATTTGCGTACCACCTCATACAGGGTTCCTCTTCGGATGATATAGCCAGGAGAATCTCCTCCCGCTACCGGATCTCTCGAAATCAAGCCAGGTTTGATTACCTGCATCTCAAACGAAAGATCCAGACCCTGGTTGAAACCAATGACCTGGATCCAATAAGCGTCCTGGAATTTTCCCGCCAGGATCCCTACAGCGGCAAGCTGACCGCACCCTACCGGTTAGATTGTGCCTTAACGTATAGGCTGCCAGAAAAAAGCAATCCGGATCTGGCTCCCATCAAACGAGTGGATCATGAGCTTGGAACAGAAGAATGGTTTGCAATCATAGACAGAGCCTGGGAGCTTGGCATTCCCCACTTGATATTCACTGGCGGGGAACCAACTCTCCGGGATGATTTGATTCCCATTATCGAAAAAGCGGAAATGAATGGTCAGGTGACCGGTCTCTTATCCGATGGATACAAACTGATGGAAGAGGATTTTCGCACCGCGCTTTTAGAAAGCGGACTTGACCACCTGTTGTTTGCTCTCAGCCCGAAGGACAAGGAATCCTGGATAGCGCTGCAGGTAGTTTTAAATGAAGATCTGTTTACAACTGTCCACATCACGATCACTCCCCAGATCCTGCCCATTCTTCCCCAAACCATTGAACAATGCCGGATTTACGGAGCCAATGGGATATCCTTATCCACTTCGGATCCGGAGAATCCTGCACTTTCTGGGGCACTCAGGCAAGCCCAATCCTTGGTAGCAGAAGCTGATCTGCCCCTGAAATGGGATCTTCCTGTACCTTATTCAGCCCATAATCCCATTTCACTAGAGCTTAAAGTTGACCCGGAATCTTCCCAGGGTGCGGGGAAAGCCTGGTTCTATATAGAGCCGGATGGCGATGTGCTCCCGGGGCAGGGTATCAACGAGGTGTTAGGGAATATGAACAGTCCTGATTGGCGGGAAATCTGGAAGCCAAGGCAGGAGGAGTAACAATCATCATGCCGCTGAGCAGAGAAGAATGGCATCAGCGTTTTCTTGTTCAAGCGCAGTGGACCGAAGCCCTACGCTTATACTTTTTTGACCTCATCAAGAAAGATCATCTGTTATCAGTACTGGATGCTGGCTGCGGCACAGGGGCATTATTGCGTGATTTAGGATCCTTATCGCCCGCTCAAATTTTTGGGACTGATATTGACATAGACCACTTAAGATTGGCCAGCCAGGTCTGCCCAGAGTGTGCTCTCACTGGAAGTGACGTACACCATCTTCCCTTCCAAACCAACAGCTTCGATCTGGTTATCTGCCATTATTTCTTAATGTGGGTTGGCAACCCCAAGAATGCGTTGTCTGAGATGCATCGAATTACCAGGCCGGGTGGAAGCGTGGTCGCCTTTGCAGAACCTGATTACGGGGGAAGGATTGATTATCCCCCGGAGTTCATCCGCATCAGAGACTACCAGATTTCCAGCCTGCTAAACGCTGGCGCTGACCCCCGCATGGGCAGAAAACTGAAGCACTTGTTTACGACAGGAGGTTTTTCGGATCTGGAATATGGCGTCTATCAAGGATCCTGGCAGGAGGAGCTGTCTGATCGGGAATTTGAATCCGAATGGAATATCCTTAAGGAAGATCTTTCTGGGATACTCAGTAAGGCAGAACTGCAAGCATTGAAAAAACACGATCTGGCTGCCCGGAAGCAAGGCACCCGGCTTGTTTATGTGCCAACCTTTTATGCCTGGGGGAAGGTAGTAAAATAAATAGTGAATGATTTCAGAATAATTACCAAGGGTTCATCCCCATCATGAGGGAATACTATCACCCAAAACAAACACGAATTAGGACCAGAGCTGGAAATACTTCTTTCTTCCAGGATTAATTATGCCTAATAATTTATCAGATCGTTTCCTTAAAGCATTTTCTATCGCCTTTACCCTTCATGGAAATCAACTCAGAAAAGCATCCCAAATCCCCTATATCGCCCATTTGCTAGCCGTTGCTGCGCTGGTGCTGGAGAATGGCGGCACTGAAGATCAGGCTATCGCCGCCCTTCTTCATGATGCGGTTGAAGACCAGGGAGGGCTTGATACACTCAATAAGATCCGGGACGAATTCGGAGACTATGTAGCTGACCTCGTGGACGGATGCACGGATTCCTATACCCAGCCAAAAGAGGAATGGAAACCAAGAAAGCTAGCCTATCTCGAAAAACTGAAAAACGCCTCAGACGATGTTTTGCTGATCTCCCTGGCCGATAAAGTCCATAATGCCCGTTCCATTCTGCGAGATCTGCACATCACCGGAGAAAACACCTGGGATAAATTCAAAGGGAAAAAGTCCGGCACCCTGTGGTACTACCAATCCCTGGCTAAAACCTTTGACGATGCGCCCTATCCTATTCTGAAAAATGAGCTCCGCAACCTGGTAGATGAGATCCAAACCCTTGCTAATTTAATGGAGACTACCTCATGACAGACGAACAACTCACGTTTGATCGCTACCAGGAACTTGCCAATCGATCTGCTGGTGCTGGCGGCGATGGGGAACGGCGCTTGATGGTCTCCGCCCTCGGCCTGGCTGGAGAGGCCGGTGAATTTGCCAATCTGGTAAAAAAAATGACTGCTCACGGTCACGCCTTTGACCCTGCTTCCTTGAAAGATGAACTCGGCGATGTGCTCTGGTATCTCGCGGAAGCCGCAACCGCTTCGGGACTCAACCTCAACGAGATTGCCCAGGACAACGTGGACAAATTGCTCAAACGCTACCCGGAAGGATTCAGCCAGCAAGACAGCATCAATCGTGAGGATTAACAAAGAAATGAGGATTCCTCAAAGCATTTCTGCAGGAAAAAATTTTTATTGGTGGAGCAAGAGAGGAAGGGTTGGACCAGGGCAGAATGATCTATGTAGAAGTCCTGCTGACCCTCTCTGAAGACAAACTCCCCAAGGTGCTGCTGAAAACACTGGCATCGGCTACGACCTGGTTGAAAATGACCGCAGGTCTCGAACACTTGTGTCTGGTTGCCCGCCGGATCTTAGGGATACACAAAGGAGGAAAGAGTATCCCCAGAGAGGGCATGAGGTTCGGAAAGAATAGCCCTTGTGCTCTGGTTTTACCCCATCTTTTATTACCAGGAAAGATACGCGATGTAATTAGGTCTTATCGCTTTGTATAAAGCTGTTTCTTCACTAGTTATCATATTCAACAAATAGAGAGTTTGCATTATCCCCTCAGGGCATTCTATATCCCCCGTTTCAAACAACTCCTCTGTGGTAATCGCCAGTGATTTCCCGTCGGGTGACCAGGAAAACATCCTCGGATTCAAGCCCGTCAAAATGAGCTCTGGGTAGTTGCTGCCATCCAGGCTGATTGTATAGATAGCATTTTGGATCGTTTCGAGGGAGGATTGGTCAGTGCCAAATTCAGAGCCGGAAAGGAAGGCGATCTGGCTGTCATCCGGCGACCAGACAAGATCCTCAATGATCCAACCGGTGCTGGTGAGCTGAGAGGGGTTGGAGCCGTCAATATCCCGGATAAAGATCTCGACTGGGCTGTCATGATCCTCTGGGTTCGTGTGAGCAGTATACGCCAGGCGAGTGCCATCATGCGATACACTTACCGAATTTCCCTCAAAGTTCCACTCATCCAGGGGGGTGATATCTCCAGTGAGCACATCGACAGCCTGCCATTGCCAATCATCATTAAATACCCCCCAGATTGCAATTCGATTGCCATCAGGAAGCCAGAGCACATCCCAAGCCTCCAGTTCAGAGGCTGAGGTTAGCTGTCGGTCATTGCCCCCATCCTTATCCATGATGTGCAGCTGTTTTGACCCTGAGCGGTCAGACAGGTAGGCAATCTGGGTTCGATCAGGAGACCAGCGGGGTGCGTATGTATTAGGACTACTCGTTGTTATCTGGCGCGGGGCTGATCCATCCGGGCAGATGGCGAGTATGTCGGTTCCAGAGCCTTGTCGGGAAGAGAAAAAATAAGCAAAGATCATCTCTTTACATGCCGAAGGTTCAGCGTCCGGAGAGTCAGAAATTGTAGGCTCAGGAGCTGCAAGGTCAGAATCTATTGAGGTAGATGCTGTGGAGTCATGAGTCGTAGGGCCAGCTCCGCAGGAAGCAGCCAGCAGTACCAGCAGGGAGAGAACAGCGAGGAGTATGGTTTTTCTTTTCAAAGTGCACCTCTTACGATTACAAATCCACTTATGCTTGACAACGTATCTTCCTGATTAAGTCCACTTTTGAATTTTGTTTAACTTTGACATTCTTAGATAATCATTATATCATATATATCAAGAATGGCTATATTAATATTGGGTATATATTTACAAATATCCTTTTTCCGTACTATATCAATTATGGAGGTAACGATGGCCAAGAAAATTACTCAAAGCATACTCGTCCTGATAATTGGCTTGCTCCTTGTTGCAGCCAGTCCGTTGCCTGGTATAGATGAAGGCGACGCTGGCGGTGAAAAATGGTATTGTGGCACTTTACTCGGTTTGTCTATGTTCCATCCCGCCGCGATGTAAGTATCCAAAGAGGTGTTTTATTTTGTGTCCTATTTTTGGGGTTCAGTTTAGTACTATGGTCTCTTTCATTTCTACTTCTCAATCATTCTGGGTACTGAAAGGTAACCAGGCCAACCCCCTGTTCAACCACAATCATTAACTCTGCATTGGTCCTGGACGTACCTGAAGTTGTGTAATAACCATCTTCCAATTCAAAATTTCCAGGGAATTTCACTCTGGTCAAACCATTCTGGGCATCCACGGCAATCCGCACACCTTCCGGGATCTCAACTTCAATTACCCCAACTCCCTGCTTGATTAACACTTCGTGAGCAATACTCTCAGGTAGGTCAATAACCATCCGTCCAACACCCTGATTGGCATAAAGCGAATCCAGATCCAGATCAGTACAATCCAGCAGCATCTCACCTACGCTTAGATCGACTTTCAACTCCAAAGGTATATCGGGAGTCAGGTGCAGATCCCAACGTGCCGTGTAGGGGAAAAAGGCCGGTTTATTGCTTTCTAGATGATAGGAAATTTGCCTGCCCATTTCGTCCAGGTCATCTACTACTGTTCCAGGCGTTACGCTGCCATAGATCAATTTCCCGCTCCGGGTTTCTGTCCCCACAATAAATTCGCCCACTGCCAGGGAGAGATCCAGCTCAGCTCCATCTACACTCGAGGAATACCGTTCATCAATCTTCATATAATCTGCTTGAATATCTATACCCTGAAAAGTCAGTAAAACAGCCGCGCCAATCAGGACAATAGATAAGAGGACGCCTACCAGACTTCTCCAACCAGACTGCCCCCTGAACAGGACATCAATCCCTACAGCGATTAACAAAACAGGCCAGAGCTGGAAAATTTTAGTCCAGCTAATCATGGCCTGGGGGCCAAAATAGTTATATAAGAGGACAGTGCCTGCTCCTATCATTAAAATTGGCCAGGCCACACCTTCCCGCCGGAATAAATCATCCAAACCACCTATGATCAGCACTAGCGGCCAGAGGTGCCAGATTGTTTCCCAACCATCTCCAGGGAAAATTCCAAGATTTTTTCCCAGAAAGACCAAGCCAATCGTGATCAGCAGGATCGGACCAAAATAACTTTTCCGACCATATCCATCTCCGGAAGCATGTTCATTTTCGTTTTTCAAGAATCATTTCCCTTGCTTGCGGAATAATAAGATTATCCCGCCTATGATCAGCAGCACAGGCCAGAGGAGGTTAAAATCAAACCAGTCCAACCAGTAGAAACCCAGACGATCCACAAACATCAAACCGCCCACTACAATCAAGCCGATTCCCAGGATCAGTCCCGACTGGGGATGCGGTTGAGTAACGGCACCCTGAATATCCGCCCCCATGGAGCTGATCTTTGTGCCAAATGATTCCCCTTCAAATCCAAAGGATTTACCTTCCTCAGGTATCAAGACCCACAGCAACAGGTAAAGGAAAATGCCAAAATCAGCGCCAAATAACAAGAGGACAAACAGCAAGCGGATGAAAATCGGGTCAATGTTTAAAAACACACCCAACCCACCGCAAACGCCGCCAATCATGCGGTCAGAAACACTCCGATAGAGTTTTGCATTATTCATTTTTTCACTCCCCAACTATCCTTATTTCCAATTACGCAGCAGGATAAATATACCCAGCCCTACCAGGAGAACAGGCCAGGCAAAATTGATCACAGACCGAAACGGCGCAAATAGCGCCAGCCCTAAAGCGATCATGATCCCCGCTGGAATAAAAGCCCAGTGTGTGTGGTAGGTTTGGTTAGGCAGCAGCCCTACCAAGCCGAAAGTCACTCCCATTCCCAGAAAGAAGATGACATCACTCCAATTGGACAGGAAATCCAATCCCGCTACCAGAGCAAGGGTCATCAGCACACCCCCAGGAATGATTGCCCACCACTGTCGTTTCCGGAAATAAACCAGCCAGAAAGCCAGACCTATGCATCCCAAAAACACTGCGCCTGTCCAATTGCCATTCGGAAAGATCTGGAAGATATTTTCCAGTCCCACCACTGCAAGGCCCAGGAAGGACAACCCCGGGATCACAGCCCACCATTGGTCATGCTTTGAAAAATAAATCCATAAAAAGGCGCCCGAGCCGGCAGCCAACAAGATGACCCATAAATATTCAAATGCGCTGCCAAGAATCTGAAATCCCTGCAGGAAAAACAGGATCCCTGCCAGTACCAAGATTGAACCCCAAATCATTCTGCTTGTATCTTTCTTCATCATTTCCTTCCTGTGCCGGGCTGTTATCTAATTCTTAACTGTTACCAAATTCAATGCATAGCTAGCCTACATACGAAAACATTCCTGACAAGTTGCATCTCCGGAGCAATATTTCCATCAAGCGCCAAATATCTCTCCCCGCAGCTTGTATCCTGCCGCCTCCAGCCTGGGCGTAAAAAGTGGCCGCAGCCCGGTCGCCTCCATATCACCCTGAACTTCCCCTTTGGAAGAAACGCCGGTTTGCACAAAATGGAAAATATCTGAGAGCGTTACGATATCCCCTTCCATCCGCGGGACTTCTGTCACCCGGGTGATTTTTCTAGTTCCGTCAGTAAGGCGCTCCATATGCACCACCAGATCGATCGCCGCCGCAATTTGTGTCCGCAAGGCCATGAGGGGCATCTCCAGTCCGGCCATCATGGACATTGTTTCCAACCTTGAAACAGCATCCCGGGGCGAATTAGCGTGCAAGGTAGTCAAGGAACCGTCATGACCGGTATTCATGGCCTGCAGCATGTCCAAGGCCTCGCCGCTGCGGACCTCTCCAATAATAATCCGGTCTGGGCGCATGCGCAGTGCATTCCGGACCAAATCCCTGGTGGTTACTCCGCCTTTCCCGTCAATATCCGGCATGCGCGTTTCCAACCGCACTACATATTTCTGATTCAGATTCAGCTCTGCCGCGTCCTCGATCGTGATGATCCGCTCCTCATCAGGAATGGAGGTTGCCAGCATATTTAATAGGGTGGTTTTCCCGGAACTTGTATTTCCCGTAATCAATATGTTAAGCCGGGCGGCCACGCATGCCTGCAGGAACTCTGCCATGTGAGAGGTCATGGTACCCAGTTTTATGCTCTGTTTAATGGTCAATTTGCTTTCCAGAAATTTACGGATGGTGATCGCCGGCCCATCAACCGCGACAGGAGGGATGGCAATGTTCACCCGCGAACCATCTGGCAAGCGAGCATCTGCCATCAAATTCTCTTGGTCCACACGCCTACCCAATGGAGACAGGATCCTGGTAATTACCCGCATGATATGGTCTTCGTCTTTAAATTTTATACCTGTGTCTTCCAGCTTTCCATTCCGCTCAATATATACCTGTTCGGGTCCGTAGATCATGATCTCGCTTATATCAGGTTCCTCAAGCAAGGGCTGGATGGGACCATAGCCAGTAATTTCATTTTCAACCATGGAAAATATTTGGGCCTGATCGTATCTTGTGAGTGGATACTCTTCGGACATCTTGGCATAACAGGACAGGATCAGTTTTTGTACTGCGGCACGGTATTCCCCCCAGTTGTCTGGAGGCGAGGTATCCAGCTCCCGCCTGACGCTCTCAATCAAACGCATCAGGATTTCATTTTTTGTCTTCTCAGAAAGGACGTCCTCAGATTCAACATAGTGGTTTAGCATGTGCTACCCCTTTATCCTGCTGACATTGTGACTGGATATATGCATTTGAATGTCCAGAAGTTAACCTTACTTTCAGCAGCCCAACAAACTCTTCGCTTCCCGAAGAGTTTCCAACCAGGAATCGAGCTCACTTTTTGGGGAACTCCCCAGAGTATCCTGCCAGGGTGCTTTCAATAATCCTGCGCTCACAGCCTGTCCGCAAGCCTTGCCTGCCTTAAGATCATATCCCCCCTCCAGTAAAACCACAATCTTCCCCTGGCAATTCCCATCTGCCCAGTTCCTCAACTCCGTAATCATCCTGAAAATACAATCAGCAGAGACCTGCATGCTTCCAAGGGGGTCTCGCCAGTGGATGTCAAACCCGAAACTGATCAAAAGCATATTCGGATGGGTTTTATCCAGATAGGGGAGAATGATTTCTGCCAGCAGGCTTTGATAAGCCCTGTCCCCTGATAACGCAGGTATGGGCAAATTCAAGGTAGCCCCCTCTCCTGGGCCTTCCCCCACCTCATATAATGCGCCTGTACCGGGATAAAATGGCGACTGGTGGATAGACACATAAATCACATCTTCTCGCTCCCAGAAGATATCTTGAGTGCCATTTCCATGGTGCAGATCCAAATCAATTATAGCTATTCTTTCAGCCCCTTTTTCCAGCAGAAGATACTGAGCCGCAACGGCAGCATTATTGATCAAACAGAATCCCATGGCCCTGGATCGTGTTGCATGGTGTCCGGGGGGCCGCGTTAACGCGAACCCCGCCATGGCTCTACCTTCCCAGACTCTGTCGGCCACAGCCAGCGCCCCGCCAGCCGCATTGAGTGCCAGCTGCCAGGAATCCCGCGTGGCATAAGTATCCGGGTCAAGCATCTGTTCTTTCTGACTAGCCCGTTCCAGCAATTGCAAGTATTCCCTGTCGTGAACACTCCTGAGCAGCCTCTCGCTGGGAGTAAGGGGAGGGATGATGGGATAGCTGTCCCAGTAGCCCGCTTCTTGAAGACCTTCCTTGATCGCCTGGACTCGTTCAGGTCGTTCGGGATGACCAAAAATATAATGCTTCTGGTGTCCTTCCGGGTAATAAAATACCAGCGAATCCATCTGCCCTCCCACGATTCTAACAGCCAAATCTCCAGCTTATGTTATTATTCATTTCGATTGACTTAAAAGAAGTAAAATACCTGTTCTAAAATCATATCAGTTTATCAGGCAAGGATAAGAATGAAACACCAAGAAGGGAATTTCTCAAACAATAAGGGTCAATCCATATATTATCAGTCCTGGCTGCCAGAGGGCAAGGTCAAAGCTTCAGCTATCATTGCCCACGGACTGAACGAACACAGCGGCAGATATCAGCATCTGGCCGCATTCCTGACGGACAAGGGCTACGCCGTTTACGGCCTGGATTTTCCCGGGCATGGAAAGTCTGCAGGTCCGCGTTCCTATGTGGACAGCTACTATGATTTTATCGATCCGCTGGAGACTTATCTGGAGATGATCCATTCCTGGCAGCCAGACTTGCCGGTCTTTTTGTTGGGTCATTCCATGGGCGGACTCATCAGCGCGGCATTTTTGATCGATCATCAAGACCGGGTGAGCGGCGCGGTGTTGTCCGGACCTCTGGTCAAATTACCCGATTATGTCTCTAATTTTACACTTCAGCTGGGGAAAACACTGGCTGCCCTCCTGCCCAAGTTCCGCATCATACAGGTTGACGCAGACGGCGTGAGCCGGGACCCAGCCGTTGTCCAGGCCTATAAAGATGATCCACTGGTATATACAGGCAAGATCACTGCCCGGATCTCAAACGAGATCAATAACGCTATCGCCCTGGTTGAACAGGGCGGCTCCAAGATAAAAATACCCCTGCTGCTCCTTCACGGTGGTGCAGATCGACTTTGCGATCCCTCCTGGTCCCGGTACCTCCATGACCTGGTTTCTTCCCCGGACAAACAGCTGATCATCTACGATGGGCTGTACCATGAAGTTTATAACGAACCGGAAGCCGATACAGTCTTCGCAGACCTGTTAAAATGGCTGGAAAAACACATTGCTTAGCATCACTTATCTGCCATTTTCTCTGCCACCCGCCGGGGTCCCTTGATCCAGCGGGCGGTTCTATTAACTATACATAAGTATTCGCCGGAGGTGCCTGGATGCACTCATCCTGTAATCCAGGGAGTGTTAAAATAGGGTACTGATGGAGATAACCAATGCCAAATATTGAAAACACGCTGATTGAAATTCAGGACGCACTGGACAGGGGCGATTATCTGAAGGCAGGAACTGCCTGCTCAAATGCTGGTCAGATCTTCCTGGAAAGGAATCTCTACCGGGAAGCAGCCGAGTATTACCGAGAGGCCAGGAACCATTTTGCTGCTGCAGAGGAGATTAATCTGCAAGCCAGGGCCCTGAATCATCTGGGCATCTGTCTGGTCATGGAAGAAGAGGACGATTCAGCCCTGGAAATCCTGGACGAAGCCCTTAGGCTGCTTGATCAATCCCCGGATGGATCCCTTCTGGCCGCAATACAGGGAAATATGGGCCTGGCCTACAGCAATCTCCAGGACCATAAAAATGCCATCAAAGCTCACAAATCAGTCCTCGAAGCTGCGGAGGAAAGCGGCGATGACCACCTGCGCCTGAACGCATTGATCAATCTGGCCGACAGTAACCTGCAGGATAAAAACTACCGCTCTGCCCAAGGATTTGCCCTGGTTGCCCTGGATTTGGCCCACAAACTCAGCCCCCACCCTGGAGTAGTGATCATCTATGACTTGCTGGGGATGATCGCCTCCCGCCAGGGAAATCTCAAGTCAGCCGCGGAATACCACCAGCAGTCCTTCCAGGCTGCCCACAAGCATGGGGATCTGCTCAGGCAGGGCATAGCCCTGGCGAATAAGGGCTTGGCGCTGGAAGGGCTCACTGATTTGGAGGGAGCTCTGGAGGCAATGAGCCAGGCGGAAGAGCTGTTTCTATTGCTGAACTCTGACTACCTGGAAAAAACACGCCAGGATCTTGAGCGCGTTCGCAATGGGCTATCTTGAGATGGCGGCAGATGCCTCTGTGTACAATTGCTTGAAATAGGACTATAATCTCACAATGCAAAATAATCTGTAATTTATGGAGACAGTATGCTTCGTGGTCAAAAAATCATAATTGCTTTGCTGGTCATAGCCGTTGGTTTAATCACTTTTTCATCTTTCGCCCAAGCCCAATCTCCGGTCGTACATGCGGTAATGTTTTTCTCGCCTACTTGCCCCCACTGCAAGGAGGTAATTGAAGAATTGCTGCCGGCACTGGACCAAAAATATGGTTCACAGCTTTTGATCTTCGGCGTTAACACCTATACAGAGCAGGGAAAAGCCCTCTATGAAAGCTATCTAGAGGTGTATGAAGTACCGGCCGAAATGCAGGGCGTCCCCGCGCTTGTGGTTGGGGATCAGTACATGGTCGGTTCCGCTGATATACCCTCCCGATTCCCGGCCATCATCGATGAGGGACTCGAGGAAGGCGGGATCGATTGGCCGCCCATCCCGGGTTTGGCGGAAACCATGGAAAATGCTTCCAATCCCGAAAACGATGACCCTCCTGCAATTTCAGACAAAATGACCCTCAAAGATAAATTCATGGGTGACCTGGCAGGCAATATATTATCAGTGCTGGTCCTGGCAGGCATGCTGGGGGCGGTCACCTATGCCGGGATCAACCTTAACAAACCCCAGGTTAAATCGTCAAAACCCTATCCGGCTTGGCTTGTCCCGGTCCTCTCCCTGGTTGGCATCGGCATCGCCATTTATTTGGCATATGTTGAGCTCAATCAGGTGGAAGCTGTTTGCGGACCGGTTGGCAATTGTAATACCGTGCAACAAAGTTCCTACGCAACCCTGTTTGGGATCCTTCCGGTAGGCGTATTGGGAGTATTAGGTTACATTGCCATCCTCATCTCCTGGCTGGCAGGTTTACTGGATCTGGCCCGTTATAACCGTCTCGTTAAATTAGCTATGTGGCTCTTCACTCTTTTTGGAACACTGTTCTCCATTTACCTGACATTCCTGGAGCCATTTGTGATCGGGGCAAGCTGCATGTGGTGTTTATCATCCGCAGTGATCATGACCATCCTGTTCCTGGTGGCAACAAAGCAATTAAACGAACCGGAATCGGCTTCCTAAACCGATGATCACGAGGCTCCATGCATGAGTTAGCGATAACCGAACAAATCGCTGAAATTGCCATCAGGCATGGCGAGAAGAACCATGCCCAAAAGGTAACAGACCTGTACCTGGTGATCGGAGAACTATCCACGGTGATCGATGATTCGGTGCGGTTTTACTGGGATCTAATCACAGACCAGACGATTTGCAAGGGTGCCAAGCTCCATTTTAACAGGGTCCCTGCTATTTTCCTGTGTCTGGACTGTGAAAAAGAATACCGTCTTTCAGAGGGTGATCTCACGCCTTGTCCACATTGTGGCAGCACCCGCATGGAGGTCCGCCAGGGGAAAGAGTTCTATCTGGAAAGCATTAACATTACCTAGTGAGGAAACTATGTCCAGAAAAGTCTCTGTTGTCGAAAAAATCCACAGCGTCAACGATCAATTAGCCGCAGAAAACCAGGGCAGACTTCTTGAAGCGGGAATTTTCAGCATCAACTTGATGGCTTCTCCGGGTGCTGGCAAGACATCTCTGATCGAGAAAACCCTCGCCGGGCTTGATCCAGCATTTTCTGTGGCAGCGATTGATGGTGATGTTGCCACTAGCATCGATGCAGACAGAGCATCAGAAGCCGGAGCGACGGCGGTTCAGATCAACACCGGCGGACAGTGCCACATCGATGCCTCAATGCTCCGCAGCGCGCTGGACACGCTGGATCTGCCCAATTTCAATTTGTTACTGGTAGAAAATGTGGGAAATCTGATCTGCCCAGCTTCATTCAAGTTAGGCACTGACAAGAACGTCCTCATAGCGTCCATCCCGGAAGGGGATGACAAACCCTATAAATATCCCGCCATGTACCAGGATGTGGATGCCCTGATCATTAACAAGATCGACCTGCTGCCCTATATTGATTTTGATATGGACTATTTCAACAAAGGTGTGGAAATGTTAAATCCTGGCTTGACTACATTTCCCATTTCCTGCAAAACTGGAGAAGGCCTAGATTCCTGGATCACATGGCTGACAGAGCAAATTCAGGCTGGCAAATCCTCTTAATATGAACCATTCCGCAGCCTGCCGGATCCTGATCAACGGCATAGTCCAGGGGGTTGGTTTCCGCCCTTTCATATACGGTCTTGCTCTCCGGTACCAGCTTGCGGGCTGGGTCAGAAACACCTCCGGCGGTGTTGAGATCGAGGTCAGCGGACCAGCAGATCAGCTGACAAATTTCATCACCAGCATCAAGGAAGAAGCTCCTCCCCTGGCGCGCATCAAATCCCTCCAGCACGAGCCCATTCAAGCTGATAGCTTTCAAGGCTTCCAAATCCAGGATTCCCACACAGTGGAGGGAGATTTCCAACCCATCTCCCCTGACGTGAGTGTTTGCGAGGACTGCTTGCAAGAACTGTTCACCCCAACAGACCTCCGTTATCGTTATCCTTTCATAAATTGTACGAACTGCGGTCCACGCTTCACGATCATTACGGATATTCCTTACGACCGGCCCAAAACCACCATGGCGGATTTTGAGCTTTGTCCAAAATGCAAAGCAGCCTATGAGAACCCTCTGGATCGCCGTTTCCATGCCCAGCCAGTTGCCTGCCCGGAGTGCGGTCCGGAAATTTGCCTGGAAGACCCTTCCAAGACCGATCGGGAATGCGTCTCGGGGGATCAAGCGCTGCTGCTCACGCAGCAGCTGCTTTCTGAAGGGAAAATCGTTGCCATCAAAGGGTTGGGAGGATTCCACCTGGCCTGCGATGCCGAGAACGCAACAGCCATCTCCAACCTGCGAGCTAGAAAAAATCGCCCTGCAAAACCATTGGCTGTGATGATGCCCGATTTGGAGACCATCAGGAAATACTGCTTGCTAACTGCCGAGGAAGCAAGCCTTCTCGCTTCTCCCCAACGCCCTATCCTCCTATTGGAAAGGAATCCGGACCAATCTCTGCCAGAAAGCATCGCCCCAGGCCAAAACACCCTTGGCGTTATGCTTCCTTATACACCGCTCCATTATCTGCTTTTCTCATCGCAGGACCGTTTTCCCGAGGCTCCTTACCAGGTATTGGTAATGACGAGCGCGAATTTCCGCGGCAATCCGATCCTGACCAAAAACGATGAGGTCAGGGAACAGCTGGCACAAATAGCGGACGTGTACTTATTTCACAATCGCGACATTCACATCCATTGTGATGACTCAGTGAGCAGGATTGCCCATCTTGAAGGGGATGAAAACATCCTGTCCTTTCCCATCCGCAGATCCCGGGGATATGCTCCCGGACCTTTGATCGCTCCACGCAGCGGTCCCTCCGTGCTCGCAGTTGGTGCCGAGCTCAAGAACACCTTCTGCCATACCAGGGAAAACTATGCTTTTCTAAGCCAGCACCTGGGAGACCTGAAAAATCTCCAGACCCTGACCAAATTCGAGGCAAGCATCAGCCATTTTGAGAACTTGTTCCGGATTCGCCCTTCCCTGCTAATTCATGATCTCCATCCAGATTATCTTTCAACCCGGTATGCTCTTGAGCGCGCAAATAATGAAAACTTGCCCACTCTTGCGGTCCAGCATCATCATGCCCATATCGCAGCCTGCCTGGCTGACAACAACGATCCCGGCGAGGAGCCTGTGATCGGCATAGCTTTTGACGGTATCGGTTATGGAGATGACGGAGCGATCTGGGGAGGAGAGATCTTGCTGGCCGGTTATCAGTCCTACCAGCGGATTGGCCACCTGGAATATTTCCCCCTTCCAGGCGGTGATCTGGCAATCCGAGAACCATGGAGAACAGGACTTGCCCTGCTGCACCACCTGGGTATCCCCTGGGATCCGGCTCTTCCTCCTGTTGCCTATGCGCAATCTCTGGGGGAGATCATACCCGATGTGCTGCCGATTGATGTGCTCCAGAAGCAGTTGGATTCCCGCCTGAACACGCCGCTGACCTCATCGGTAGGCAGGCTGTTTGACGCCGCCGCTGCCCTGCTGGGCGTTCGACAAACCATCAGCTATGAAGGCCAGGCAGCCATTGAACTGGAAGCGCTGGCAGATCCGACTGAAATGGGAACTTACCCGCTGGCTGTCTCACCAGAAAATATCATTAACATCTCCCCCTTATTCACGGGGCTGCTTGAAGATCTCTTGCAGGGCCAGAAAATCCCTATCCTATCCGCCCGTTTTCACAACACCCTGGCTGCCTTGGTTCTGGAACTTGCCCAGCGCGCCAGACAGGCTCATTCCCTGAACAGGGTTGCCTTGAGCGGTGGGGTATGGCAAAATATCAACCTTCTCACTAAATCGGTCCACGACCTCTCCCGGGCGGGATTCCAGGTCCTGACCCACCGTCACGCTCCACCCAATGACGGCGGGATATCCCTGGGACAGGCAGTGGCCGGCCTACAATATTTGTCAGTGGAGGATTAAAGAACATGTGCCTTGGCGTACCCGGGAAAATTATTGAAATCTACGAAAAACAAGGGCTGCAAATGGCCCAGGTTGATTTTAGCGGCGTCAGGCGTGAAGCCTGTATCGAACACGTCCCTGAAGCAAAAATCGGTGATTATGCCATTATTCATGTCGGTTTTGCTATCAGCTTGCTCAGCGAAGAAGAAGCCCAGGAGACCCTGGAATTATTGCGTCAGGTCATCGCCGCTGGCGAGATGGAGGATGAGGACCTCCCATGAAGTATCTCTCTGAGTACCGTGACGCGGAGCTGGTCCACAGCACGATCGCCAAGATCGCTGAGCGTATCACCCAACCCTGGACCATGATGGAAATCTGTGGGGGGCAAACCCACTCCATAATCAAGAACGGTCTCGACCAACTGCTCCCCGAGGAAGTTGAGCTGGTCCACGGCCCGGGGTGCCCCGTATGTGTCACTCCCCTGGAATTGATCGATAAAGCTCTAGAAATTGCATCGCTGCCAGGTGTGATCTTTACAAGCTACGGGGACATGCTTCGAGTGCCAGGGTCCAGAGGCGATCTCTTTTCTATCCGTGCCAGTGGGGGCGACGTCCGTGTCGTATATTCCCCCCTGGATGCTGTTCGCCTGGCACAAGAAAATCCTGATCGCGAAGTGGTTTTTTTCGCGATAGGTTTTGAAACCACAGCGCCCGCCAATGTGATGAGTGTAATCCAGGCAGAGCGCCTGAAGCTGGACAATTTCAGTATTCTGGTATCCCATGTCAGGGTTCCTCCGGCGATAGAAGCCATCCTCAGCTCCCCCTCCAATCGGGTGCAGGGATTTCTGGCAGCCGGGCATGTCTGCGCAGTCATGGGATATTGGGAATACCTTCCCCTGGCAGAAAAGTACCACATTCCTATCACTGTCACCGGGTTTGAGCCCCTGGACATCACCCGGGGGATTTTAGCCACGGTCGAATCTCTTGAGGCTGGCACAAATGTGGTTAAGAACGCCTATATCCGCACAGTGACAGAAAAAGGGAATCGAAGCGCCCAGGCAGTGATCAACCGTGTTTTTGAAAACTGTGACAGGAAATGGCGGGGAATCGGGATTATCCCGGGAAGCGGTTGGCGGCTGAAACCAGCTTACGCTCATTTCGACGCGGAAAAACGTTTTCATGTGGAAGCCATACAGGCAGACGAATCCCCCTTATGTATTTCCGGACAGGTACTGCAAGGACTTAAAAAACCAGACCAATGCCAGGCCTTTGGTGCACCCTGCACTCCAGAAAATCCCCTGGGAGCAACCATGGTCTCCGATGAAGGTGCCTGTGCGGCATATTATCGCTACAGGACTCAAACACCCCACGCCGGTGGAATTGATCATGACTGAAAAAACACCCGATCTGCAGGGGCCTGTTTGCCCTGTTCCCAAAAAACATACCGAAACAATCATGCTTGGGCATGGCAGTGGCGGAAAGATGATGGCCGATTTGATCAAGGATGTTTTCTATTCCCGCCTTGAGAACGAACCATTACTGGCCGGAAACGATGCTGGGGTCGTAGAACTAACAGACGGCCTTTGCCTGGCAATCAGTACGGACGCGCATGTCGTGTCCCCTCTTTTCTTCTCTGGAGGAGACATCGGCAGGCTGGCTGTCTGCGGAACCGTCAACGATGTTTCCATGGTAGGTGCTGTTCCCCTCTACCTGACTGCCAGTTTTATCCTTGAAGAAGGCCTGGACATTAAAATCCTGGAAAAAGTTGTCGAATCCATGAGTAAAGCTGCCGAGGAGGCGGGTGTTGATATCATCAGCGGTGATACCAAAGTCGTTGCTCATGGTGAAGCCGATGGGCTGTACATCTCTACCACGGGCGTTGGATTGTTGGATTCCCGGATTGAAATCGGGGGAAGCAAGGCAAAACCAGGAGATAAAGTGCTTGTTTCGGGAACGATCGGGGATCACGGTATTGCGGTCCTTGAAGCGCGCGGGGAGTTGGGTTTCAAGACCCAACTTGAAAGCGACGTTGCACCTCTTAATCACCTGATCGAAGACATCATGGCCGTTAGCAAGAACATCCACGTTCTTCGCGATCCGACCCGGGGCGGTGTCGCCACCGCCCTTAACGAGATCGCCAGACAATCTGGCGTTGGGATAATTCTTGATGAGAACAGCCTTCCTGTAAAACCCGCGGTCGTTGGTGCCTGCGAGATGCTGGGATTTGATCCCTTGTATATTGCCAATGAGGGCAAGCTGCTCGCTGTAGTCAGCCCTGAAGATGCGGATATGGTGCTTGTGGCTATGCGCAAATCTCAATATGGCCAGGAAGCTGCCGTCATCGGCCAGGTCGAAGCCGAACCCGCAGGAAGGCTGCTTCTGAAAACAGCCCTGGGGGCAACCCGCATCATTGATGTGCTGGCTGGCGAATTACTCCCAAGAATTTGTTGATAGCAAACAGAGCCTCTCCCTGATCAGCACCCAGGATAATTCCAGATTCACGAACGGGAACAATAACCTGATCTTTGAATTTGATTCTCTCAGAGAAGCAAGAACTGATTGACAAGGAATTCCCACCACGTTAAAATCAATTCTATTCAAGACTCAACTTCAAGGGTTTAAGATTGAGAACCATTTCGTTGACCTTAACCCCAGATCTTGAAGTTTTGAGGGCAATCTGCCAACATCACAGCCGCCCCCTCCGAGTCTGAGCTTGGGCGCATGTTTCTTTAGATTTGTAGAATTTATCCTGATTACTATCTGGTTCATTCAACATGATCCTCACCGTGCCATTTGAGCCAGATTGTGTGTTATATCAGCCTTTTACTGATTGTACGCTGGTCATTGCTGGGAACACACCACTGCCCGTTAGCGATTAATCGTTTTCATCAGGGAGAGTTCTCGATGTCGACTCCAACGTCTCAAAGCGGTTCAAACGGCAAACCTGTTGGCGCGGTAATGGTAGTTGGAGGGGGAATTGCGGGAATGCAGGCTGCGCTTGATTTGGGCGATCAGGGATACAAGGTCTTTCTAATTGAAAAAGAAACAGCCATCGGTGGGAAAATGGCCCAGCTCGATAAAACCTTCCCAACCAATGACTGCGCCATGTGCACGATTTCCCCCAAGCTTGTTGAGGTAGGCCGACATCCAAATGTTGAAATCTTGACAGGTGCCGAAATTGTAGATGTTTCTGGAAAAGCCGGGGACTTCAGCGCCAGGATCTGGATCGAACCCCGTTATATCGATCTGGACGATTGCGTTGCCTGCAATGACTGTGTGGATGTGTGCCCGGTAGTTGTACCGGATATCTTTAACGAGGAGCTCGTTCAGCGCCACGCTGTCTACAAACAATATCCCCAGGCTGTTCCCAACGCTTACGCCATCACCAAAGCCGGTATCGCACCCTGCCGGGATGCTTGCCCGGCCGGTCAGCGAGCGCAGGGGTATATTGCCCTGATCCGGGAAGGACGCTGGGAAGATGCCTACCGGGTCATTAAGATGGACAATCCCTTTCCGGGGATCTGCGGGCGGATCTGCAATCATCGCTGTGAAACCGCCTGCAACCGGGGGAAATTCGATGAGCCGATCAATATCCGGGCTCTGAAACGCTTCGTAACAGATAAGATCCTCGAACAACCCAGGCCTGAGATCACTCCCGCTGAAATCCTCTACCCCGATGACCGGGTAGCGATCATCGGGGCTGGCCCCAGCGGCTTGACCGCCGCCCAGGATCTGGTCCTGGGCGGTTATCCGGTCACTGTTTTTGAAGCCATGCCAGTCGCTGGCGGCATGCTGCGTTTGGGCGTGCCGGAATACCGGCTTCCCACAGAGATCATCGAGCGCGAAGTCCAGGATATTGTTGATCTGGGTGTTGATCTGAAATTAAACCATCGCGTTGACGATCTGGATGATCTTTTCGACCAGGGTTTCAAATCCGTTCTCATTGCCGTGGGGGCTCATGAAGGCATCCGGCTCCCCATCCCGGGATCGAATTTTGAGGGCGTGATCATCAATACTCGCTTTTTGCGGGATGTCCGCCTTGGTAAATATCAAGATGAAGCCAAAACAGATGCTCCTCCCCTCGGGGATCGGGTCCTGGTGTTGGGCGGCGGAAATGTCGCTCTGGACTGTGCCCGTTCTGCTATCAGGCTGGGCAAAGAAGTCCACCTGGCCTGCCTGGAAAGCCGTTCAGAAATGCCCGCCCATGAGTGGGAAATTGAGGCAGCGATAGAAGAAGGCGTCCATATCTATCCCGGACGGTCCTTTGAACGCATCCTGGGCACAGAGGAAGACCGTGTCAAGGGCATGGAATTGATGGAGGTCTCCAGTTTCAGCTTCGATGAAAGCGGAGGCTTGCACGTTGAAAAAGTACCAAAGTCCAACCATGTGATCCCCTGCGATACCGTGATCTTTTCCGTCGGTCAGCGGGCTGGTCTGGCGTTCATCCCTGATGACGCGGGAGTAGGCATTACCAATAAACAGACCATCGCCATCAATCCCAATACTCTGGCCGCAACCAAGGAAGGCGTATTCGCTTCCGGTGATAGTGTTTCAGGAACCGCCTTTGTGATCGAATCAGTTGAAAGCGGCCATAAAGTGGCCAGCTCCATCATGCGCTATCTGCGGGGAGAAGACCTGGAGCCGCCCCCTGGTCCAGATCTTCCGGTTGTTGAACTCACCGAAACCGATCTCCAGGAAAGGTTTGCCCGGGGCGAAATCAGCCATCAACCGCGGGTTCCTCTTCCTGAACTGGAAGTAAAGGAGCGGGTATCCGGTTTTGCGGAAGTAGAAATTGGATATGATGAGGAGAGCGCCCGGGCTGAGGCAGCTCGCTGTCTGTCCTGCGGGATCTGTTCTGAGTGCATGTCATGCGTTTTCGCCTGCGGCAAGAATGCCATCAACCATGATATGGTTGGCGAGGAACGGAATTTAAATATCGGGGCGATTATTCTGGCTCCCGGATACCAAACTTACCAGGCGTCCCTTTCACAGGAATACGGATTGGGCCGATACCCCAACGTGGTGACATCCATGCAGTACGAGCGCATGCTAACCGCCAGCGGGCCGACCAGCGGCCATGTCAGGCGGCCATCTGACCAAAACAGCCCCAAACGCGTTGCCTTCTTGCAGTGCATCGGCAGCCGAGACCAGAGCCACGATTATTGCTCCTCTGTTTGTTGTATGTATGCTGCCAAAGAAGCGATCATGACCATAGAGCATGCCCGGGCTGAAGAGCGCACACAACCGGGCAGCGGAGATGTCTTCTGCCAGGTATTCTTTATTGATACCCGGGCCTACAGTAAAGGGTATGAGGAATATTATCGGCGGGCTGAGCAAAAATACGGTGTTGTTTATACCCGCTGCCGGATCAGTCAGGTAGTTGAAAATCCAGACACGCATAATCTCATCGTGCGCTACAGCTCGCCCTACGAAAACAAACCAGTACCCCTGGAAGAGGAATTTGACCTGGTGGTGCTGTCTGTAGGTATGGAGATCTCGGAGTCGGTCAAGGATCTGGGCAAACAGCTGGGCATCGAGCTGGACGACTATGGATTCTGCCACACGACTCTATTTGACCCCCTGCAAACCTCCCGGGATGGTTTATATGCCGCCGGTCCATTCAGAGAGCCCAAAGATATCCCCGAATCGGTCATGGAAGGGAGCGGCGCAGCAGCCAAAGCATCCCAGCTGCTTTCCCCTGCCAGGCATTCGCTGGCAATCAAGAAAGAATATCCCCCTGAACGCTCCATCGCTGGCGAGGAAACCCGGATCGGCGTGTTTGTCTGCCACTGCGGCACCAATATTGGTGGGTATCTGGACGTGCCAGGCGTTGCCGAGTATGCTAAAACGCTGCCCCATGTGGTGCATGCCGAGGACAACCTCTACACCTGCTCCCAGGATACGATTGCTCATATCATAGACAAAACCATCGAGCTGGGATTAAACAGAGTGGTGGTCTCCTCCTGCACACCCATCACCCATGAACCTCTCTTCCAGGACGCCCTGCGGCAGGCTGGACTCAATCCACACCTCTTTGAAATGGCCAATATCCGCAACCAGTGCTCCTGGGTACACTCCGATAAATGGGATGAAGCTACCGAAAAAGCCAAAACCCTTACCAGGATGGCGGTTGCCCGGGCGGAAAAGCTTGATCCGGTGGAAATCAGCGAAGTCCCAGTCTGCCAGGAAGCGTTGATCATCGGCGGAGGGGCTGCCGGCCTGAATGCCGCCCTCAACCTGGCCGGCCAAGGGTTCCCTGTCCACATCCTGGAGCACAAAAGTCGGCTGGGAGGTAATCTAAACCTGCTGCGCTATTTTGCCGCTCCAAAAAATTCGCCTGTTGACAAGAGTCCCCAGGAATATCTCAAGTCATTGATCCACCAGGCCGAATCCCATCCCCTGATTTCAATCTATCTGAATGCTGAACTGCTGGAAACGGATGGGTTCAAAGGGAATTTCACCTCCACCGTTCAGCATGAGCAGGAAGTCATTTCTATCAAACATGGCGTTATCATTATTGCCACAGGCGGTGTTGAATATAAAGGGGAGGAATATCAATACGGGAAATCCCCCCGGATCAAAACTCAGCAGGAATTTGAAGGTTTTCTGGGAGAACACATACCAGGCGGGACAGGAAGCGGCACCCAGGAAGGAGTGGGTGATTTGCCAGATCGTGTGACCATGATCCAGTGCGTCGGACCTTCTGAGAAATACTGCAGCCGGATTTGCTGTACTACCGCGATAAAAAATGCGCTCAAGCTCAAGGAGATCAAGCCAGAAGCTGAAATTACGGTGCTCTACCGCGATATACGTACCTACGGGTTCAAGGAGCGTTTGTACACCGAAGCCAGAGAAGCAGGCGTCCGCTTCATTCATTTTGAATTTGACCGGAAACCTTCCGTGGAAATCCCCTCACCGGAAACCCCGGAGCATGAACTTGTGGTTAACGTCTTCGAACCTATCCTGCAGCGGGATGTCCAGCTCCCTACGGATATGCTGATCCTCTCCACCCCGGTTGTGCCTGACCCGGGAACCAAGGAATTAGCCAACCTCCTGAAATGTTCTACCGATATGGATGGATTCTACATGGAAGCCCATGTCAAACTGCGCCCGGTGGATTTTGCGGCCGATGGGATCTTCATGGCCGGCATGGCGCACTACCCAAAATTCCTGGATGAGACCATCGCCCAAGCCCAGGCAGCTTCCTCTCGAGCAGCCAGAGTGCTTTCCCAGGAGAAAATCCTGACCAATTCCCGGGTCGCCCAGGTTGATCCCCAGAAATGTGTTGGCTGCCTTACCTGCGTGAGGATTTGCCCCTATCACGTGCCCAGGATCACCACAGAGCTGGACGGCGTGGGCGGTATCGTAGGGGCGGCATTTATTGAGGCGGCTGTTTGTCATGGCTGTGGTTCCTGCGCAGCTGAGTGTCCTGCTCAAGCCATACAGGTCCGCCACTGTACTGATGCCCAGACCCTGGAAAAAGTGCACGCCTTTCTGCTTTAGTTAACAAGGGAATTTGAAAAACCATGAACGAGACATTTACGCCTGAGATCATCGCTTTCTGCTGCCATTACTGTGCCTACGCTGCTGCAGACCTGGCAGGCTCAATGCGCCTTGCCTATCCTCCTTCGATTAAGATCGTGGAATTACCCTGCTCCGGCAAAGTGGATCCCATCTATGTCCTGCAAGCGCTCGAGGAAGGTGCGGACGGCGTGATGGTTGCGGGTTGATTGCCTGGCGACTGCCATTACCTGGAAGGTAATCTACAAGCCAGACGAAGAGTCGAACATATCCGAGAATTATTGGTTACAATTGGGTTAGAAGGCCAGCGCATCCAGATGATCAATGTATCAGCCGCAATGGGGGGACAATTTGCCTGGTCAGCTGCAGAGTTTACAGAAGAAATTAGACGATTGGGACCGAATCCTCTCAAAGACAAATAACATCGCTCTGACACCGGCTTCTCTACGCTGAATTCATCGGATAGGTTCACAGGAGGATAGCATGAACGAGAACCCGAGTATTCTCATCGTGGATGACGACCCGGATATCCTGGATGGCATCTTGCTGATCCTTGAATCACAGAATTATCACCTCAGGTCAGCCCGGGATGGAATTCAATGTTTAGCCCTTTTAAAAGAGGAAGTACCTGATTTGCTGATCCTCGACCTGCTGATGCCCAGAATGGATGGGTGGGGAGTCATCCGGGAGGTGCGGAGCGATTCCCGCTATGCAGATATGCCAATCATGATCTTAACCACGGTGATCGAGGATGCCAGCCGGCGCCGCTACGAGCTGGAGACTGGCCATTCCATGGACATCCAGGCCTACATCGAAAAGCCCGCCAAACCTGACCACCTGTTGAGCATGGTAGAAGAACTAACTCGAAGGAAGAAATGACCGCTTCACTTTCCGTAATTGCTGAACGCCTGGGCAAGTCAGAGGTCTTTCAGTCCCTGCCCGAGAAAGACTTGCTGGAAATTGCCGAATTCTGCCATGAGGATGTCTATCAGGATGGACAGGAAGTATTTGTTGAAGGGGAACCTGCCAACCAGATGCTTGTCGTGGAGCGGGGAAAGCTGGCCATTGAAAAGAAGATCCAGCTGGGCCGCCATTCCACACCCAGAAACGCCACTATCGCTTATATCAATCCCAACCAAATAGCCGGTTTTTCGACATTAACCCAACCCCAACTACATTCCGCGACGGTAGTTGCCATAGAACCAACCCGCGTTTGCGTTATCGATGGGATTCAGCTGAGAAAATATCTGGCTGATCACCCCGACGCAGGCTACCAGGTTATCAACGCGATCACCAACCTCGTCAGGGGCCGCTATCAAAGCGCCACGAGCACCCTGACTTATTTCCTTTCTATCGTTTCCCATGAATTACGAACACCCCTGGCAGCAGTCGAAAACTATCTACAAACCATTTTGGGAGGGTTTGCCGGCGAGCTAAACCCAAAACAAGAACGGATGCTCAATCGCTGTGTGATCCGGGTTACTGACCTCTCTGCCCTGATCAGCGATGTGGTCGATCTGGCCAGGATGAGGCCCGAACAGATCCAGGCTGATTTTGAATGGTTTGATCCCGGCGAAGTGGGCCGGGAATCCATCGAAGACACTCGCCTGGCAGCTGCTGAGAAGAATATCCAAATCAGAATCCAGCCCCCACCTGAGTTTAAGCCCATCGTTGGCAGCCGACGCCGGATGAGACAGGTGTTTACCAATCTGCTCAACAACGCTATCAAATTCGCGCCGGAAGATTCAATTGTCCTCTTTAAAGCCTGGTATGAAAAGGACAAACTCATCTTTCTTGTTGAGGACAGCGGCCCGGGCATCCCTCCTGAAGATCTTGGCTTTATCTTCACGGACTTTTTCAGGGCAAGCAACGTGGGTGATTCGCCTGGAGCAGGTTTAGGGCTTTCCATCGCCAAAAAGATCATGGACGCTCATCACGGCGATATCCTGGTTGAGAATCTGATTGACGAGGATGGGAATCCCTCCGGCAGCAGATTCAGCGTGCATATCCCCCTCAATTTAAGCACTCCCGAAATGCGCAGGAGAGAATGGTTACCAGATAAATAGATTCTTTCAGCCCTCCCTAGATCAAATAAGCCAGGTGATCAATATGGATAATGGCTCCATCCCTTCCTCATCCATCGACACCTTCATCGATCCCAGGAATAAGACCAATCAACCCCCAAGAATTGGATCTGTGCTGGTGCTTGGCGGTGGGATCGCAGGCATGCAGTCCGCCCTGGATCTCGCCGATCAGGGATTTAAAGTGTACCTCGTGGAAAATCAGTCCGCCATCGGCGGAAAAATGGCCCAGCTCGATAAAACTTTCCCAACCAATGACTGCGCCATGTGCAATATCAGCCCAAAGCTTGTGGAAACAGGGCGGCACCCGAACATTGAGATCATCACCAACGCGACCATCCACCAAATTTCCGGGGAGAAAGGCAATTTCTCAGTCCAGGTTTGGCAGGAACCCCGGTATATCGATATCGAAAAATGTGTGGCATGCAATGACTGCGTGGAAGTCTGTCCAGTGATCGTCCCGGATATTTTCAATGAAGACCTTGCCAAGCGGACCGCGGTTTATAAACGATATCCCCAGGCTATCCCGAATGCCTACGCGATCCAAAAAGCTGGAGTAGCTCCCTGCCGTGATGCCTGCCCAACCGGTCAAAGAGCCCAGGGGTATATCGCCTTGATCCGGGAAGGCCGTTGGGAAGATGCTTTCCGGGTCATTAAGATGGACAATCCTTTTCCCGGGATCTGCGGCAGGATCTGCAATCACCGCTGCGAGGATGCCTGCAACCGGGCCAAATTGGATGAACCTATCAACATTCGGGCCTTGAAGCGTTTCGTGACTGACAAGATCTATGAACAGCCCCGCGAGCCAATAGCCCCGTTAGAAATCACGCATCCGGAGAAGAAAGTTGCCATCATTGGAGCGGGCCCTTGCGGATTAACTGCCGCGCAGGACATTATCTATCAGGGCTATCCCGTGACTGTGTTTGAATCTCTGCCGGTTGCCGGGGGAATGCTGCGGGTGGGTGTTCCAGAATACAGACTCCCGACGGCAATCGTTGATCGTGAGGTGCAAGACATCGTCGATCTGGGTGTCGATTTGCAGCTTAACCACCGGGTGGACGATCTAGACAGCCTTTTTGAGGATGGTTACCAAGCCGTACTTATCGCTGCTGGCGCACACGAAGGTGTGCGTCCCCCCATTCCAGGCGCTTCGCTGGAAGGCGTTCTGGTCAGCACGAATTTCCTGCGCGATGTGAGGCTGGGCAAGATGCCCGACCTTGGAAAGAAGGTCGTGGTTGTTGGAGCTGGTGACGTGGCCATGGATGTTGCCCGGACTGCGCTTCGCCTTCAAACAGAGGTTCATGTGGTCTACCGCCGGCGCGAACAGGACGCTTCTGCCGGGGAAGAAGAGATCCGCCATGCGCGGGAAGAGGGCATTCATTTCCACTTCCAGACCAACCCGGCGGAAATCATCAGTGCAGGAAACGGCAACCTTGCTGGAATGTGGTGTGAGGACACAGAGCCGGGCGTCGTGGATAAATCCGGCCGGCCCAGGCCCGTACCTGTTCCTGATAGCAAACATTTCCTGGACTGTGATACGGTGATTTTCGCTGTCGGCCAGCGGGCTGGCCTGGCATTTATTCCGGATGACGCTGGTGTGGGTATCACGGGGGAAAACACAATTGCCATCAACCCCAACACTTTTGCCGCCACCCGGGAGGGCGTGTTCGCTGCCGGGGACAGCATTTACGGGACAGCTTATGTCATTGAAGCGATTTCCAGCGGTCACACCGCGGCCAGATCGATCATCCGCTTTCTTCAAGGAAAACACCTGGAACCGGCCAGGACACCCCCACTCCCGGTTGTTGAGTTATCCCGACATGATATCGAGGAGCGGGTCAGCCGTGGTGAAGTAGAACGTAAAGCCCGGGTCCCGCTGCCTGAAATCGATCCCGAATCCCGGCGTGACAATTTCCGGGAAGTGGTACTGGGGTATGATGACGCCAGGGCGATGGAGGAAGCTGCCCGGTGCTTGGCCTGTGGCATCTGCTCAGAGTGCATGTCGTGTGTGTTTGCCTGCGGCACAAATGCGATCGACCACGATATGGTCGCCTCAGGAAGAACTCTCCAGGTCGGGGGCGTCATTCTCGCCCCAGGATATCAAACCTTCCAGGCTGAAAAAGCTGAAGAGTATGGCTTTGGCCGCTACCCCAATGTCGTTACTTCTATCCAATTTGAACGCCTGCTGTCCGCGTCTGGACCGACCATGGGGCATATCCAGCGTCCCTCGGATGGAAAACTCCCCCGCAGGATCGCTTTTTTACAGTGCATCGGATCCCGGGATCAGGAACACCCCTACTGCTCCTCGGTCTGCTGCATGGCCGCCACCAAAGAAGCCCTGATTGCCAAAGAACACCACCCCGAGCTGGACATTCACATCTTTCAAATGGATTTACGGGCTTTCTCAAAAGGCTACTGGGGGTATTACAACCGGGCCAAAGACCAATATGGGATCCAATATCATTACTGCCGGGTCTCAAGCTTGAGTGAAACCGCTTCAGGCAACAACCTGGTCATTAAATTCCCAACCAACGCCGAACAGCCGTCAACTATCGGGACGGACGTTTTTGACATGGTAGTCTTATCTGTGGGAATGGAAATACCCGCAAATCTTAAACTCCTGGCCCAGCAGTTGGGGTTAGATTTGACTGAAAACGGTTTCTGTCAATGCCTGCCAGATTCCCCCCTGGAAACAAGCCTGCCTGGCGTTTTCGCGGCCGGCGCGTTTCGCGGGCCCAAAGACATCCCGGAATCAGTCATTGAAGCCAGCGGCGCTGCCGGCGCGGCCGCCGCCTTCCTGGGAGAGGCCAGAAATACCCGGACCACCAGACGTATCTATCCCGAGGAGCGGGACACCAGCTGCCAGCCGCCTCGCATCGGCGTGTTTGTCTGTCACTGCGGAACCAATATCGGAGGATACCTGGACGTAGACGAAGTCACCCGGTATGCCTCCTCCCTGCCGCAGGTAGTGCATGCTGAGTCCAACCTCTATTCCTGCTCGCAGGACAGCATTAAGCATATCACCCAGAGGGTCCTGGAAGAGGACCTTAACCGTGTTGTTGTTGCGAGCTGCTCTCCGCTGACTCATCGGCCACTCTTCCAAGACAGCATCCGAGACGCAGGCTTGAACCCTTATCTGTTCGAAATGGCTAATATCCGCAACCAGTGTTCCTGGGTACATTCTGATGATAACCTGGCAGCGACCCGGAAGGCCAAGGAGCTGCTCCGCATGGCAGTCGCCAAAGTCAGCCGGCATACCCCCCAATACATGATTGACGTACCAGTGCAAAAATCTGCCCTGGTCCTGGGCGGAGGGGCAGCTGGCATGACTGCCTCCCTCACCCTGGCATCCCAGGGTTTCCCGGTCCATCTGGTTGAAAAGGAAGAGCAGCTGGGCGGGCAGCTCACCCGGCTCTTTACTCCCCTGAACAACCATCATCCCCAGCAAGTCCTCACTGACCTGCTCCGTAAAGTCAATGACCAGCCCCTGATCACACAGCACATGGGTTCCAGGGTCATCGGGACCAGCGGTTTTAAGGGGAATTTCACCAGCCAGATCGAAAACAGCGCCGGGGAGGTCCTCAGCGTCAGGCACGGCGTAACAATCCTGGCGACAGGGGGAGAAGAATATCGTGGCCCGGATTATGGATATGGCACTCATCCCCGCATCATCACCCAGCAGGATCTTGAAAAACGCCTAACGGACGACACCTTATCGAAGACCCTGCCGGCAAACGGCTCGGTCGTGATGATCCAATGTGTGGGCCCGGCGGAAAGATATTGCAGCAGGATCTGCTGCACCACCGCTTTGAAAAACGCCCTGGCTCTCAAGCAGGCTTACCCAGCCCTGAATATCCGGATTTTATACAAAGACATCCGCGTTTACGGGCTCACAGAGCAGCTCTACACGGACGTTCGGGATCTGGGCGTATTGTTTTTCCGTTATGACGAGGGCCACAAACCTGAAGTCGAGGCCAGCAGCCCCGGGGCATCCCTCACCTCAAACGAACGCGAACTGGTGGTGAAGGGCTGGGACCTATCGCTTAACCGCCCAATCGTTTTTAATCCTGATCTGGTTGTTTTATCCATGCCGGTCATCCCCCGGGGCGATATGAAGAAACTGGCCAATTTGTTCAAGGTGTCACTCGACCAGGATGGTTTTTTCCTCGAAGCCCACGTCAAGCTGCGGCCGGTGGATTTCGCAACCGAGGGCATTTACATGGCTGGCCTGGCGCACTATCCCAAGCTGATCGAGGAGAGCATTATCCAGGCCCAAGCAGCCGCGTCCCGGGCCTCGATTGTCCTTTCCAAGGATACTTTAAAAGCTGGGGGCAGCGTGTCCGTAGTCACCCAAAACCAATGCACGGGGTGCTTGACCTGCGTCCGGGTCTGCCCTTTTGAAGTCCCGGTGATCCAGAAAGACGTTCCGGGTGCTGGCGGGATTCTGGGGGCAGCCTATATCGAGCCCGCCGTATGTCAGGGGTGCGGGATTTGTGTTGCTGAGTGCCCTGCCCAGGCTATTGACCTGATGTATTACACTGATTCCCAGCTCAAAGCCAAGGTTGCCGCCTTACTGAACCCGGCAGATTTAACCTTGCACATGATTTAGAAAAAATGTGATTAACGTCAGCATGCCGGATTTCCGGCAATGGAGTATAAATTCTGTGAGTACTGAAGCTGATCAAATCCAAATCATTGCCTATTGCTGCCAGCACTGCGCGTATGCGGCTGCTGATTTAGCTGGCGGGCTGAGAATGCAGTACTCTCCGTCGGTAAAAATCGTTGAACTCCCCTGCAGCGGGAGGATGGATGTCATAGCTCTTTTAGAGGCCCTGGAACAGGGTGCAGATGGGATCTTGGTAGCAGGTTGACTGCCCGGGGATTGCCATTACCTGGAAGGTAATGACCGCGCGAAAAGTAGAGTAAAATACCTTAAGTCAATCTTATCCGATATTGGTATAGAACCTGAACGAGTTCAGATGGTCAATGTATCTGCAGCTATGGCAGGAGAGTTTGTGAAATTGACCGAACAGATAGGTGAACAGCTGAAAACATTGGGGCCAAATCCTTTAAGAAATAAACCATAAATCTGCAAGGGAATCAAGGCAATTTTGTGGGTTATCAGAATGTATGAGAGGAGAATAGCATGATTATCGGCGAACAAAAACCCCTCGATGAAATACAAGGACTGCTAGAAGATGCCGAAAAAGTACTGGTTGTCGGATGCGGCACCTGTGTGACGGTATGCTTTGCGGGAGGGTCAAGAGAAGCACAGATCCTGTCCTCCTCGCTGCGCATGTCTTCCAAGTTGAACGGCCACCCCCAGGATGTAAGTGATGTCACGGTCCAGCGTCAATGTGAATGGGAGTACCTGGATGAAATCGAGAAGGAAGTCGCCGAGGCGGATATCATTCTCTCGCTTGCCTGCGGGATTGGCGTGCAGGCTATGGCCAAACATTTCCCGGAGAAATGGGTTGTCCCGGGATTGAACACCACCTTTCTCGGGATTCCAGTTGAGCAGGGCATCTGGGAAGAGCGCTGCGCAGCCTGCGGCGATTGTGTCCTGGGACTGACAGGCGGCATTTGCCCCATCGCCCGCTGCTCAAAGTCCCTCCTGAATGGCCCTTGCGGGGGTTCCGAAGACGGTCATTGTGAAATTGACCCCGATATCCCCTGTGCCTGGCAGCTGATTTATGATCGGTTAACAGCCATGGGGAGAGAGGATAACCTATTGGAACTGCAGCCGCCCAAAAATTGGCAGGTTTCCCGGGATGGCGGGCCTAGAAAAATCATCCGCGAAGATTTGCGGCTAATATCAGATGAATTGGAATCTTGAGTTGAGGAGAAACATTGATGAGCGGCAAAGATAACGGATACCTGGTTGGATCTCATCTAGAAAAAATGCTCCGGGCTGGCCATTTTGCCGTCACCGGTGAACTTGGCCCTCCCCAAAGCGCAGATCCCGCTGTTATACATGAAAAAGCAGCCTTGCTGAAAGGATATGTTGACGCGGTCAATATCACTGATAACCAGACCGCAATTGTGCGCATGTCCAGCATTGGCGCTGGCACCCTGGTTCTCCAGGATGGGCTGGAACCTGTCATTCAAATGACCTGCAGAGACCGCAACCGCCTGGCCATTCAGGCAGATTTGTTGGGCGCTTATGCCCTGGGGCTTCGGAACCTGCTCTGCCTGACAGGTGATCACCAGATCTTTGGCAACCATCCGACTGCTAAAAATGTCTATGATATGGATTCTCTGCAAATGGTGCAGATGGTTACCGATATGCGGGATAAAGCGATATTCCAATGCGGGGATGAATTCAAAGGCCAAACCGCGAAATTCCTCGTCGGGGCTGCGGCTGCTCCCTTCGCGGATCCAACACCATTCCGCCCCCTCAGGCTGGCAAAGAAGGTCAAGGCCGGGGCAAACTTCATCCAGACTCAGCTTATTTATGATATCGAGGCTTTTGCCGCCTACATGGAAAAAGTTCGCGAACTGGGCCTGCACGAAAAAGCCTACATTCTGGCCGGGGTTGGGCCGCTGAAGAGTCCTGGCATGGCCAAATACATGAAAAAAAACGTGCCGGGTATTCTGGTGCCCGATGAAGTCATCGATCGCATGCTGGAAGCCGGGAAAGAATGGGCAGGCAAAAAAGCTGCTGATCTCTCACCTGAGGAGAAAAAGGCCCGCTCGAAGGCCTGGCAAACTGAAGGCATCCAGGTGTGTATCGACCTGATCAAGGAAATCCAGAAGATCGAAGGCGTGGCGGGCATCCACATCATGGCTATCGAGTGGGAAAAAGCCGTTAAACCCATCGTTGAAGGCGCAGGCCTTTATCCGCGCCCTGAAGTTAACTGAGAATTTTATCCGTATTAAGAGGATAGGTACCATGTCAGAGGAAACCAAGGTCTCAGAACAGCCAACCATCACCATTAACGGGAATCTGGCGGAAAGGATCCGGGAAGAAATCGGACAGAACGTCTACTTATGCTATCAATGCGTTAAATGCACCAGCGGCTGTCCTGTGGCAGAATACTTTGACTGGCAGCCCAACCAGATCATGAGAGCTGTTCAGCTGGGACAGGAAGATATCGCCCTCGAATCGAAAACGCCCTGGCTGTGCTCTTCCTGCCTGACCTGCACAACACGCTGTCCCCAGGGGCTGGATATCACCGCTATTATGGAATTCCTGACCCGCGAAAGCCTGGAGCGGGGATTCAAGCCCAAGGTCCCTGAAACAAACCGCTTCAACAGGGCCTTCATGCGGGAAGTGAGCCTGTGGGGAAGATCGTATGAGCCGGGGTTAATGGCTGAGCTGATCCTGCAAGCTCCACGGACCTTGCTGGATGATCTCCAGCTTTATTTCCGCTTTTTCCAGAAAGGGAAAGTTGGTTTCTTTCCCCACCCGGCAAGGATGCCCAGCAAGAAGAAGGTTAAGCCCCAACCTGGCGCGGCTGATCGGGTGGCCTACTACCCTGGCTGCTCCCTTGAGACCACGGCAACAGAATACAATCATTCCGTTCTGGAAGTAGCCAAAGCGCTTGATTTTCCTCTGGACGAACCCAAAGGATGGGTTTGCTGCGGCAGTTCCGCTGCTCACAGGGCTGACCCCACGGAAGCCCTTCATCTGCCTATGGAGAACCTGGCCCTGATTGAAAAAGAAGGCTATAAGGAAGTAACCATGCCCTGCGCGGCCTGCTACAACCGCCACAAGACTGCTCAATACGATATCCGCAACTACCCCGACCACAAGGAAAAAGCTGACAAGCTTCTGGGTTATGACTATCAAGACGAGGTCTATGTCAGCACAATGATCGAGTCGATCTACAATCATATCGGGCCGGAAAAGGTCGCTGAAAAGACGAAAAAATCACTCTCAGATCTGAATGTGGTCTGTTATTACGGCTGCCTGCTGACGCGCCCCCCCGAGGTAACTGAGGCGGAGAATCCCGAATATCCCCTGGATATGGACATCCTGATGCGCGCCATGGGAGCAGAAGTGCTTGATTGGTCATATAAAACCACCTGCTGCGGTGCCGGCCATGCGCTGTCCAAGCCGGAGATCGTCATCGATCTGAGCGGAAAGATCGTCCAGGGAGCCATTGACAGCGGAGCTGATGCCATCGTGGTATCCTGCCCCCTCTGCCATATGAATCTGGATGCCAGGCAGTTCCAGATGGACATTGACCATCAGGTACCGATCCTCTATTTCACCCAGCTGATGGCTATTGGCCTCGGCCTGCCGGACAAGGCTGCCGCCCTGCATAAGAACATCGTTGATCCTCGGCCCCTTCTCAAGGAAAAAGGGCTCATCAGTTGATCATCCTGAAATGAGTATTTCATCTTTCAGGAAGAGATTCACGAATGGTAAATCTCTGGGAATTTTTTTCAAAATCCACCTGTTTGTTCAGGCTGAAAATCACCTGAAGCCTGATAAACGTATTAAGCCATCCAGCATCAATTGACACGCTAAATCAGTTCGATTAAACTGTCATTAACGGGCAGTCCTCTGAGAGACTGCACCAGTATGTTGGGTCGAATATTCAATCAATATTATCCTCCAGGGAGGTAACTGTGTACAAAAAACTATTTATTCCGGGACCTACGCACGTTGAAGATGAAATCCTGGAAGCCATGGCCATGCCAATGATTGGCCATAGGGATTCGCTATATTCAGACCTGCACGGGGAAACCGTCTCCAAGCTGAAAAAATTCCTGAAGACAGATGGGCATATCTATCTCTCCACCTCCTCCTCCACAGGGATGATGGAAGGCGCTATCCGCAACGTGGTCCACAAAAAAGTCCTCATGACAGACTGCGGTGCTTTCTCAAAACGCTGGGGAAAGATCGCTACCAGCAACGGCAAAGAAATAGATGTCATCAAAGTAGATATGGGCCAGGCCACCACCCCAGACATGGTCGATGAATATCTCTCAAAGGGGGGCTTTGAAGCCGTTTGCATCACCCACAATGAGACCTCAACCGGCGTGATGAATCCCATCAAAGAAATCGGTGCGCTTGTCAAAGAAAAATATCCCGATGTCCTGGTTTGTGTTGACGCTGTCAGCTCCATGGCTGGCACAGAGATCAAAGTTGATGAGTGGAATTTGGATGTTGTCCTGGCAGGCACGCAGAAAGCCTTTGCCCTGCCTCCGGGATTGTGCGTGGTCACAGTATCCGAGCGAGCTTTTGAGAAATCGCTTTCTGTTGAGAACAGGGGCTTCTACTTCAACTTTGAAGAGCTGGAAAAGAAAGCCGTAAAACATCAAACTCCAGCCACTCCGGCTATCAGCCTTGTTAACGCTCTCAACGTGCAGATGGACCGTATTTTCAAGGAAGGACCCGAAAAACGCTTCCAGCGCCACCTGGATATGGCAGAGCATGTCCGCAGTTGGGCCAGGAAGAATTTCGCCCTCTACGGTGATGAAAAATATCTCTCCCCCACCGTGACCAACGTGCACAACACCCGCGAGATTGATGTGGTAGGGCTGAACGCGGAGCTTGCCAAACGGGGCGCAATGATCTCCAACGGCTATGGAACCCTCAAGGGCACCTGCTTCCGGATCGCCCATATGGGCGATTTGCAGCTGGCGGACGTCCAGTGGCTGACCGACCAGATTGATGATATCCTCGGTCTTTGATAAATTCACCGGGGTTTCCAGTCCTGGAAACCCCTCCTTCAACATTGAGAGGAACTATGAAAGTCTTAATTTGTGATGCAACTGACCCCAAAGCCCTGAAAATCATTGAAGAAGCTGGCATTGAAGTTGTCAACCAGCCCGATATCACCCCTGAGGAACTCCTCGAAACCATTCCGGAATTTCCCTGCATGGTGGTCCGCAGCCGGACCAAGGTGACTCGCGAGGTGATTGATGCCGGTACAGCCCTGAAAGCCATCGTCCGGGCCGGTGTTGGCCTGGATAATATTGATGTCCCCTATGCGAAAGAGAAGGGCATTCAGGTGCTCAATACCCCGACTGCCTCGACCCAATCTGTTGCCGAACTGACAGTGGGCTATATGCTGGCGCTCGCCCGCCAGCTTCCCCAGATGACCGCGTCCATGAAGGAAGGCAAATGGGAGAAGAAAGCTTTTACGGGTATAGAAGTCTCCGGGAAAACATTGGGATTAATCGGTTCAGGCCGCATTGGCCGGGCTGTCGCCGACCGGGCTATTGCCCTGGGTATGACCGTAGTGGCCTACGATCCTTATATTTCAGAGCTGGAAAATATTGAGCTCGTTGAGCTGGATGAGCTGCTCGCCAGAGCGGATTTCATCAGCCTGCACGTACCTCACACGGACGAGACCCACAACATCCTTGACCAATCTGCTTTTAAGAAGATGAAAGATGGCGTGCGGGTGATCAACTGCGGTCGTGGTGGAACCATCGATGAAGACGCGCTCTACCAGGCCGTACTGGACGGCAAAGTCGCCGGCGCTGCCCTGGACGTTTACGCCCAGGAGCCCCTGACCGACCCCAAACTGTTTTCGCTCAACCAGGTCATCGGCTCCCCGCATGTTGGAGCCGGCACGAAAGAGGGCAAAGCGCGGGTTGGCGAGATCGCAGCCCAAAAAGTAATCGAAGCATTAAAAGGATAGGAAAACTTAGTATGGCAACAATCAAACCTTTTCGAGCGATCCGCTATGACCAGAACAAGATCGACTCGATCAATAATGTCATCAGCCAACCCTATGACCGGGTGCGCTACGGCCTTCAGGATCAATATTATGACCTCAGCCCCTACAACGTAACCCGCATCATCAAGGGGAAGGAATTTGAGAACGATTCCGAGACCAATAACGTCTACACCCGGGCGAATGACTATCTGAACCAGTGGCTGGAGGAAGGGATCCTGATGCGGGAAGACCAGCCGGCTTATTATGTGTATCATCAATCATTCAGCCTGCCTTCTGGCAGGACAATCACCCGCAAAGCGTTTATCAACGCCTTTGAACTCTCCGGTTTTGACGAGGGGATTGTGCTTCCGCATGAAAAAACCCATGCTGGCCCCAAGGTGGACCGCCTGAACCTTACCCGGGCGACAGAAACCTATTTCGGCAATATCTTTATGCTCTATCCCGATCCGGAGAACAGGATCGACGGGATATTCGAAACAGCGATCCAGCGGCCCCCGGATATCGAGGCCAAAGAGCTGCATGAAAAAGATGTGCTCCATCAGGTCTGGGCAGTTAAGGATCCTGAAGTGCTGGCCAAGGTTAGCGCAGAGATGGCGTCTAAAACCAATTTGATCATCGCAGACGGTCATCACCGCTACGAAACCGCGCTGAACTACCAGGCCGAGATGCGCGAGAGACACCCAGAAGCACCGGCGAATGCAGGATTCAACTACCGCATGGTAGCCATGGTGAGCATGAGTGATCCCGGCTTAACCATCCTCCCCACACACCGGCTGATCTTTGATTACCAGCAGCTCAGCTCAGATGAAATCCTGTCCAGGGCGGAGAGCTATTTCCAGGTAGAAAAATTGCAGGACCGCGCTGAACTGGAAAAACGCCTGGCGACTTCCGGCCAGTCAGTCGGCGTGATGGGCTTTGTTTCTTCGCAGGGACACTACCTGCTGCACCTGACCGCCCCCGAGGTGATGGCCAAGCTTGCTCCCAACAGGGCTCAGGCCTGGCGGGATCTGGATGTCAGTATTCTCCACTCTCTGCTCCTGACCAAGATCATGGAAGTAGACCAGAAGAAAATTGACGACCTCGTAAATATCAAATACCTCCGGGAACCAGACCTGGGATATGATGAGGTCAAAGGATCCGACAGCGCTTTCCTTTTCATCCTCAAACCTACCCGGATCGAGCAAGTCACAGCCTGCACGGATGCGGGAGAGAAGATGCCTCAAAAATCGACTGATTTCTATCCCAAAATCATCACCGGCTTTGCTATGCTCCCGGTGCAAGCCACGGAAACTCTCTAATAAAAAAGCAAAAATAGCGGGACCCATCCGGGTCCCGCTATTTTTATTTAATCCCAATTAGACTGAAAACTACTGCTCAACGAAATTCAGCAAGAGCAGATTCTTCTGGCAGTCCTCATACGTGATCAGGAAAATCTTCTCTGAGAGCGGCTCTCCTTCCAGGTTGAAGAGTTGAACCCACAGCGTGGAATCACTCTCTGCCGGGGAGTTCGCCAGTGTTAACTCAAAACCGCCCGGACCGTAAGCCAGGTCAATATCCGGATCTGCCAGGGGCATGGTCAGGTCTTCAATGACAGGCGAACCCTTCAATTCTCCTCCGGCCTTGATGATGATGTCTTTCTGCACAACTCCCTCGCTGTTGAATACCTGGCCTCCAATCCCCAACCAGGAGCAGCCCAGCTCCGGATGGGTGAAATTTGCCAGGTAATGCGGATTCATCACCTGCAGGGTATAGGGAACAGCGGTTGCCGTAAACGTGGGTTCCGGTACAGTGGTCTTTGCGGTTGTTTCAGTCGCTTCAGGTGAAGTGATCGTCTCTGTTTGAGCAGGCGCAATTTCCGTTTGAACAGGCTGGATCACCGCCAGGCTCGTTTCTGGAGACGCAGAGGGGCTTTCTAGCGGTATTTCAGTGGCTTCCTGCCCCACAACCTCCCCTGCAGCTGTGGGAAGCCCTGATTCGGCGCTAAAGGGGGGGGTCTTGATAGTCACAGTAGCATCCAGCGGCGGCAGTGTAGGCAGCGCCCCACAGGAACTAACCAGCATTCCCAAAACAATGAAAATCAGGATAACTTTGATAGACTTCATCTTCTTCCTCAATTTATATTCATTTACTATTGCCTATCCCTCATTGTGCAAGTTCCTTGCCAGCCTGTTCCCTGGTCGTTCCGCGTCAATCCCTATTAGGATTGACGATATTCTGACTGGGATGCTACAATCCATTCGGTTGAAATGCAAGAGTGGAGACTGTTCAATGGCCAGGATCTTATCTAACAAAGAGCTCGCTGCCCAACGATTTAAACGTTTCAGGAAAATGGTTGCTGACAATAAAACCTATCCACTGGCGACTATCACTTACCATGGACCCTCTCCTGAAAAAGCCAGTAAAATTGTAGTAGGGATCCTGGAAGGGCAGGACCAGACCCCCCTCGTCAGGCACTGGTCTGGGGAGGATATAGCCGAGGATGTCGAGACGGCCAGGGAGATTTCCCACTTTATCAAAGATCACGCTGTTTCCCGGGTTATCACCAGTGAATGGGTCCTCTCCTGTCCCCACGAGGAAGGTGTGGACTACGCCAAAGGGGAAGCCTGCCCTTACTGTCCGGACTGGCACTGATCAACTTCATCAACAATCATCGGGAAGATAAATCTATGAAAAACATCATTCAACCCGTTAAGGGAACGCGCGATTTCTATCCAGCTGAAAAAGCAGTTATCGCCTGGCTGTGGAGCACAATCCGGGAAGTATCGGAATCTTTTGGGTATCAAGAATTTGATGGCCCCTATCTGGAGTCAATCGATCTGTATGCAGCCAAATCTGGCGAAGAGCTGGTCAAAGAGCAGTCATTCGTGTTCCCGGATAAAAACGGTAACCTGATCGCGCTCCGGCCAGAACTGACACCTTCCCTGGTGCGGATGATCGCCCAGAAGCAGCAGCAGCTTTTTTACCCCTTGCGGTGGTGGTCATTCGGCCCTTTTTGGCGCTATGAAAGCCCCCAGAAAGGCCGGGGAAGGGAATTCTTCCAGTGGAACGCCGATTTGATCGGCGTGGACAGCCCGGAAGCCGACGCTGAATTGACAGCCCTGCTGGCCAGCCTGTTCCAGAAAGTGGGACTGGGGCCAGACCAGGTCAAGGTATTTGTCAATAACCGCCGGTTGATGGAAAATGAACTCGCTGAGCTGGGCATCCCCGAAGATCTGCAGGGGTCTGTGTTCCGGGTCATCGATCGCAGGGATAAGCTGAGCGACAGCGACTGGAAGGGCTACGCCCTGAAGATGGGACTGAGTGAGAGCCAGTTTTCCGGGATCCAGGCCCTGCTGTCTGCTGATGACCTGTGGAAAAAATCCCCCGAACTGCCCCGCTTCTTCGAAGCCGCCGACGCCCTGGGCGTTGCTGAGTACGTAGCTTACTCCCCTCGCGTCATCCGCGGGCTGGACTATTACACCGGCACCGTCTTTGAAGCCCAGGCCATCACCTCAAAGGTGCGCCGATCCATCGCCGGCGGCGGCAGGTACGATAACCTGCTGGCGGACGTGGGAGGCCAACCGCTGTCCGGGGTAGGTTTCGCCCTGGGCGACATGGTGCTGAGTGTCATCCTGGATGAGCTTGACTTGCTGCCTCTCAACCGAGACGCTTCCCCGGCCCAGGTGATGGTAACGGTCTTTGATGAGGACTCCCAGCTGGCTGCCTATCAGCTCAGCGCGGAGCTGCGCAAGGCGGGAATCCCTGTCTACACCTATCCCACACCGGATAAACTGGGCAAGCAGTTCAAACACGCTGACAGGATCGGTACCAGGGTTGCGGTGATCCTGGGACCTGATGAGATCCGCGAGAAGAAGGTGGCTATCAAGGATCTCTCCACCCGGGAGCAGTTCACCTTCCCCCGGGAAGATGCGCCAAAAGCGATTCTGGGCCTGCTTGAAAATGGCCCTAGCGCGTGATATAATTTTTTTGTTATGGCGAGCGTAGCTCAGTCGGTAGAGCACCGCACTGTGGATGCGGCTGTCGCGGGTTCAAGTCCCGTCGCTCGCCCCAAAAAGCCGGCCCTGAGGGCCGGTTTTTATCATTTAATACTGCTTTGAGAATCTGGTTAGAGATCCAAGTCCTGGAAGAGATCCCGTTTTGAAAGGCCTGCTGTCAGAAAACGCCAGAAAGCCTTGAGCGGCGTCAGCCACTGGATGCTGGCCCCATTCACCCTGTTTGTGAGGACTCGCTCAGCCAGGAAAGGCGTCACTGTTTCCACCCGATCTGCCAGGATGTTAAAGATACGCCGGGCGCTCTCCCATTCTTCCGGGGGTCGGCCCCTGTAGCGCTTCAGGATCAGGTCTGTCAGCACCATGCCCGGGCTGAGGGCCCCCACGATGATATCCGTACCTTTCACCTCCGCTGCCAGGCTGTCTGTCAGGTAGTTCAGCGCCCGCTTGGATGTGCCATAGAGCGTCAAACCCTCCACTCTGCGCCCATCGCTTCCCAGACCTTCCATGTTGTAGAACGCGCCCCGACCCTGCTTCTGGAACCCCGCCAGAGCCACTCGGGCGCCATACATGGCGCCGGTTATGTTGGTTTGAACCAGGTCCCTGATCATATCCGGCTCTAACTCCCAGAAAGCTGACTGGGCCTGGGCGATGCCAGCGTTGTTGATCCAAATATCCACTTTCCCAAAACGCTCGACCGCGAAATCCCACAGAGCAGCGACCTGGTTGTAATCCCCCATATCGCAGGGCATACCTGCAATCCTGTCCTGTGGATACACTTCCGCCAACCGCTCCAGGGCTGGATCAACACTCTCTTTTTTTCTGCCATTGATCACAACCTGCTGCCCCAGCCTGAGAAAGTTCTCTGCCAGCCCATATCCGATCCCTCGTGTGCTGCCGGTGATGACTATCGTTTTCAAGTTACACCTCACTAACCCCTGATTTAGAACTAGTTTACCTCAATCTTGCAGGATACGGGATCCTTAAACGATCCCGTATCCTGGCATCCTGAGGTCTTGACGGAAACAGTGCTATATTTTATGATTAACATGTCAGACCTCTTACCACTTAGGAGTCCTCACCAATGTCCTTCACCCCGCCCCAGAAACCTGCCGAATACGCTGAATCTGAACTGCTCAACGCCATCCTGGATGGCACCTTTCCCATAAACAGCAGCCTGCCCAGCGAGCGTGACCTCGCGGATCAACTTGGGGTCACCCGCCCCACTCTCCGGGAAGCCCTGCAGCGGCTTGCCCGCGATGGCTGGCTGGATATCCAGCAGGGAAAGTCCACCCGGGTCAGGGATTACTGGCAGGAAGGCAGCCTGGCAACCCTGTCCGCCCTGGCAGCCTCTCCCCACCACCAATCACCGGATTTTGTGGCCTATCTCCTGGAAATCCGTCTGCTGCTGGCTCCCACCTATACCCGGCAGGCATTAGAAGCCGCTAGCTCCCAAATTGCCGCTTTCCTCAAGGGAGCGGACCTTCGGAGCGGGGAGCCAGCAGCTTTCGCGGCGTTTGACTGGGAACTGCACCACAAACTGACAGGATACGCCAGGAATCCCATCTTCCAGCTGCTGCTGAACGGTTTCGAGGAGTTATACGCCCAGATGGGCCGGACCTACTTCTCATTTGAGGAATGCCGTTCCGAATCCCAGAAATTTTACCGGCGCCTGCTGGAATGCGCGGAATCTTGCGATCTCGATAGAGCAGAGAACCTTCTGCGCCAAACTATGCGAGGAAGCCTGGATCTATGGCTCCGGCTGGGAGGTCAAGCATGAAAAGATGGTTCGGCTGGGGCAGCGCCCAAACCGATTATCCCCTCCCGGAAACCGCCCGGGGCTATCTGGAAGACCGGCTTGGTCCCCTGCCTACCCTGCCCCCTGCAGACCTGGAATCCACTCTGGCTGGAGTTCCGGTTTCTGAACTGCCCCACCACTCTCTCATCCACACTGAGCCAGAAACACGGCTGCGCCACGCCAGGGGCCAGAGCCTGCCAGACTGGGTAGCCCTGAGCCACAATCGGGTGAACACCTTCCCGGACGGAGTCGCCTTTCCAGAAAGCACGGAGGAGCTGTCCCCCTTACTGGCTTTCGCCCAGGAGCAGGGTGCTGTGGTCATCCCCTACGGTGGGGGGACGAGCGTGGTGGGCCATATCAATCCCCTTCCCGACAGCGGACCCAACCTGACAATTTCCCTTGAGAAATTGGATCAACTCACCAAGCTAGATGAATACAGCCATCTGGCTGAATTCGAGGCGGGAGTCACTGGACCGGCCCTGGAAGCTGCCCTGGAACCCTATGGCTACACCCTGGGGCATTTTCCCCAATCCTTTGAGTATTCGACCCTGGGCGGCTGGATCGCCAGCCGTTCTTCCGGCCAGCAGTCCTATTATTACGGCCGCATCGAGGACCTGTTCGCCGGGGGAGAAGTCGAGACTCCCCGCGGCAAATTGGTCCTGCCCACCTTTCCAGCCTCGGCAGCTGGACCCGACCTCCGGGAATGGGTGCTTGGATCCGAAGGGCGCCTGGGGGTCATCGCCAAAGCGCAGGTCCGAATCCGTCCCCGTCCCCAAAAAGAAGGCTTCTACGGGGTCTTCTTCCCCTCCTGGGAATCTGGGTCTGACGCCCTGCGGACCCTGACCCAGAGTGGTATCCCGGTCTCCATGCTGCGGCTCAGCAATCCCCTCGAAACCGAGACCACCTTGATCCTTTCCGGTAAATCCTGGATCGATCTGGCTGATCGCGGCTTAAGGCTGATCGGACAGGGAGACCAGCGCTGCCTGCTGATCTTTGGGGTCACCGGTTCTCCTCAATTGACTGCCCTCGCCAGGCGGAGGACCCGGGCCATTTGCCGTTCCTTTGGCGGCGTTTTTGTGGGCGAGATCGTCGGGCGTACCTGGGAAAAGAGCCGCTTCTACTCCCCCTATTTGCGGAACACGCTCTGGGAAGCTGGCGTGGCGGTGGACACGCTGGAGACCGCCCTGCCCTGGGCGCAGGTCAGAGAAGCCTCCCGGGCCATCCCCGGATCGATCAGCAGCGCCATCGAACAGTTCGATGAGAAAGCCCTGGTGATGACCCACCTTTCCCACGTTTATCAGGATGGAGCCAGCATCTATACTACCTTCTTGTTCCGCAGGACAGCGGACCCGGATCAGCTCCTGGAACGCTGGGGAGCCATGAAGAAGGCTGCCAGCCAGGAGATCCAGGCCTTCGGAGGGACCATCTCCCACCAGCACGGCGTAGGGGTGGACCACAAAACCTATCTGCCAGCTGAAAAAGGATCCCTGGGGATGGAAGCCATCCGGTCCGCCGCAGGTACCTTTGATCCGGATGGGATCTTGAATCCTGGAAAATTATTCGATTAGCAATCAAGTATGGTATTGGTAAAGGAACAGTATGGTTTGGAACAAAGGATGGCGGGAAAGGGCCTGGAGCGACCTGGATCAGCCCTGGGATTTGATCATCATCGGCGGCGGGATCACCGGCGCGGGTGTGTTCCGCCAGGCAGTTCAGTCAGGTTTGAAAACGCTGCTGGTAGAAGCCCATGATTTTGGATCCGGGACATCCAGCCGCTCCTCCAAGCTGGTTCACGGCGGTTTGCGCTATTTACAAACAGCCCAGCTGAAATTGACCCTGGAATCTGTCCGGGAACGGGAATATCTCCTTAAACAGGGCCGGGGGCTGGTCAATCCGTTGAATTTCCTGTATGCGAGGCAAAGAGGGGACTATATGCCAGGCTGGATGTTTGGCCTGGGTCTCTGCGCCTATGACCTCATGGCCCGCCAATGGCAGCACAGGTCTTACGACAACCACGATCTGAGGGAACTCTGCCCCCTTCTCACCAGTCCGAAACTGCGCGGCGGCTACCGCTTTTTTGACGCCCAGACTGATGATGCCCGCCTGGTGCTGCGCCTGATCCGCGAATCGGTGGAGATGGGCGGTGTGGCTTTGAATTATGCCCGGGTAGGCCATCTGCTGAAAACCCGGGATGAATACGCCAGGGGCGTTGCCCTGCGGGACACGTCCGGGGAAACGGACAAAAAGGTTGAGGTGAAAGCCAGGGTGGTTATTAACGCCACCGGCGTCTGGGTGGATGAGCTCAGAAAGGAGATCGGCCGCCCTGCCCGGATGCGACCTTTGCGGGGAAGCCACCTTGTCCTCCAGCGCGAGCGCCTTCCACTCAGCAGAGCGGTCACTTTCCTGCACCCCCAGGACGGACGGCCTGTTTTCGCCCTGCCCTGGGAAGGCGTGATCCTTTTTGGCACTACCGACATCGATCATCCTGATGGCCTGGAAATAGATCCTTCAATCAGTTCTGGAGAAGTGGACTATCTGCTGGAAGGGCTCCAGGCTGTGTTTCCCGGCCAGGAGCTGGATTACCAGGATATCACCGCGACCTTTGCCGGGCTGCGCCCGGTGGTGAATACCGGCAAGAGCGACCCTTCCAAAGAATCCCGCGAATACGCGGTCTGGGACGAAAAGGGGCTGATCACGGTCGCAGGAGGAAAGCTGACCACCTTCCGCCTGATGGCCCGGGACACACTCAAAAAAGCCCGCCGCTATCTGTCCACTAATGGTTTTAATCACCAGCAGCCGGCACTGCTCCCCCACAGGGAAGGTGTGGAAGCGCTATCCTTCAGAAAATATTATTCCCCCTCCCAGCAGATACGGCTCCTGGGGCGCTACAGCGGCGATATACTGGCAGGACTTTCCGCCGTGGACCCGCTGGAGCACCAGCCCATTCCGGGCACGCCCTATACCTGGGCGGAGCTGGGAGAGATCGCACCCCGGGAAGCCGTGATTCACCTCGACGACCTGCTGCTCCGCAGGCTCAGGTTAGGCCTGCTGGTCCCTGCAGGCGGAAGTGCCTTATTGCCGCAGCTCGGTGAAGTGATCCGCCCGGCGCTGGGCTGGTCTGACACTCGCTGGAACCAGGAGACCCGGGCTTATTTGAAATTGATCCAGTCTGCCTATCAGGCCGGATGATCACAGGATTCATCAGGATCAGGTTATCATTATTGAGGGGGTCTTGAACATACCCCGGGAGATGAGTATGGCAGAAAATCTACTGTCCATTGACAACGGCACCCAAAGCGTGCGGGCGATGCTTTTCAGCCCGCAGGGGGACCTGCTCCACATCAAGCAGATTCCCATCGAACCTTATTATTCCACAGCACCCGGGCTGGCGGAACAAGACCCGGAAGTGTTCTGGGGAGCTGTTTGCGATGCCTGCCAGGGCCTGTGGGAGGAGGGCGCGGACAAGTCCAGCATCGCTGCTGCAGCCCTCACTACCCAGCGGTCCACAGTGCTCAACGTAGACCGTGACGGGGTCCCACTCCGACCGGCTATCAGCTGGCTGGATCAGCGCCGCACGGAAGGGCTGAAACCCCTGGGCGGCTTGTGGGGCGCGGCCTTCCAGGTCATTGGCGCGGCAGGGACGGTGGCTTACCTGCAGGCTGAGGCCGAGGCCAACTGGATCCAAACCCACCAGCCCGAGATCTGGGATGCGACCTATAAATATCTCTTCCTGTCCGGTTTCCTCACCCACTGCTTGACCGGCCGTTTCGTGGATTCGGTCGCCTGCCAGGTGGGGTACGTGCCTTTCGATTACAAAAATCAAGCCTGGTCTAAAAAGTGGGATTGGAAATGGCAGGCCGTACCGGTAAAACCTGACTTGCTCCCGGAGCTGGTCCCGGTGGGCGAGATCCTGGGAGAGATCACCCCCCAGGCAGCTGACGCCACCGGAATTCCAGCCGGACTGCCCCTCATCGCCGCCGCGGCGGACAAAGCCACCGAGGTGCTGGGCGCCGGATGCCTGCGGCCGGAGCTGGGCTGCCTGAGCTACGGGTCTTCCGCCACCCTCAACACCACCCATACCAGGTATATTGAGATCATCCCCCTCATACCCCCCTACCCGGCCGCGGTCCCGGGTGCCTACAACCTGGAGATCCAGATCTTCCGCGGTTACTGGATGGTCTCCTGGTTCAAGCAGGAATTCGGACTGCGGGAGCAGAAATTGGCCGACCAGCAGGGGATCCAGCCCGAGGACCTCTTCGATGACCTGGTGCACGCTGTCCCGCCCGGTTCGGACGGCCTGGTGCTGCAGCCCTACTGGTCCCCGGGGCTGCGCTTCCCGGGTCCGGAAGCCCGGGGGGCGATGATCGGCTTCAGCGACACCCACACCCGGGCCCATATCTACCGGGCGATCCTGGAGGGCCTGGCCTACGCCCTGCGGGAAGCCTCCGAGAAATCGGACCGGCGCAGCAAGGTCCCCATCCGGGAGCTGCGTGTGGCCGGCGGCGGCAGCCAGAGCGACGCTGCCCTGCAGCTGACCGCGGACATCTTTGGGCTGCCGGTTTCCCGGCCCCACCTCTATGAGACCTCGGGGCTGGGCGCGGCCATCGACGCTGCGGTCGGCGTGGGCCTGCACCCGGATTTTGACGCCGGGGTAGCGGCCATGACCCGGGTTGGGGAAACTTTTCTGCCGGATCCTGCGGCGCAGTCGGTCTATGATGAGCTCTATAATCGAGTCTATAAAAACATGTACCGCCAGCTGCGGCCGCTCTATAAAGCCATGCCCCCCCGCTGAGAGAATTTCGCCTGTTTTTTCCAAGAAATTCAGCACAAAAAGGGGGTTGAGATTGACAAAGCACCCCCCTCATAGTACACTATTTCCCGTCCTGGCGAGGTAGCTCAGTGGTAGAGCAGGGGACTCATAAGCCCTTGGTCGGCGGTTCAAATCCGCCCCTCGCCATTTAGTGAAAAAATAAGGGGAAAAACGCACACTCAAATGAGTGTGTGTTGTGTTTAAGGCATCTTATACACAAGGGACTCTCGTAAAAACAAATTCAATTCTCTAAAATTGAAAAGAATCATAACAACAGATTTATCAGCGAAGTATGGGATCCGAGTGGCTTAAATCATACTTGGGCATCAGGAGATCTCAACCACTGCCCGGTATGCTTGGGGAGATAAAGACAGGGCATTTGAGTTTGCAGCAGATCGACTGTAATAAGTCAGTCAGACAAAAAAAGTTTGGGGTAATTGGTTCTTAGGAGGGGATCGTGTTCAGCGTGTATTAAGAAGGTTTACCAAATTTCTTATTTCAATAGTTCTGAAATCACATCAGCGGCTTGGCCCAGAGCTATAACTAGCTGCACAGCTGCACTAAAGTCTTGGAGGAGAGCCTTTGCCTTACCGATATGATCCAAAATATTTGATTTCCGAGGTTTAGGGGCTTTCAACTCTTTCACTGCATTTGATAATTCAGCACTAGCTTTGTCAGATGCTTCGGCTGGTATGGCACCAGCGTTCTTTGCTTTGTCTAATTCTTCCTTTAACTTCGTTAATTCTTCTGCAAATTGAATATTAGATTCCGCCTTTTCAATATTAATATTTCCGGCAGCATTGAATTGGTAATCTACGCTTTGGCCCCTTTGATCAAAAATAGTCACGTCTCCTCCGTCTGGGTTGTTGTAAATCGTTAGTTGCACTAGTTGACTGACCTGGTTTTCTGGGGGAGGTGGAGATTCGGGATTCCAGTTCTTAGACAATTTCAGTATAAAATCTAACAATCTATTCCGAACACTATCGAGTATTTGGAGAAAATCATATGCCCCCACAGCATAATGAAGTTCGGCATATCCATATCCACCTTCTGAGACATGTTGATTAACAAGTGCAACAAAATTTGTGGGCAATTGGATACTCATATCATCACTCATTTTAGAGAGCTCTTCAATTGTTCGGATTCCATCCCAAGCACGATACTGCGACAAAAAGTCCACAAGATCCTCATCCGAAATCTTGAATAAAGGGACTCCGTGGTTCTTAACCGTCCAAACGCCATTTGTCCAAGTACCTGATGTAACGGTAGCTATAATTCGATAATTTGGAAGAGTGCTAGCATCCTTATACCCATCAAGTTCACTTGAAACCCATTCAGTGAGGTCACTACTATCTAACTGGGAGGCAAGGACTTTAGCCTCTCGCAAGATTGATGATAAAGGATATTCAGGGTCAATAATGTGGGCTTGAATCTGATTGATCAATTTACTACCTCTCACTGAGAAAACATAACTAACTGCATCTTACATATTTTTCCAAAATCCCTACATTGCTGAATTTTTATGTACTTTATTCAGAAATAAGACCGCTACCTCAGATACTATGCGATTACACTCCACACAATTATTCTATTGTTTAGATTTCCTCCATCCGTTCTGTCTCGCTTCTTCCTCAGTACAAAACCAACGTTCACCGTAGTCAGGACTTATTTTTGTCACACTATAGAATTCTTGCCAAGGTATGTGGTAGATCCTCTCGCCTGTATTGATCGAAATATTGCCCTTAATGTCACATCCATCTTTATGATAAGTGCAACCATTTGGGCAACCGCTTGACGAGCTTGAATAGTTAGAATTCCCATAATCATCATCGAATTCTTGAAGCTCTGCTGACGCTGTTTCGCTATACGAATCGTACAATGCTTCCTTATACGTATCGTACATCTCTCCTTCGATTTCTAACTCATCCACCTCATGTTGCAATTCGTATCCTTCATTGTACGTGTCGAAAGGATATGGACTACCACAACCCGTAAGAATACTTATTGAAAATAAAATAAATAAGACCTTCCTCATTAGCCTCTCCATCATCTTTGCGTTGATAGAAACTCCTCGTTCAATCCTAATAATAAAGTGTTCATACATTCACATTATAAATGACTTCTGAGCAGGCCATTCATAGTCTTTTCAGGATTGTTAGCATGGATAAATCCTCTTCAACCTCATGCTATACTCATTACTAGTGTACGTTATTTGTTATGCTTTCTTGAACCAAAACCGTATACAAGGACAAAAGCCAAAATAAGTGGAGAGGTATTCAATGAAGAAATGTCCCTACTGTGCAGAGGAAATTCAAGACGAGGCGATTCTGTGCAGATATTGCAAGGGTAATCTTGAGAAGGATACAACCGCACAAAAGACCAACAATGATTATTATGCCATCCTAGAAAAGAGAATTGAGGAACTATTGATCCAATTCAAGGATTTATCCGATAAAGATAAGAAGAATTACCCTTTAAGTATCAACAGAAGACCAGGGGCAATCGTTAATTTTGTAAAATACTTTGAAGAGGGAACTAAGGAAGAATGGACTAGCAATACAGCTGGGTGTTGCCTATATTGGATGCTAGGTGCATATGAAGAACAAGCTGATGAGATGGAGCAGGTTCTTGCGGGGGCATTAAGTAATGATACATCCAAGTATGATTACACAAATGATGAAGTCTTGATGGGAACAGCATTGGTTTTACTACGGGCTTCTGATGAAAAATTGCTTGATCAAGATTTCTCAATGATCGATGTTTATCAAAAAGGATTGAGAGCTGGAAGACGAGCTCGGTTTATTAGGGGTTTTTCACTATTTGGCGCAGTCGCAAATATTCTTTCATCACCAAAATTTAAGTTTAAAGAGGGTTCAACAATTTGGCATATTATGAGAAGGGCTTACGCAGAAACAGAAGCCAGAGCAATCTACCAATCAGTAAAAGAAACGCTATGAGGTCCATAGCCTAGATGAAATAATGAAATGAGAAATAACTCAAATTCTATAAGATCTATAATTTCGATTAGGAAGTAGGTTGTTGTCTTCAAGGAGAGATTATGGCTTATTGCAAAAATATCGATGAAATTTCGCGGTACCAAAAAGTAATAGGTGCTTTATTCTTAACTTTATTTCTAACAATCGGTTGTTCTTCCAACAAACCGAGCAAGCCAATTGAATATGAAATCGTAATGTTTAAATTTGACTCTCGAGGAAAAGATTGCTCAGGTGTTACTTATCAGTGGATGACCGATCTCGGAGTCTCAACTACTTGCCGCGAACGTCTTAGCGTTTCCTATCCTAATGACTGCCCTACTCCAAAAGGGATAAACGAAAGACTTAGCAGAGGTAATCCTCCTTCATCCTCGATTATGGTCAGTCAGACCTCCGATTGCATGGTGAGTTGCGAGATCTGGCATAATAGTGAACTACTTGATAAAGATTCGGGTGATCTCATAGCAAGTTGCAGTGCTTCAATTCCTTAAAAAGGAAGAAATTAATTCAAGGAAACCTCCAAGAATTGAGTTAGCATGAGGAGAATAGATATATCCAATAA